>Ga0207697_10000096_pt1 | contig 40262 bp, 41 predicted proteins | sample KBSSwiS5withPhiX_FD_184293 | JGI IMG/M metagenome (GOLD analysis project Ga0207697, IMG submission 184293) | Switchgrass rhizosphere microbial communities from Kellogg Biological Station, Michigan, USA, with PhiX - S5 (SPAdes) (version 2) | ecosystem: Host-associated > Plants > Roots >... | reverse complement strand
ACGTTGCAGACGACGCACTTCTGGTGAGGGCGCGAGCTTACGGATCGAAGGCTATTCGACCGTGCCGGCTTTCCGTTGAGAAATCGATCCGGCTACGGGTGACGAGCGCGGGTTGGAACGAGCGTAACCGGGTCGGTCGTCCTTCAGGCCGGCGCCGCACCTTCGAGACTCTCGACGTGCCGCTGGCCGACGGAGCCCACCGTCACCGCCAGGCTGGAACACCAAGGAGAAACTTCGGGCCATTCACGCCCAAACACCACCTAAACCAACGAACACCAGATACCAGAGAGCAAGTAGAGACAGCAGCATCAAGAACCTTACAAAATCTGCAAACGTCCATCCTCGGATGTGGCCGAGAAGGACCGATGGCTTCGCCGGCGAAGTCACCCAGTCAGAGCTGGTTGTTACCTATGTGTTACCCATTGGGCGCGAAGGGAATGATCGAGCGCTGGAGCGTGGGGTATTGTAGATGAGAACTGGAGCCGGCGACCCGACTTGAACGGGTGACCTGCTGATTACGAATCAGCTGCTCTACCAACTGAGCTACGCCGGCACGAGGAAGGATCCAGAGCGCCGATACGAACGCCCAGGACACTCCAGTCTAGCACGACACGTCGGCGAAGCAGACGCGTCGGCTCGACGCGCTATCCTGTGGGCTCCCTTTCCAAGGAGCCGTTATGCGCCCCGGACGCGTGTTCGTCGCCACACTGATTCTTGCGGCGGGAGGTCTGAGCCTCCATCAGAAACCGCTCGCGCAGACAGTCGACTCCGTCGTCCCCGCTGCCGATGTCATCGTCGAACCTGCCACGCTCATCTCGGCCGGATTCGAGTGGCGCATCGAGGGCGACGCCAACCGCAACGCGACAGTGGCGGTCACGTATCGCCAGAAAGGGGAGTCGGCCTGGCGGCAGGGACTGCCACTGCTCCGCATCGGCGGCGAGCGCACGGTCTTCGAGGGCGCGCTCGATTACACGGCGCCCAACATGTTCGCGGGCAGCCTCTTCGGCCTCGTCGAGAGCACTGAATACGAGGTGCAGTTCACATTGAACGATCCCGACGGTGTCAGCGGGAGTGATGGCAAGAGCGATTTGACAAGATCAGTCACGCTGCGCACGCGCGCTGAGCCGCAGGCCTCCACAGCAGGTCGTACGTTTCACGTCTACCCGCCGGGCCATCAAGGTGCGAAACAGGAACCGGCATTCCTCGGGCTCCTCTCCGCCTATTACATCGCGGCGATCGGTGGCGACTGGAGCCGCGCCTCGCCGCCGCGCGTGCGCCCCGGCGACACGATTCTCGTTCACGCGGGCGTCTACAAGGACTTCGATCGCACCAACTACAGTCACGAGATTCAATCGAAGTACACGACCTGCTGCGGCACGCCATGGGATGGCACCTACTTCCTGACGCAGAGCGGCACCGCCGATCGGCCGATCGCCATCAAAGCCGCCGGCGATGGCGAGGTCGTCTTCGACGGCGACGGCAACAATGTCCTTTTCAACGTGATGGGCGCGAGCTACCTGTATTTCGAGGGCATCACGTTCCGCAATACGACGACGGCCATCGAGGCGGGGCAGAAGGGAATTGCGGGATCCGAAGGGCTGACGGTGAAGTACTCGCGCTTCGAGGATGTCGGTGTCGGCATCCACAGCGACTGGTCGGGCACGAAGAACTTCTACATCGCGGACAACGTCTTCGTCGGCCGCAACGATCCTGACGCCGTGTTCGGTTGGCTCAGTCAATGGCCCTGGTCGAGCCAGCCCGGCTTCGAGCAGAAACGAAAGCTGAAGTCGTACTACGCGGTCTCGATCTATGGTTCGGGACACGTCATGGCCTACAACCGCGTGACCCGCTTTCACGACGCGCTCGATCACGCGACGTATGGCATGCCAGACGGGTATCCTTCGACGCCGCGCGATCGGATGCCGGTCTCGATCGACGTCTACAACAACGACGTCAACAACGTCCACGACAACTGCTTCGAGGCCGATGGCGCGATGCACAACATCCGCATCTTCAACAACCGTTGTTTCAACGTGGCGACCGGCGGCATGAGTCCACAACCGATCTTCGGCGGTCCCGCGTACTTCATCCGGAACGTCGTCTACAACGGCGTCTACGGGCCACTCAAGATCCACGGCGACCCGTCGGGCATCGTCGTGTATCAGAACACCTACGTCGGCGAGGTCGCGCAGCTCACACCCGCCTCGAACATGCACTTCCGCAACAATCTGATTCTGGGGCAGCGCGCACGGCAGGCGGTCTTCGCCATCGACACCTACACCAACTACAGCTCTTCGGACTACAACGGCTTCTATGCGAGCCCGGAGCCGCCGTTCGCCGGAGCAGCGGCGATGCCATACGCGTTTCAGTGGAATTCGCCACCGAAGGGTACGGTGGCCGACTTCACGTCACCGCGTCAGGTTCGCCGCTTCGGGACGCTCGCCGAATACGCGGCCGCAACGGGGCAGGACGTGCACAGCAAGTCGATCGACTTCACGGTGTTTCGACAAGCCTCAGCGCCGGACTTTACCAAGCCGACGCAGCTCTACGATCCCGAAACTGTGGATCTGCACCTTCGCGAGGGTTCTGCCGCTGTCGATGCTGGCATCGACTTGCCCGGCATCACGGACGGTTTCAAGGGGCGAGCGCCAGACCTGGGTGCGTACGAACTCGGCGCGCCGCCGATTCATTACGGGCCGCGAGAACGCCGCTCTCGATAAAAACCCGAGTCAACTCCCAATTCCCAAGACCCAATTCCCAACGTCGATATAAGGATTGGGAGTTGGGAGTTGGAGATTGGAAGTTGATCCGAGCGTGTTACCGACAACTGAACCCCGCCTCGTGCTATGAGTGAGGTATGGCTCGCCGGTCGCTTCACTACGCCTGGATCGTCGCGTCCGTCACGTTCGTGATTCTGCTCGTGACGGCCGGTGTGCGCGCGACGCCGGGCGTGCTGATGCTCTCGCTCGAACACGAGTTCGGTTGGAGCCGCGCGGCCATTTCTTCTGCTGTCGCGATCAACATCGCCCTCTTCGGCCTGATCGGTCCATTTGCGGCATCGGTGATGGATCGGCTGGGTGTTCGCCGCGTGATCCTCGCAGCCCTGGCGCTGCTGTGTGTGTCGGTGGCGTTGACGACGCAGATGCGGACGCAGTGGCAGCTGACGCTATTGTGGGGAGTGCTCGTTGGCACGGGCACGGGCGTGACCTCGATGGTGTTGGCCGCCATTATCGCCAATCGCTGGTTCGACGAGCGGCGCGGCCTCGTTCTCGGGATCCTGTCGGCGGCCAACGCGACCGGACAGTTGATCTTCCTGCCGTCCCTGGCAGGCCTTGTCGAGTCGAACGGTTGGCGCTCCGCGGCGCTGCTTGTCTCTGGCGCAGCCGCTGTTGTCTTCGTTGTCGTGCTGATCTTCATGCGCGATCGCCCAGAGGATCTTGGCCTGCTGCCGTACGGGCGGCCGATTGGCGCTGTCATCCCGCAGCACCGCGCGCTCGCGCCGCTTCAGGCGCTCGCGCTCGCGTCACGAACGCGCGCCTTCTGGCTGTTGGCCGGGACGTTCTTCGTGTGCGGCGCAAGCACGAACGGCCTGATCGGCACCCATCTCATCGCCGCCTGCCACGACTACGGGATTCACGAAGTGCAGTCGGCGCGACTGCTGGCGATGATGGGCATCTTCGACATTCTCGGCACCACCGCCTCGGGGTGGTTGACCGATCGCTACTCGAGCCGCCATCTGCTGTTCGGCTATTACTCATTGCGAGGGATCTCGCTACTGTTCCTCCCGCTCACGCTGAGCCACGGCGCAAGCAGCCTCGTCGTCTTCGCTGTCTTCTACGGGCTCGACTGGATCGCGACGGTGCCGCCGACGGTACGTCTGACGAGCGAGGCGTTTGGTCGAGAGAATACGGGAGTCATCTACGGATGGATTAGTGCGAGCCATCAGATCGGCGCATCGGTGGCCGCGTTCGGCGCCGGTGCGATCAGGACGATGCTCGGCGACTATCAGGTCGCGTTCTGGGCGGCTGGGCTCCTCTGTGTCGTCGCTGGCCTGTCGTTCCTGACAATCGGACGATCGCTGCGACCCGCCCCTGTTCCAGTCGTCGCGACGGCAGGGTGATTTTTCCGCGTTCATCGCGGGTGATTCCGCACACACAGCCGCATCGTCTGGATGGACGCACGCAATGGCCCGCGGATCGCGCGTTGGCCGCGGCACGCGACTTGCCGCTCATCGGGGTATGGCCACGATCAATCGCTCGATCATCTGCGAGGTTCCCGTGTTCTTCGCCACGAGCGAGGGGCAGACTCGCCGCATCGCCAAACGGATCGCATCGGTTCTGTACGATCTCGGCCTCGACAGTCGCGCCATCGACATAGCCGAACCGGATGCGTCCGCCATCGACTGGCGCCACGTGCGCGGCGCTCTCGTAGGCGCGTCGATTCACGCCGGCAGGCATCAGAAGGTGGCCGCGCGCTTCGTCCGCAGCCACGCGGCCGATCTGACGAGCGTGCCTTCGGCGTTCTTCTCCGTCAGTCTGAGTGCGGCTTCCCGGAATACCAGGGAGGTCGAAGCGGCGCTCAACCTGGCGAAGGCATTTCCACCTGCCTGTGGCTGGACGCCGGTCCGAATCGATTCGATGGCCGGCCGGCTCGCCTATCAGGAATACGGGTTCTTCATCCGGTGGGTGATGAAATGGATCGCGAAGAAGGAAGGCGCGCCGACGGATACCAGTCGCGATTACGAGCTGACCAACTGGGAAGAGGTCGACAAGCTGGCGCGCGACATGAAGCGCAGGATTCACACGCGCGAGGCGGTGGCGTAGAGCAGAGCGCAAAGAAAAAGGGCGGGTCTGAGGACCCGCCCTGGGAAAACTGTGAAGGGGTTTCTGACCCCGCACATCAGTGATGGAGCATCGGGACGTTGAGTTCCGCGAGCTTTGCCACCATGTCTTCAGCCGACGTCGCAGGCTTCACGGCCTTCTCGATGTAAGCGATCTTTCCCTGCTTGTCGATGTAGAACGTCCAGCGGTTTGCGAAGCCCGGCGGGTTGGGCATCAGAACGCCGTACTTGGTCGCCACTTCCTTCGTCGGATCCGCCAACATCGGGAAGTCCGCTTCCTTCTTCTCGACAACGGTCGCCGCACCACCATTGCGACCCTGCAGCGTCACGCTCGTCGCTTTTGCGAACTTGGTGTTGTCTTCGACGTTGTCGACGCTGGCCATGAAGTACGCCACTTCATACATCCGGATCTTGTCGCCGTTCTCCGCCAGCGACTTGCACTCGATCGTGCAGCCCTGCGTGAAGGCCTTCGGGAACCAGGCGACGACGACCGCCTTCTTTCCCTTGAAGTCCGACAGCTTGTAGGTCTTGCCGTCAGAGGCCTGAAGGCTGAAATCGGGAGCCGTGTCCCCAACCTTCAGCTCGGTGGTCTGAGCCTTCACTCCTACTGCCAGGGCCGCTGCTAACCCTATCGCCATCAATGCGCGCATGTACGAATCCTCCTGAGCTGTACAACCCTCCGGCACCCTTGGGCCAGAACGGGCTGAGTATACCGCTGAACGGTAACATTCCGCTGCCACTATGACGCATCCACTCGTAGTCGAGGTCCGCGCGGCGCTCGAAAAGGTTGCGGATCCCGTTAAAGCGCCGCAAATGCAGGCCTACATGAAGTCGACGATGCCATACCGCGGCGTCTCCGCTCCCGAACAGAAGGTCATCTGGCGACAGATCTTTCCGGCGCACGAACTGTCATCGAGGAAGGAGTGGGAGCGCGTCGCGCTGACGCTCTGGCGAGAGGCCACCTTCCGCGAAGAACGTTACGCCGCGGTTGCATGGACCGGCCTGCGAGGTTTCGCCGCGTACCGGACGATGGCGTCCATTCCAATGTTTGAGGAAATGATCGTCTCCGGGGCGTGGTGGGACTTCGTCGATGCCATCGCCGGCCGGCAACTGGGCGACATCCTGCGAACCGATCCCGCACGGATGTCAAAGCTGATGCGCCGTTGGGCTCGCGACCCGAACATGTGGAAACGACGCGCGGCGATTCTCTGCCAGCTGGGATTCAAGCGTGAGACAGATTTGACGCTGCTGTATGACTGCATCGAGCCGAACCTTGGGGACAAGGAGTTCTTCATTCGCAAGGCGATCGGCTGGGCGCTGCGCCAGCACGCATGGACGGATCCACGCGAGGTCAAACGATACGTGAAAGCCAATCGCGATCGATTGAGTGGACTGAGCGTGCGCGAGGCGCTCAAAAACATCTAATTCGGCATGAGCTCTTCGCGGACTCGCGCACGCTCGCGATCGATTTGATCCGGTGTCGCACCAAGACGCCGCAGCACCGCTTCGGTCATCGCGAGCGCCACTTCCCCTTCCCCGGCAAACACCTGCTCGGCGCCGGCTTGCCGCAACGGAGGCACGTCGCGAAGGTAGGCGCTGCGCACAAAGATGTGCGCGGTGGGGTTGATCGATCGCGCAGACTGAATGATGGCGGGCGAACCGGTATCGGCTCCACTGACGATCAAGGTCGACGCGTGCCGCAAGCCGGCGGAGACGAGCGTGTCGGTGTGGCTCGCGTCGCCATAGACTGCCGAGATGCCATTCTCCCGCAGCTGACGGACGGCATCGATGTTGAGCTCGACGATGGTCGGGGAGATGCCGTTCTCGCGAAGTAGCCGCGTCACTGTCCGTCCTGTTGGCCCGTGGCCGATGACGATCGCGCGTCCGCCGGGATCGAGCGACGAAGACGCACCGATATCGGATGCTTCGATGGGCTCCGACCGAAAGAACCGTATCTGACCAAGTTTTGTTGTCAGTGGCTCGATACTTCGGAAAGCCAGCGGGTTCAGCGTAATCGAGATGATCGCTGTTGCCACCACCACGTCCAGCGCGTCGGCCGGCACCACGCCGAGCGTCCGTCCGAGAGTGACGAGCATGAACGAGAACTCACCGATTTGTGCCAGCGAGACAGCGACGCTCAACGTGGTCCGCAGTGGATAGCGCATCGCCCACGTCACCACCGCCGCGGTTGCGGGTTTGCCTACGAGGACGATGAAGAGCGCGGCAAGCACGAAAGCCGGGTGCTCGAGGAGGGCCATCGGTCGCAGCAGCATGCCGACCGATAGAAAAAACAGGACCGCGAAGGCGTCGCGCATCGGCAACGCGTCGGTCGCGGCACGGAGGCTGTAGTCGGATCGGCCGACGATCATCCCTGCGAGAAACGCGCCGAGCGCCATCGACACGCCAAACACGAGGGCGGCGCTCACGGCGAGGCCTAGCGCGAGCGCTAATACCGCGAGCGTGAACAGCTCGCGCGATCGAGTCGCGGCAACGCGGTCGAGGACCAGCGGGATGACGCGACTGCCAAGTGCGGCAGCCACGATGCCCAGCCCGGCGACCTTGAGGATGGTGATTCCCAGACTGATCGCGATCGTTCCCGGGGTGGGAGCCCCGGCGAGCGCTGGCAACAGCACGAGGACGACCACCGTGAAGAGGTCCTCGACGACGAGCCATCCGACTGCGATGTGACCCGCGCCGGTGTGCAACTGCCGGCTGTCGGAGAGCACGCGGATCAGAACGACGGTGCTCGCAACGGAAAGCGACAACCCGAACACGATCGCTGAAGCCCACTCCCAACCAAATCCTCGGGCAGCAACCGCACCCAGGCCGGTCGCGACGAGACTCTGCAGCACGGCACCCGGAATCGCGACGCGGCGCACGGCCAGCAGTTCGTCGATGTGGAACTGCAGCCCGACGCCAAACATCAGCAGGATGACGCCGACTTCCGCAAACTGCTCTGCGAGGTGGACGTCGGCGGTATAGCCAGGCGTATACGGCCCAACGACCACTCCCGCGATCAAGTAGCCGACGATCGGCGAAAGGCCGAGGCGTTGAGTCAGATATCCGCCGACGAGGGCGGCGGCGAGCCCTCCGGCAAGCGTGAGAATGAGCCCGGTTTCCGGCATGCAATCGCAATGGTAGTCCGTGGTCAGGGCCTCCTGAGCCGAGCCATCCACCGTTTGCACCTTCCTCAGCAGGAGCACACAGGAATGTCAGACCACGTCCGTCAACACCGAAGCCTGCTCGCCGCCGTCGAGAGGCGGTTGCTGATTGCCGTCGCCCACCGCCTTCCGACCTGGGTGCACTCCGATCACCTCACGGGGTTGGCCATGGCGGCGATGGTGACGGCAAGCGCAGCATTCATCTGCTCGCGCTGGGACACACGGGCACTCTGGATCGTCGTGGCCGCGCTGGGGGTCAACTGGTTCGGCGATAGCCTGGATGGGACGCTCGCTCGCGTCCGCAACGCCGAACGGCCGCGATATGGCTTCTACCTCGATCATGTCCTCGACATCGTCGGGATCACGATTCTTCTGGCAGGACTCGCCGCGTCGCCGTTCATGTCGCCGGTGATTGCGCTGTCGCTGCTGATTGCGTATTTACTGGTTTCGGGGGAAGTGTTCCTGGCGACGGCAGTCCGCGGCGTCTTCAAGATGTCGTTCGCCTGGATTGGACCGACCGAGTTGCGAATTCTGCTGGCGATTGGCGCGATTGCGCTTCGCAACGATCCTCACGTCAACTTGGGCGCTTTGGGCCGGTTGCCGCTGTTCGATTTCGGCGGTTTGATTGCCGCCGCGGGACTGACCGTGGTGCTCATCGTGTCGGCCACTCGTAATGCGATGGCGCTCGCGCGGCTCGAACCCCGCCGGTCGGGCGCGACAAATTAGCGTAGGTCTAGAAGACCCTAGGCGGGTCTAGAAGGCCCGCCTCTACTTGGCATGGCGCTCCTCCGGGGCTTTACGCATGGTCGTGCGAGGTAGTACGATGCCGGTTTACGTATCCCCAGGAATTCGCCACAGTGTCTTCTTCCAAAGCGGTGTCTTCTTCCAAAGCGGTGTCTTCTTCGAAAGCGGTGTCCTCCTCCTCTTCGAAAGCGCTGTCTTCTTCGAAGGCAGTACCCGCTTCCAACGCGGCTGCGCCTGAGTCGAGCCCGGCGGCGAAGGCTCGTAACCCGCTCGTGGTTCGCGGTGCGCGGACGCACAACCTCAAGAACATCGATGTGACGCTGCCCGCGGGCAAGCTGGCCATCATTACCGGCGTCAGCGGTTCGGGGAAATCGTCGCTCGCATTCGACACGATCTACGCGGAAGGGCAGCGCAGGTACGTCGAATCACTCTCGGCCTATGCTCGGCAGTTCCTCGAGCGCATGGAGAAGCCGGACGTCGACCGCATTGAAGGCATTTGCCCGGCCATTGCGATCCGCCAGAAGAACAGCGTTCGGAATCCGCGCTCGACCGTAGGAACGACGACCGAGATTCACGACTACATGCGACTGCTGTTTGCGCGGGTCGGCCGGACGTTTTGCCGGCAATGCGGTCAGGAAGTGATCCGCGAAACGGCCGAGGTCGTCGCCAAACGGCTGGGCGAATTGCCGGAGGGCACTCGCCTTCTGATTGGATTCGAGATTCCCGTTGTGTCGATTCCCGCAGCCACGCCGTCATCAGCCGATGAGAACGGCGACGACGACTCCGAGGATCTGGAACCTGCCAGGAATGGTGTCGATGGAATAGGCGAAACGATCAACGGACTGCGACGGCGCGGGTTCGGTCGACTGTTGGTCGATGGCCGCGCGGTTGCGTTCGAAGAGATCGATGTCGCATCGCTCGGCACGCGGGCCACTCTCGAGGTGGTCGTCGATCGCGTTCGCATCGAAGGCGATCTGCGCAGCCGGCTGACCGATTCAATCGAGACGTCATATCGCGAAGGCGGCGGAGCGGCGTTTGCAATCGTTGTCGACGAATCCCGAAGGCTTGTCTTCTCCGAACGCTTCGAATGCCGCGCGTGCGGCATCGAGTACGAAACGCCGCAACCGCGTCTTTTCTCGTTCAACAACCCGTTCGGCGCCTGCCCGACCTGTCATGGGTTCGGCAACATCATCGAGCTCGACATGGGTCTCGTCGTGCCCGATCCGGCGCTGTCGATCAATCAGGGCGCGATCGAGCCATGGAGCAAGCCACACTATCGCGCTCAACTGGCGGACCTGAAACGCGCGGCGCGCAAGGCGGGAATTCGGCTCGACGTGCCGTGGAAGGACCTCACCGACGATGAGCGACGGTTCGTCGTCGAGGGTGACGGCGACCCTTCGACAAGCTCAGGGTCGCCCCGAGCTGAGTCGAGGGGCGATTACGAAGGCATTCGCGGCTTCTTCCGGTGGCTGGAGCGCAAGAAGTACAAGGTGCACGTGCGTGTGTTCCTCAGCCGCTACCGTGGCTACCTCGCGTGTCCCGACTGCGGCGGCGCCCGTCTTCGTCGCGAAGCGCGTAACGTGCGAGTCGGTGGCCGGACGGTCGATGAAGTGTCCGCGCTGACTGTCGAGGCTGCACAGCAGTTCTTCGCCGATCTGCAGCTCACCGAGAAGGAATCAACAGTCGCGGACAAAGTGCTGCGGGAGATTCAACGACGGCTCTCGTTCCTGAGCGATGTGGGCCTCGACTACCTGACGCTCGATCGCCTGTCGTCGACGCTGTCAGGAGGAGAGTCTCAGCGCATCAACCTGGCCACGTCGCTCGGGTCGGCGCTCGTCGGCACGCTCTACGTGCTGGATGAACCGTCGATCGGACTGCACGCGCGAGACAACCAACGTCTCATCGAGATTCTTCGGCAGCTTCGCGATCAGGGAAACACGGTGCTCGTCGTCGAGCACGATGAAGACATGATCCGCGTCGCCGATCACATCGTCGATCTCGGACTCGGTGCGGGCGAGCAGGGCGGCCGCGTCGTGTTCTCCGGCGACCTGCCCGGTTTGCTTCAGGAGGCGCGATCGCTCACGGCCAAGTATCTGCGTAACGAGTTGGCGATTCCCGTTCCCTCACCGCGACGGAAGGGGATCGGGCAGAAGATTCGATTGCGCGGTGCCAGCGAACACAACCTGAAGGACATCGACGTCGATATCCCGCTGAACACGCTGACGTGCGTGACCGGTGTCAGCGGATCCGGCAAGTCGACACTCGTGCACGACGTCCTCTATGCGGCGATCAAGCGCGCGAAGGGCGATTGGGATCGGCGCGTCGGCTCGTTCAGCGAGCTTGAAGGGCTCGAGTACATCACGGATGTCGCCCTCGTCGATCAGACGCCGATCGGCCGAACGCCGCGATCGAATCCGGTCACCTATCTGAAGGCGTTCGACCCGATTCGTGAGCTCTTCTCGCTGACCAAGGACGCGCGGGCGCGCGGGCTGACGGCGAGTCACTTCTCGTTCAACGTCCCTGGCGGTCGATGCGAGGCGTGCCAGGGTGAAGGCGAAGTGCGGGTCGAGATGCAGTTTCTGGCCGACGTGTTCGTGCCGTGCGATCAGTGTGATGGCAAGCGCTTCAAGCCGCAGGTGCTCGAGGTGCGCTATCGCGGCAAGTCCGTGCACCAGGTGCTCGAGATGACGGTGCGCGAGGCGCTGGCCTTCTTCAGCACGTCGCCGAAGGTCTTGCGCCGGCTGCAGGTGCTCGACGAAATCGGTCTCGGTTATCTGCGTCTCGGGCAGCCGGCGACCACGCTGTCTGGTGGCGAGGCACAGCGGATCAAGATCGCGGCGCACCTCTCGTCGTTCGGGGGCGAGCGTGTCTTGTACATCCTCGACGAACCGACGACAGGCCTGCATTTCGACGACATCGCGAAACTGCTCGCAGCCTTTCGAAAGCTGGTGGAGGCCGGGCACACGCTGCTTGTCATCGAGCACAACCTCGACGTGGTCAAGACGGCCGACTACATCATCGATCTCGGACCCGAGGGCGGGGCGGCCGGCGGGGAAGTCGTCGCAACCGGCACGCCCGAGCAGGTTGTGCAAGTCGAAGCCTCCTACACCGGCCAGGCGCTTCGGGAAGTTCTTGCCACCGGACGCTCGAACGCCTACGCGGCGCGGTAATTGGGGTCGGGGGTCATTTAATGAGGACACTCGATGGGGTGCTTGCGGTGTCCTGATCAGCGGTGTCCTGATCAAATGACTCCCGACCCCCTTACACGATCGTTCTACGCGCGGCCGACGCTTACCGTCGCGGCGGAGCTGATCGGCAAAGTTCTCGTCCATCGGACGCGCGCCGGAGTGGCCGCCGGAATGATCGTCGAGGTCGAGGCGTATATCGGCGAAGACGATCCGGCCTGTCACGCGGCACCTGGACCGACGAAGCGGAATGCGCCGTTATACGGTCCGCCCGGACACGCGTATGTGTATCTGAATTACGGGATACACAACCTCGTGAATGCTGTGACCGAACCGGAAGGGTCGCCGGCGGCGGTGCTCATCCGGGCGCTTGCGCCGCTCGATGGCGTCGAGCTCATGAAACGGCGTCGCGCGCGTGGCGGAGGGCGAGCCGATGAAGAGAGCCTGTGTCGTGGACCGGGCAACCTGACGCAGGCGCTCGGGATCACGTTGAAGCAGAATTGCTCGGATCTAAGTACCGGTCCCCTGTGGATCGAAGATCGGGGGCTGTCAACGGGCGCGATCTCATGGACGCCGCGCATCGGGATTCGGGTTGGCGTCGAACGGCCGTGGCGCTGCGCGCTGGCCGGTCACGATTCGGTGTCAGGCACCCAGATCGTGAATTCACGTTCTCGGTGTCAGGCACCGAATCGTGAATCTGCTAGGATGAAAGTTCACCGATTCTGATGGGCACTACACTTCTCAAGAAGGTCTGGGATCTCCACACAGTTCGCCAGCTGCCGTCCGGGCAAACGCAGCTCTTCATCGGCCTTCACCTCGTCCACGAGGTGACGTCGCCGCAGGCGTTCGACGAAGTGCGCCGGAGAGGCTGGAAGGTCGCCCGCCCCGATCGCACGTTCGCGACGGTCGATCACATCGTGCCCACGAAGGTACGCACGCGGCCGTTCCTCGACGTGATGGCCGAAGACATGATGGCCTCTCTCGAGCGCAACGTGCGCGATTTCGGTCTCCGGTTCGCGGGGCTCGACGACGACCGCCAGGGCATCGTGCACGTGATCGGTCCCGAGCTTGGACTGACCCAGCCGGGCATGACGATCGCCTGCGGCGACAGTCACACGTCGACGCACGGTGCCTTCGGCGCAGTCGCCTTCGGCATCGGTACCTCGCAGGTGCGCGACGTCCTCGCCTCGCAGTGCCTCGCGCTCGAGCCGCTCAAGGTCCGTCGCATCCGCGTGACCGGCACACTGCCGAAAGGCGTCTACGCCAAGGACGTCATCCTCACGATCATTCAGCGACTGGGAGTACAGGGCGGCAACGGCTACGCGTACGAATACGCCGGCGACGTGGTGGATCGCATGTCGATGGACGAGCGCATGACGATCTGCAACATGTCGATCGAAGGTGGTGCGCGCGTCGGCTACGTCAACCCAGACGACACGACCATCCAGTACGTCCGGGGACGTCCCTTCGCGCCGTCGGCGGATCAGTTCGATCGCATGGTCGCCTGGTGGAAGTCGATGGCGTCGGATGCGAACGCGACCTACGACGACGAGGTGGAGATCCGAGCGGAGGAGCTGACGCCAGTCGTGACGTGGGGCGTGAACCCCGGCCAGTCAATTGGCGTTCACGACCGCGTGCCCGCACCCGCAGAGGCTACCGATCCGAAAGCGGTTGCCGACGCACTGAGCTATATGGGGCTCACGGCCGGGCAGCCCATCGAGGGCATGAAGGTGGACGTCGCGTTCATCGGCTCCTGCACCAACGGCCGCCTGTCGGATCTGCGCGAAGCCGCCCGTATCGTCAAAGGGAAGCAGGTCGCCAGACACGTCAAGGCGCTCGTCGTACCCGGGTCGGTCCGCGTCGCGCGTGCGGCGGAACGCGAAGGGCTCGACGAGGTGTTTCGCGCCGCCGGCTTCGAATGGCGCAACGCCGGCTGCTCGATGTGCCTGGGCATGAACCCGGACAAGCTCGAAGGCGACCAGGTGTGCGCCGCGTCGTCGAACCGCAACTTCAAGGGCCGGCAGGGAAGTCCAACTGGTCGAACGCTGCTCATGAGCCCGGCGATGGTCGCCGCCGCAGCCGTGGCGGGCGAAGTGATGGACGTAAGGGAATTGGCCTGATGCAGCACATCACGAAGATCGCCGGACGCGCGATTCCCATGCGCGGCAACGACATCGATACCGACCGCATCGTTCCGGCGCGCTTCCTGCGCGCGATCACTTTCGACGGGATGGAGGCGCATCTCTTCGAGGACGATCGCAAGATGGGCGGTCCGGGACACAATCGCCATCCATTCGACGTCCCCGCGTACCAGGGAGCATCGATCCTGCTTGTCAATGCCAACTTCGGATGCGGGTCCTCACGCGAGCACGCCCCGCAGGCGATTCGACGATGGGGCATCGAAGCGATCATCGGAGAGTCGTTCGCGGAGATCTTCTTCGGCAATTCCGCGATGATTGGCATGCCCTGCGTCACGGCGTCGACCGCCGACATCAGGACGCTGCAGGACCTGGTCGAGAGAAATCCGCGCATCGACCTGCGCATCGACCTCATCGAGGGCACATGCGCCGCCGGCGACCTGCGTTGCGCGGTTTCGCTGCCGCGCAACGTGCGCGACGCGTTTGCCACCGGCGCGTGGGACACGACCGGCCTGCTCCTTGAACGCTACGAGGACGTGAACGCTACATCCGCGCGGCTGCCCTACATCGCGGGGGTCTGATCACAGGTCAGGCGGGTCCACAACGCGGGACCCGCCCTACACTGTCACGGCGACGCGCTTCTTGTCTTCGAGCTGTGACAGAAACGCCGCGGATGCATGCGAGCGTTCGCCTGTCTTTCGAAAGACGAGACGCACCTGGCGGCGCAACCGAATCTCAGGCATCGCCAGCGCCACGAGCTCACCGCGAGCAATCTCTGACTCCGCGCATCGCCGCGGCAGAAGCGCGACGCCCAACTGCATCGCCACGGCGCGCTTGATGCCCTCGAGGCTGGGGAGCGACACCAGGATGTTGGCCGGGATGTGATGCTGCTCGAACAGACGCAGCACCCGATCCCGGACGTGCGACGGATCGTTGTGCGCGATCACCGTTTGCCGCGCGCACTCCGACAAGGTGACTTCCTTGCTGTGCGCGAGCGCATGCGACGGATGGACGAGCATCACGAGCTCGTCCTGTCCGAGGACGATCGTGTTGAGGCCTGGTTCGGCCGGCTGAAACGTCAATACGCCAAAATCGAGACTGCCTTGCGCGACCTCGGCGCCAATCTGGCGCGCCGGAATGCGACGGACGTCCACGTGCACCAGGGGATGCGCTTCGCGGAATCGTGCGATCAGCGGGAGAACCGCGTGCACCGATGCCTCGTTGGCGCCGATCAGAACGCGGCCTCGTCGCAGGTCCCGCAGGTCCTTGACGGCTCCTTCGGCTTCTTCAGAGAGACGCAGCAGGCGCTCGGCGTAGTCCCGAAGCAGGCGGCCGGCCTCGGTCAGGGAGGCGTCCTTGGTGGCCCGATCGAACAGCCGTTCACCGACGCTTTCCTCCAGCCGGCGGACGGCCTGGCTTACGGCTGGCTGGGTACGGTGGAGTTTCATGGCCGCGCGCGAAAAGCTCCGTTCGGCCGCAACCTTCAAAAATACACGTAATTCACTGAGTTCCACGAGCTCTCCGAAGGGCGGGGGCCACCCTCCAACATAACGGATCATAATCCAAACAGAATAATTATCAGTTTGACATTATCGGGAGCAGTCGCGTTTACTGGCTATGAGGGGAAAAGTCCCATGGCAGATGATCATGTCCGCGTATTCGATACCACGCTCCGAGATGGCGAGCAGGCGCCCGGATTCTCGCTCCGGCCGTCCGAGAAGCTACAGCTGGCGCGTCAGATCGACGTACTCGGCGTGGACATCATCGAAGCCGGGTTCCCCATTGCGTCGCCGGCCGATGCAGAAGCGGTCCGCCAGATCGCGACAGAAATTCGCCGGCCGATCATCGCCTGTCTTGCGCGTTGCCATCGCGCCGACCTCGAGAAGGCTGCTTGGGCGATTAAACCGGCAGCGCGGGGAAGGATCCATACCTTCATCGCCACGTCGGATCTTCACCTGAAGGTGAAGCTCCGGATGTCGCGAGAGCAGTGTCTCGATGCGGCGGTGGAATCGGTCCGCTACGCACGGCAGAACACCGACGACGTGCAGTTCTCGGCGGAAGACGCGACCCGCAGCGACTTCGACTTCCTTTGCAAGGTCGTCGAGTCGGTGATTGCAGTGGGCGCGACGACGATCAATCTACCGGATACGGTGGGGTACACGACACCGGACGAGACGCGCGCCTTCTTCGAGCGGATTCGGGCGGCCGTTCCCAGCTCAGACAAAGTCATCTTCAGCACGCACTGTCACGATGACCTCGGCCTCGCCGTGGCCAACTCGCTGGCGGCGATTCAGGGAGGGGCACGCCAGGTGGAATGCACCGTCAATGGGATCGGCGAGCGCGCCGGCAACGCCGCGCTCGAAGAGATCGTCATGACGCTGCGCATCCGCGCCGATCGGATGCCGTTCACGACGGCCATCGAGGCCAAAGAGATCTACCCCGCGAGCGAGATGCTCACCAAGCTCACGGGGCAGGGTGTGCAGGTGAACAAGGCCGTTGTCGGCCGGAACGCGTTCGCCCACGAGGCGGGCATTCACCAGGACGGCATGCTGAAGGACCGCCGCACCTACGAGATCATGCGCGCGGAAGACGTCGGGGCACCGTGGAATCCGCTGGTGCTCGGCAAGCATTCGGGTCGTCATGCCGTGCAGCGTCGTTGCGCGGATCTGGGTTTCCAGCTCGATGGTGACGAGCTTGTCGAGGTGTATCGCGGGCTGATGGCGATTGCCGACGACCGCAAGGTTCTGACCGACCAGGACATTCGTATGACGATCGCGCGCGTCCGGACGGATCACACCGTCTCTCACGATGCAGTCGATCCGTTCGACACGCCGTCAGCGGCGCATCCGGCGATTCACGAATCGGGCTACGGCCACGGCGTTTAGCGATCAGACCCAAGGGCTGCGACGTACTGGTCCTTCCACTTCCGCGACAGCACACCTGCGTGCACGAGTTCTTCGAACACGCGCCGGCAGACGTCCGTTCGAATCGCAAACAGGCGAGCGGCCTGATCAGCTGTCAAGGACATTCCCGGGAAGTGTTGGTATTCGTCGTGAAAACGCCGCAGGAGGACTTGGCGTCCGGCTGGGTCTCGCTGTTCTATGCCGCTCCACGTCTGCTCGTCAGGCGACATCTCGACACCAAATGTAATCCGTCTGCCCGCTGGGGCGAAGCGTCAGCTAGTTCCTGGGCACGCGTCCGATTGGAATCTTCAACGCCACGCGTTGCCCCTCGCGAATCACGGTCACGGAAGCCGTGCTGCCGATCGGGGCGTCTGACACGAGACGCGACAAATGGCCCGGGTCTTCGACCGGGGTGCCGTTGAACGTGACAACGACGTCGCCCGGGCGCATACCATTCTGATAGGCCGGCGACGTCCGGTACATTCGATAAACGAGCGCACCCTTCGTATCGGGGGCTCCCAGCTCTTCCGCCATCCGCGTCGAGAGCGGCACGTACTGGTCCGGCCCCATCGTGCCTCGACGCACTTCCTGGTACTGCTGCAGGTCGTTGACGACGCGGCGCGCCAGGTTGCTCGAGACGGCGAATCCAATGCCCTGATAACCGCCGCTTTGACTGAAAATAACGGTGTTGATTCCCACCAATTCGCCGCGCGCGTTCACCAGCGCGCCTCCGGAGTTCCCAGGATTGATCGCCGCATCGGTCTGGATGAAGTCCTCGTATGTCGACACGCCCAGGTTCGTTCGGCCAACGGCCGACACGATGCCGAGCGTGACAGTCTGACTCAGCTGATACGGGTTGCCCACCGCGAGCACCCACTCAGCGACTTTGAGACGAGCGGAGTCTCCCCAGGGAATGGTGGGAAGATTTTTGGCGCCAATCTTCAACACCGCGAGATCGGTTGCCGGATCGACGCCGACGACGTCCGCTCGCATCTCGCGTTTGTCGGCGAGCGCGACTGTGACATCGAGCTGTTCGATCGTGACCCGGCGCGCCTCGCCGGTGACGACGTGATTGTTGGTGAGGATGAAGCCGTCGCTGCTCACGATCACGCCTGACCCGAGGCTGTTCTCCACGCCGCGACGGCTGCCGAAGAGTGCGTCGGGATCGCCGAAGATCGACCCAAAGAACGGATCGATGGGCATCTGACGTCGCACGACCTGCTGCGACGAGATGTTCACGACCGCGGGGATGATGCGCTCGGCGACGCGGCTGAAGTCGGTGAGCGTTCCAGCCGGTGACGCAACCGGGACCGGCGTGGTGATGGCCGGCTTGCCCGTTGCGGGTGCCTGCGCGCCGGCTTCAGTCGTTTCGCGGATCCTGTTCGCCAGCAGGAGACCAGCGAGGAAACTGAACAACAGGAGCAGGAGTGACGCAACACGTCGAGTCATTCGCGATCAACTGATCTGAATCCGGCGGATCGAGTCGTCATTCAGCTTGGGGCACGTCACGGTCAGTACGCCGTCCCGCAGATCTGCGGTAATGCGTTCCGCTTCCACGGGTAGCGGCAACTGTAAGGTGCGGCTGAAGCTGCCATGGCCTCGCTCGATGCGATGAAACTGCTCGCACGAGGATTCGCGTTCCCGCCGGACGCCGGAAATAGTCAGGCGCCCCTCGTGATGCTGCAACTGAACATCGTCCTGGGTCAGCCCCGGGAGTTCGACCATCACGACGTACTGATCCGGGGTTTCGAGGACGTCGACCGGTGGCGTCCACCCGGACGGTCCCGTGGTGAATCGCGTCATCCGCTGTTGAACGGCCAGCAGGTCCTGGAGCGGATCCCAGCGTACAAAGGCCACGGAGGGATCGTACCACCGTTCACTCGGGATCCGGACTCGGAAGACTCTTCGAGGCTTTGACCTCCGAGCCCCGAGTCCCGAGCCCCGGGGCTGCTGCACCGTTGTGCTACGATCGAAAGGTTCTACAGACGATATTTATGGCTTCTCTACAAGCAACGCGACTGAAAAAGGGCATGCTGGTCAAAATGGAGCAGGACCTGTTCCGCGTCCTCGACCTCCAGCATGTGACCCCGGGGAACCTTCGTGGATTCGTCCGCGTGAAGCTGCGGAATATCCGCAACGGGACGCTTTCAGACCAGAAGCTGCGCTCGGAGGACACTGTCGAGCGCGCCACATTGGACGAGCGTCAGATGCAGTACCTCTATCAGGACGGTGAAGACTACTACTTCATGGACACCGTCACGTTCGACCAGATTCACATTTCGAGCGAAGCGCTGGGCGACTCGGTCAACTATCTGAAGCCGGAGATGACGATCCAGGTCGAGTTCTACGGGAGCGAGCCGGTCGGCATCGAACTGCCGCAGACGGTCGACCTGAAAGTGACTGACACCGTTCCCGGCATCAAGGGCGCCACGGCCAGTGCCCAGGTCAAGCCGGCGACGCTCGAGACAGGGCTTGTCGTGCAGGTTCCACCGTTTGTGAACCCGGGGGATCTCATTCGCGTCAGTACCGACACCGGGGAATACTTGTCACGCGCTTAGAGACAACGCCCAATTCCCAACCCGACGAGGAGAGCCGAGTCCCAATTCCTTCCGGAACGTCTTGTTGGGAGTTGGAGTTTGGAAGTTAGACATGGACGTCGTGCGCCAGCCCGGTCAGGGTTGGATAGAAGTGATCGTCGGCAGCATGTTCAGCGGCAAGAGCGAAGAGCTCATTCGCCGGCTGCGCCGCGCCAGAATCGCGCGGCAACGCGTCCAGGTCTTCAAGCCTCGCATCGACACACGATATTCAACTGACGACATCGTGTCGCACGGCGAGATGCGGATGGAGTCGTCTGTCGTCGACACCGCAGGTCAACTGCTCGAGCGCGTCCAGCCGGATACCGAGGTCGTCGGCATCGACGAGGGGCAGTTCTTCGATCAGGAACTGCCGGCCGTGTGCAGCGGGCTTGCCGATCGCGGCGTGAGGGTCATCGTCGCGGGACTCGATCAGGATTACCTGGGAAAGCCGTTCGAGCCCATGCCGCAGCTGCTGGCGATCGCGGAGTACATCACGAAGACACACGCGATCTGCATGGTGTGCGGTAATCCAGCCAACCACACGCAGCGTCTCGTGCCGAGCGGCGACCGCGTCCTCGTCGGCGCGGCGGGGCTTTACGAGGCACGCTGTCGACGTTGCTTCGATCCACACCTGTCGCGGACTCAGGCGGCATCCGAAATCCCGGTTCCAATCACGCCGAAAGAAGCCAGCTAGGCATTTTGAGTTGACTCCGGCACCCCGGTTGAATAACAACCGCACCGATGACACCTCCGGAGTGGGTGCCCTGGATCGCGTGGCTGACGCCCCGGCTGCTCCTGTTGTTCGGCTTGGGCTTCCTGATTGCCAATATCAGACTGGGAACGTTGCTATGGGCGTATCGCCGGCGTCTGCGCTCGGCCTTACTCGTCTGGCAAGGTGACAAGCCGAAGTACTACGGCTTCAGTCTCGCACTGGGCGTCGTCCTGGGCATCCTGCTGATGATCGAGGCTTTCGTGCTGCATCGTTCTCCGCGCTCGATTTTCGGCGAAGCGATGATGTTCATCTATTACGGCTACATGTTCCCGTTGAGCACCCGTATCCGTCGCGGCTTTTACGGCGACGGTGTCTGGTCCGACAGCGGGTTCATGAACTGGTCGGAGATCTCGGCTGTGTCGTGGAAAGAGGAGCCGACGCTGACCCTCGTCCTGATTTCCCACGTCCAAAGTATTGCCCGGCGCCTGGACGTCCCCGGGCACCTCTACGGTCAGGCGCGGCGTTTACTCCGGGATCGGATTCAGACGAACGACATCCATATGGGAGGCGCCGGGCTGGATCTCGGCGCAAGGGACGACCGGGACTCGATTTGACGGTTCAACGCGCCTGGGGTGAACAGGCGAGCCGTTTGCGCCGATAATGTGCGGACAAATATATGTCTCCTAGACCAACCTGGAAGGGCTATCTCAAGGTCAGCCTCGTCACCATTCCCGTGAAAGTGTTCCCGGCGACCGAGTCGGCGGCAACGCTCTCGTTCAACCAGCTCCATGCTGAGTGCCAGACGCGCATCCAGCAGAAGCGCTGGTGCCCGCACTGCGAGCGCGAAGTCTCGAACACCGAGCTCGCCAAAGGCTACGAGTTCGAGAAGGGGCGCTACGTCGTCGTGTCCGAGGAGGACATCGAGAAGGTGCGCGTCGAATCGACGCGTGTGATCGACCTCTCGCAGTTCACCGACGACACGTCGATCGATCCGATTTACGTCGACCGGGCCTATTACCTGGCGCCGGACGGCCCGATGGCGGCGTCGGCGTTTGCAGTGATGCGCGAGGGGATGGCGGGGAAGGCCGGCATCGGCAAGGTGGCGCTCTACGGGCGCGAGTACCTGGTCGCCGTGCGTCCGCAGAAAAAAGGTCTCGTGATGTACACGCTGCACCACGATGCCGAGATCCGGAGCATCGATCAGATCGACGAGCTCGGTTCGCTGCCAGCCAAGGTGAAGCCCGAAGAGATGAAGCTCGCCAAACAGGTCATCGGGTCGTTCGAGAGCGAGCTGAACCTGAAAGACTACAAGGACGAGTACAAGGAAGGCCTGCGCAAGATCATCGAGGCCAAGATCGCTGGTGAAGAAATCGTCGCGCCCGAGATCCAGGAGCCGCCGAAGGTCGTCGATCTCATGGAAGCGCTTCGACGCAGCCTCGATTCGGTCAGCACAGACAAGAAGAAAACGGCAAAGGCAGCTTTCGAGAAGCCGGTCGCGAAGGCAAAAGCTGCGAATGGGAAGAAGCGGAAGGCAAGCTGACTGCAGTTCCGCGTTCCTGGTTCCGGGTTCCTGGTTCGTGTTCTAGGTTCGCGTTCAAGGTTCGCGGTTCTGAGGTCGGGGTTCCGGCCTCCTTTGAACCCCGAACACGAACCTGGAACTGGGAACCCGGAACCGGGAACTATTTCTTACGCTCTCGATGACTTCCGTCGCTGTCGTCGCTCTACCCGCTTCTGACGGATCCGTTCAGCGTTTCGCTTTGCCTCTGGTGACTGTAGGTAGTCGACCAGACCGCCTGAGAAATTGCCGCGTCAAATCGAAGGCGGGAATGCAGAACCGGCAACTCGAACCCGGAACCCCGAACCTAGGAACCAGGAACGGCGAACCGCGAAACGCGAACGGTGAACGTAGAACCACGAACCACCAACCGAACCCTTGAACACGAACCCGAAACATGGAACATGGAACCCGGAACTGCCGTTAGCTTCCGAGCCGTTGTCTCTCCGACAGAATGAGGTTGTACTCCGCAGTGCGTTTCCAGACGCGATTCGACATCTCCGTGAGCTGCACCGCCTTGAGCCCGTAGTACACGATCCACGCACCCAGCGCCCCGATGAGGGTGTAGCGCAATGCCGTCACGGCGGATTCACCAATTCGCAGGCTGAGTATTCCGAACAGCAGATACACGGCGACGCCGGCCGCGGCGAGCAACGGGCCGGTGACGGTTCGGATGCCCCAGGACGCGACCCGCGATTGCTTTTCCATCAAAGAGGCAATGGCCTGCAATCGCTCGATGCCTGCCCTGATACTGACCACGTCGGTTCCGAGCAGCACATCACGCAGGGTGACCTGCGCCCGGCACGACGCTGCGACGCGCCGATCGCCGCGCCACCATGAGGGCGCGATCACTCGGGCGGTGTAACCAGGGAAGCGCTGCGAGACCGAGCCGAGGAAACGAGCGTGTGACTCGGGAGTACTCTCGCCCCAGGTAGAGAAGGTGTCGACCTCGAGCCGTCGTCGTGACGGGATGAACACGACTTCGTGGATGTCGCCAGACGTACTCTCCTGGACGTAGGCCGCCATATGTGGTGACACGCCTTCATGCAACTGCGCTTCATGATCGAGGCAGGGAAGGATTGGAACACGCGGCGATGGTTCGAGCCGAATGCGATACAGCTTGATCGCCAGAACGGGTCCGAACGAACTCAAGTCCTGCAGGATTCTTGCGGCTTCGGCTGAGCCAGCGCTCTGCTCCATCTCCGAACTACCTGAAGTACTCCCATAAACCCAGCCCGAAGGCTGTCGGATCTCGCAGCCAGCTTGGAGGCGTCAGCCAGATGAATGCGAGGATCGCGATCACCCACAGATCGTAGGGGACGCTGGCGCGATCGTCGCGCCAGAAAAAGGCGCGCCAGAACACGCGGGTGAAGATGTTCGAGCCGTTGGGAATCGGTTTGTCGTTGAGTACCAGGTAGGTGTAGTGAATGCGGTTCTCGACGGTCACGATCGCCAGGATCAGAATCACCCACATCACCGCGGCCATGCGGTTCGTGAACGCCCCAATCATGAAGAGCACGATGCGTTCGGGGCGCTCCATGAAGCCGACCTTGCACTTCTCGATGAGCGACTCGGCGCGTGCCCGCGCGTAGCTCGTCATGATCGAAAACATCATGGCCAGCGCGGTCACCATCACGTAGTCGGTGCGCCTCAGCGACGCGTAAAGATAGATGAGTCCCAGGAAGAGCGCGATGTCCGAGAAGCGGTCGAGCGTCGAGTCCCAGAACGCGCCGAAGCGCGACACGGTGTTGGTGATGAAGGCGACCTTCCCATCGATGAAGTCGAAGATGTTGGCGACGATCATGATGAAGCCGGCCGTCAGAAAGTGGTCGCGACCGAGCGCCCACGCCGCGCCGACGTTGATCAGAACCCCGATGAGCGTGAGGACGTTGGGATGAATGCCGAGCGCCACGCTGGCGCCGATGATGGCGCGCAGCGGGAACATGCAGACGGTGCCGATGAAGCCGGTAACGGTCATTAATGAGTATAGAAGTCGCTCAGGAGCATCCCCGGACCGAAGCCAATCAAGTTGATACTGGGTACAATTAAAGGTTCTGCAACCTGCAGGGAAGTTGTCATGGTAGCCCATGCCCGTTCATGACCTCAAGGATCAGCTGGGGCGATTGCCTGAGCAGCCCGGCGTGTACCTGTGGGTCAACGCTACGGGCGAGACGATCTACGTCGGAAAGGCGCGATCGCTGCGCGACCGGGTGCGCAGCTACCTCGGCGCGTACGGCCTCAGCCCGAGGCACGATGCCTTGCTCGACGAGATCGCTCGTGTCGAGGTCATCGTCACCGACTCGGTCATGGAGGCACTGGTCCTCGAGACCAACCTGATCAAGCAGCGATCGCCGCGATACAACATCCTGCTGCGCGACGACAAGAACTATCCCTATCTTCGACTGACCACGAGCGAGGCCTTCCCACGGATTCTTGTTGCGCGCAGCGTCGAGAAGACGGGTGATTTTTACGCCGGGCCGTTCATGCCGACCAAACTCGCGCGCCGGACGATGACCTTGTCGCATCGGGTGTTCGGGATTCGCTCGTGCAACGAGGTGATTACGGGCACGCGGGGGCGCCCGTGCCTCGAGTACGACATCAAACGCTGCCTTGCGCCATGCGTCGCCGACATCTGCACTGAGGAGCAGTACGGCGTGGCGGTCGCCAACACGAAGCTGCTGCTGGAGGGACGGAACGATGAGCTCATCGAGCGCTTGCGCGATGGCATGCAGTCGGCCGCTGACCAGGAGCGATTCGAGGAGGCGGCGCAGCTCCGTGATGCCTTGCGAACGGTGCAGACGCTGCGCGACCGCCAGCAGAAGGTGGCGACGGTCGCGCAAGGAGATCGCGACGTGTTCGGGTTGAAGGTCGGTCCAAGCGGCGGCGCGATCCAGGTGTTCCAGGTGAGGGGCGGCCGAGTCGTCGAACGCGTCGAGCTCGGCACCGACCCGGGCGCGATTGCGGGCGACGAGTCCGACATTCTGCATGCTGCGCTGATGCAGTTCTACGACGTCCGCGTCCCGGCATCTGAGATCAATCTTCCAACCGCCATCGAGGACGTTGAGGCGATGGAGGAATTGCTCTCGATGCGCGCCGGGCGGAAAGTCCGGATCGTCGTCCCACAACGAGGCGACAAGCGTGCGCTCGTCGAGCTCGCGACGCGCAACGCCGAGCTGTCGTATCGCACGCGATTCAACGAGACGACTGCCGCCTACTTCGACGCGCTCGAGACACTGCGCAGCCGGCTCAATCTTCCCGCGATTCCACGGCGGATCGACTGCTTCGATATCTCGACGATTCAAGGCAGCGAGACCGTTGCGTCGATGGTTGTGTGCGAAGACGGCCGGATGAAGAAGAGTGAATACCGCAAATTCCGGGTGCGAGGATTACGCACCACAGATCCCGAGTCCCGAGCCTCGAGTCCGGAGTCCCGGATCCCTGATGACTTCGCTGCCATGCGCGAGGTCGTCCAACGGCGATATCGCGCTGTGCTCGAGGCGGGCGGACCATTTCCCGATTTGATCCTGATCGATGGCGGCAAAGGACAGCTGTCAGCCGCCTATGAGGCGCTCGAACAGATTGGCCTGGCCAACCTCGTAGCCATCGGGATCGCGAAGAAAGAAGAGTTGTTGTTCACGCGAGATCAGATGGAGCCGCTGGTGCTCGACGAGCACGATCCCGCCTTGCTGCTGCTCCAGCGCATTCGTGACGAAGCACATCGTTTTGCCGTGACCTTTCACAGGAAGGCACGATCAATGCGCGATCTGCGATCGGAGCTCGATGCGGTTCCGGGCATCGGTCCGCGGCGGCGTCGAGCGCTGCTGACGAAGTTCGGCAGCCTTGCCGGCGTGCGGCGTGCCACTCGCGAGGAACTGGAGCAGGTCGTGGGCGCGAACGTCGCGCGCGCCGTCATCGACTACTTCGCGCAAACCAGTCGATAGTTCCCGCCGAATCCCGGATCCCGAGTCCCGAGTCCCGAGTCCCGAGCCCGAGTCTAGTTCTTCCGAAACTCGTCCACCTCCCAGTAGGGACAGTGATCACATGTGTGCTCCGAGAGCTTGCGGCGTTGTCCGGTTCGGACACACACCCAGACGCTTTCGGGCTGAAGCGGCTCCTGGATGCCCGCTAACCGAAAACCGGGGCGGCTCCATTTGCATTCCCATGCGGTCTGCTGCGTGGCGACTGCAATCTTGGCCATGATGCCCTCCTACCTTGGTGCTTCCAGCGCGAACGACAACGTGACGGTGAGAATGAATGGCACCGGTATGTCGTTCAGAACGACTGGTGAATACCGCCATTGACGGACGACGCGATCGGCCTCGCGATCGAGCAATGGGTGCACCGACCGCAGGATTCTGACGTCCATCACCGTGCCTTCTTCATTGACCGTCGCCTCGAGGATCACGACACCCTGAATCTGTGCCGCCACTGCGAGCGGTGGGTACTCGGGCTCGAGGCGTTTGAGCAGCTGCGGCGGCCTGATCTGTCCACCGATCCGAACCGGCGCCTTGTGCACGGGCGCAGGCGGTGGTGGCGGTGGAGGTGGTTCTGGCAATCCGCCCACAACACCGCCGACGACGCCTTCGGCGAGGCCGCCCTCGACACCACCAGGCACACCTTCCCAGGAATACTCGTCGTCGGGCAACTCGGAGATGCGCGAAGGCTCCTCGAGTGGAGCGATGAACTGATTCTCAGTTGCTGTCGAAGCTGCCTTCGGCTGTTCCGACTTCGCCTTGACGGCGACAGGTGGCGGCGGTGGCGGCGGTGGTGCCGGCATCGCCGCGACAAAGGCCATCATCGTCGGAACTTCGGGCAGCCGATCCGTCACATAGAGAAGGGGAAGCAGCGCCACGATTGCGATCGCAGTTCCCTGAGCGACTGTCGAGAGCAGAAGTGGTACGGTCGCGTGACTCGGGAGGTGTTTCTCTCGTCCTGCAATGAGGTCGAACATGGCTGGACTCCGGTTGAGCAGCGGTAGTGCAAGGGTTCAGCCACGTGGAAAACGATCGCGCGCGCCCACCGCGCTCATGATTCGGCATCACTGAACGAGCGACGGCCGGGAAATTTCCCGGCACCGGGGAAAATCCCGCGTACCCATCACGAGCCCCAGCGCACTCAGCCCAATTTCCCAATGAAACAAACGTTCTCGGACACGTTTGCAGGTGGCTGTTGACTTGCACAAAGGGCAATTGACGAGGAGATCGGCTGATGATGGAAGTGCTCGCGTCACTGGAAAACAGCGGATTCGGTGTCTGGCTCCGCGAATCACCCTCGATCTGGGCCTACCCCGCGGTGCTCACGCTTCACACCATCGGTCTCGGGGTGCTCGTAGGCGGCAATGCCGTGCTCGATCTGCGTCTGCTCGGATGGGGCAGGGCGATTCCACTTGCGCCGCTCGAAAAGTTGTTTCCCCTGATGTGGATCGGCTTCTGGGTAAATGCCATTTCCGGCGTGGCGCTTTTCGTGGGCGACGCGACGACGAAGGGAACGACGTGGGTCTTCATGACGAAGCTCGCGCTCATCGTCGTCGGCGTCGTGCTCCTGCTGGCGATGCGGCGAACCGTCTACGGACGCGGAGAGAAGACTCCGATGGAAACGCCGGCCAGCCGGGCATTGGCAGCGGCATCGCTGGCGTTGTGGTTCCTGGCCATCGTGACCGGCCGCTACATGGCCTACGTCTGACAGGAGACGACCAATGAACGCCACACTCGATCTCTTTACAGCATGGCTTCACGGGACGGCGATCTCCCAGGCGATTCGCATGACCACGTGGTTGTGGCCGCTCTGCGAGATCCTGCACTTCTTTGGCCTCTCGCTGCTGATTGGCTTTGCCGGCTTCTTCGACCTGCGTCTTCTCGGGTTCATGAAGCGCGTGCCGATAAGCGCCGCGTGGACACTGATGCCGTGGGCCAAGGCCGGCTTTGCGTTGGCGGCACTGACAGGGGTGACGTTCTTTATCGGTGCGCCGGAGCAATACGTCCACAACCCTGCCTTCTACTGCAAGGTCTTCTTCCTGATCGTGGCGAATTTCAATGCGGTGTACTTCGAAGCCATCTATCGAAAACAGGTTGAAGCGAAGGAACTCGATCTGAGCGGGCCGAGCGCGCTGAAAGTCATCGGGCTCGTGTCGATCGTCTCGTGGCTGTTCGTCATCTATTGGGGGCGAATGCTCCCGTTCATTGGCAATGCATTCTAGGTATCCGACCATGGCACAGGCGACTTTGCTGATCGTCGATGATGAGGACCTCGTTCGCTGGTCGTTGCGGGAACGGTTTGTGAGAGATGGATATACCGTTCTCGAATCGGGCACCGCGGCCGGTGCAATCGAGAAGATGACACCCGCAGTCGATCTGGTCCTTCTGGATTACCGGCTGCCCGACGGCGATGGTCTATCGGTGCTCCGCCAGATCAAGGAACTGTCGCCGGACACGCTGGTCATTCTGATGACGGCCTTCTCGACGGTTGAGAACGCCGTGGCCGCGATGAAACACGGCGCGTATCACTACCTGAACAAGCCATTCAATCTCGACGACGTCTCGGCGTTCGTAGACAAGGCGCTCGAAACCAGCCGGCTGCGGCGTGAAGTGCGGCTGCTGCGTGGAAGCCAGAGCCGCGAATATGGCTTCGACGCCATTATCGGAGCGTCACCGGCCATGGTGGCCGCGAAGTCGTTGCTCGAACGCATTGCGGCCAGCCCTGCCACGACTGTCCTGCTGACTGGCGAGACGGGAACCGGGAAGGATCTCGCCGCGAAGGCGATTCACTACAACAGCGAGCGTGCATCGAAACCGTTCGTCAACATCACGTGCTCCGCCCTGCCCGAGCAGCTTCTCGAAAGTGAGCTCTTCGGCCATGAGCGCGGCGCCTTTACCGACGCGCGCCAGCAGAAGCGCGGCCTGCTCGAGACGGCTGACGGCGGGACAGTGTTCCTCGACGAGATCGGCGAGATGACACCGGGTCTTCAGGCGAAGCTGCTTCGGTTCCTCGAAGAGCGTACGTTCAAGCGGGTTGGTGGCCTCAATGACATCCGCGTCGACGTGCGCGTCGTCGCGGCAACCAATCGCGACCTCGAGGAAGAAGTGAAGGCGGGGAAGTTCCGCGAAGACCTGTTCTATCGACTGCAAGTCATGCCGGTCCGTCTTCCGCCGCTGCGAGAACGCGTGGGCGACATCCGCCTGCTGGTGGCGCATTATGTCGATCGCTACAACCGAGAGTTCCGCAAGCGCGTGCGCGGGTTGCAGCCAGCGGCTCAGGCACTGCTGGATCAGTATCGCTGGCCAGGCAACGTGCGTGAGCTTCGCAACGCCATCGAGCGCGCGATGCTGCTCGCCGACAACGGCCTGCTCGGAGTCGAAGACTTCGCCACGCTGTCCCGGACCACCACGACGTCGATCTTTCGGCTACCGCCCGAGGGCGTCGACCTCGAGACGGTCGAACGGCAGCTGGTGATTCAAGCGCTCCAGCGTGCCGGCGGTAATCAGACGCATGCCGGCCATCTGCTTGGCATCAATCGTGACCAGGTGCGCTATCGCATCGAGAAGTTCGGTCTCACGAAACCACAGCCGGGAAGCGTTGTGGCGGCCGCTATGTGAGGGTCATCATGACCGGGATTTTGACAAATGCCTCGGAACTCCACTTTCGGATCTGGTCGGAGTTCCACACGATGCCGGGCCTGCGATTGACGTTAGGCCAGGCGTGCCGCCTCTTCGGGGGCACGCCATCGGAGGTTGAAGCGGCACTGCAGGACCTGGTCGACGCAGCAGTGCTGTGCCAGATTGGCCCGTACTTCATACGCGCCGATTTCTCACGATTTACGGCGTAGGCGGATCAGGCGGGTCGCTAAAGACCCGTCTCTGCACGGAGCGGCGCGTCTTTAGACGCGCCGGTGTTCTCGCTTGCAACTGGACGCAGCGGCAGCGTCATCGTCACCACAGTGCCACCGCCCTCGGGGCACTCGAGCGTGACCGACCCACCATGCAGTTCGGCTGTTCGCCTGGCGATCGGCAATCCGAGGCCGCCGCCTCTTGCCTTCGTCGTGAAGAACGGCTCGAAGACCTGATTTCGGATATCCAAGGGAATACCGGGACCGTTGTCGCGCACCTGGATGACGGCAACGTTGCCCGACTGGCCAAGCGTCACCGAGATCCGCCCGTGGCCCGCCATGGCCTGGACGGCATTCAGCACGAGATTCAGGAGCGTCGCCCTGATCAATTCGTCATCGACCGACGCGGATACAGCGGCGCCTTCGATCAGGATCTCAATGGACTGCGCGGCCGGATCGCGGCGGACGATGGTGACCGCATCGCTGATGACAGACCGCAGTTCGATGTGGCTGAAGCGAGGTGGACGGGGCCTTGCGTATAGCATCAGGTCGTTGATCAGGTCGCTCAACGAGTCGATACGTCCGACGATATCCCTCATGACCGGCAGCTCGGAGTCACCCGCCGTGCGACGGGACATCAGGACCTGGACTGCTCCTTTGATCCCTGCCAGCGGGTTTCGGACTTCATGTGCAACGACGGCGGCCATCTGTCCGACGCGAGCGAGCGCGGCTTGTTGCGCCAACTTCTCCTCGGCTTCTTTCCGAGCCGTGATGTCAGAGCGGATGGCGATGTATTGGTACGGTTTCCCGCGTTCGTTCAGGAAGGGGACGATGGTTGTATCCACCCAGTAGATGTGACCGTCCTTGGCACGATTGCGGAGCTCACCGTGCCACACGCGGCCCGACGCGATCGTTCGCCACAACTCGCGAATGAATTCTTTGGGGTGATAGCTCGAATTGACGATGCGGTGGTCCTGGCCGAGGAGTTCCTCGCGTGCATACCCCGAGATCGTGCAGAACGTGTCGTTGACGTAGTTGATGCGACCGGAGACGTCGGTGATCGCCACGATGGCGGCGTTGTCGAGGGCGCGCTTGAAGTCCGCCAGCTGCGTGCGGGTCGCGTGCTCCTCGTGCGGGTGGGCCGACGTCCCGGTCAACCGGGCGAAGGCGCGATTCCATAGGGTGCTGACGCGGGACACGGCTGATGGTAGCGAGCCTTGCACACACGACGCAACAGTCCTCTCGCTATACTGACGGTCGTGGCTGCCGCAACCATTCTCATTGTTGACGACGAATCGCTCCTCAGGTGGTCGCTTCGCGAGCGCCTGGCCGCCGAGGGTTACCAGATTCTGGAGGCCGGAACCGCCGCCGAGGCGATGACCCAGGCGAGCGAGGGCGTCGATCTGATTCTGCTCGACTTCAAGCTGCCGGACGGAGACGGGCTGACGATCCTGCGGCAGGTCAAGGAACAGACGCCGGACACGCTCGTGATCCTGATGACGGCGTTTTCGACAGTGGAAAACGCCGTCGAGGCCATGAAGCTTGGCGCCTACCATTACGTCAACAAGCCCTTCAACCTCGATGAAGTCGTCCTGTTGGTGGAGAAGGCGCTCGAGACCAGCAGTCTGCGCCGCGAAGTTCGTACCCTTCGCCGCAGCCAGGGCGACTACAGCATCGACGCCATCATCGGCGCCTCGCCGGCGATGTCGACCGTCAAGAGCCTCATCGCACGCGTGGCGAAGAGCCCGGCGTCAACCGTGCTCCTGACCGGCGAAACCGGGACGGGCAAGGACCTGGCTGCGAAGGCGCTCCACTACAACAGCGATCGCGCCTCCCGGGCGTTTGTGAACATCACCTGCTCGGCCCTTCCCGAGCAGCTGCTGGAGAGCGAGCTCTTCGGCCACGAACGCGGTGCGTTCACCGATGCGAGACAGCAGAAGCGTGGGCTGTTCGAGACCGCCGATGGGGGGACGGTGTTTCTCGACGAGATCGGTGAGATGACACCCGGCCTGCAGGCGAAGCTGCTCCGTTTTCTGGAAGAAAAGACCTTCAAGCGGGTCGGCGGGCTACCGGACGTGCGTGTCGACGTGCGCGTCGTCGCGGCGACGAACCGCGATCTCGAGAAAGAAGTGAAGTCGGGCAAGTTCCGCGAGGATCTCTTCTATCGTCTCCAGGTCATGCCCATCGTCCTGCCACCGCTTCGCGAGCGAAAGGGCGATGTGGTGCGGCTGGCGAACTTCTACATCGATCAGTTCAACCGGGAATTTCGGAAGAAGATTCAGGGCTTGTCGCCGGCAGCCGTGTCGCTCCTCGAACAGTACCAGTGGCCAGGCAATGTCCGCGAGCTGCGCAACGCCATCGAGCGCGCCATGCTCCTCGTCGATCGCAGCTATCTCGATCCGGAGGACTTCACGTTGACGCGGAGCATCTCTCCAGTCGAATTCACGTTGCCGCCCGAAGGCGTCAGGCTCGAGGACGTCGAGCGTCAGCTCCTGACGCAGGCGCTCGAGCGAGCTGGCGGTAATCAGACGCAGGCGGCGCAGTTACTTGGCATCAACCGCGATCAGGTTCGATACCGCATTGAAAAATTCGGCCTGGCAAAGGTCGATTAGGCGGCGCTCAGCGTGGCCAGAGCCGCCGACGTTCCCCTCACCGTCAGGACCGGACATTCCGCGGTGCGGACGACCCGCTCTGCGACGCTGCCGAGCAACAGATGCGCGACGCCGCCGCGTCCATGGGTGCCCATCACGATCAAGTTGATGGCGTGGTCGCGCGCGTAATCGACGATGCCCTTTGCCGGTGACCCGAAAACGACATCCGAGGTTATGCGGAACTGTTCCTGCTCAACCGGAGCGAGCAGCGCGTCGAGGTGTTTTTGCGCCTCGCGGTGCCACGACTCTTTGAGTCCCGGCGGCAGGTATCCGTAGACGTCGCTCGCGTAGGCGGCCGTCGCATAAGGATCGTGCAGGACGTGGATCACGTGGATTGCAGCCCCAAACTGCGCGGCCAAAGCCCGGGCGGTGGCGAGGGCAGCATCGGATGGGGGGCTGAAATCAGTGGGAACGAGAATACGGGCGAATCCGCGAGTCATGGCGTCCTCCGTCGAAACAATCACTGCTCAGTGAACGAGCACGCCTCATGCCGTCGTCAGGGTGCGAGTTTCGTCAATGAAAAAGCGAGCCAGCATCTCTGATTGCGAACTAATTCGTAGCAGTACGAAATCTTCCTGGCACTGCCGCCGTGTGGTACGCTGAAGATCCTTGCCAGGCGTCGACATCACCGGAATTCTCCTTCAGTTCATCGTCCTCGTACTTTCACTATCTGTGCACGAGGCAGCACACGCATGGTCTGCGGACAGGCTCGGTGATCCGACCGCGCGCCGTTTGGGACGCGTCTCGCTGAATCCTGCTGTGCACGTCGACCCGATCGGTACCATCCTGTTTCCCCTGATTGCGATGGTCTCGAACGTGCCGTTGATTGGGTGGGCCAAACCGGTTCCGGTAGCGGTCCAGAACCTCAGAGGCAACTGGCGTCAGAAGTACATGTTGATTGCGGCGGCCGGCCCGGCGAGCAATCTCCTCCTGGCAGTCCTATTTGCGATCGCGTTGCGCGTGTCGTCCGGCGGGTCCCCATTCGAGGTCGTGGCGGGCCCCGTCGATAGGGTGCTATTCAACGCGGTGACCCTGAACGTACTGCTCGCAGTGTTCAACATGGTTCCAGTGCCACCGCTCGACGGCGGTAACGTGCTGGCAGGGCTACTGCAAGGCCCGGCAGCTGAAGCCCTGGATCGGATTCGTCCGTACGGCTTCATCATCATTTACGGGCTCCTGCTCAGCGGCATATTGTGGGCCTTCGTTGATCCGATAGCGGCGTCGATCCGCTCCGTCCTCCTCTGATGACCAAAGCTCGCGTCGTTTCAGGCATGAGGCCGACTGGCAAGCTCCATCTCGGCCATCTCGTTGGTGCGCTCAGGAATTGGGCGCCGCTGCAGGAACAGTACGACTGCTTCTACTTCGTCGCCGACTGGCACGCGCTGACCAGCGAGTACGCCAACACGAAGTCGATCACGTCGAATGCCATCGACAACGTTGCTGACTGGATTTCGGCAGGTGTCGACCCGGAGCGGAGCACGCTGTTCATCCAGTCACTCGTGCCGGAACACGCCGAGCTGGCGTTGTTGCTGTCGATGGTTGTTCCCATTCCATGGCTCGAACGGGTGCCGACCTACAAGGAGCAACAAGAGCAGCTGACCGACAAAGACCTCTCAACTCTCGGATTCCTGGGGTATCCGCTGTTGCAGACAGCCGACGTCGCGCTTTATGACGGCCGGTTCGTACCTGTGGGAGAGGATCAGGTCGCTCACCTGGAACTGTCGCGCGAAACCATTCGACGCTTTCACCAGTTCTACGGCGAGATACTCGTTGAGCCTCAGCCGCTGCTGACGCCCGTTCCACGGCTGCCGGGTCTCGACAATCGCAAGATGAGCAAGAGCTACGGCAACACCATCGATCTCACCGACGATGCCGAAGCCGTGACCAAAAAAGTGCGGCAGATGTACACGGATCCGAAGCGCGTGCGCGCAGATGTTCCCGGCACCGTCGAAGGGAATCCGGTCTTCATGTACCATGATGCGTTCAATACGAACGTTGCCGAAGTCGACGACTTGAAAGCTCGTTATCGCGCCGGAAAGGTGGGCGATGTCGAGGTCAAGACGAAGCTTGCCGCGGCGTTGAATGCCGCGCTCGAGCCTGTTCGCGAACGACGGCGCGCCGTTATGGCCAGGCCTGACGATATCCGCGAGCTCCTCGTCGAGGGCTCACGTCGTGCGAAGGTCATCGCGCAGGCGACGATGGATCGCGTCCGGGACGCGATGAAGCTGAGATATTGACCCAGGACTCGCTTCCCCGACGGCCTCAACACACGCGAGCTGTGGAGTAAACGTGTCCGAGCATATCGACTTCGAATCGTCCCCTGATGCGTATCAGGTCAAGCTTGATGCCTTCGAGGGGCCGCTCGACTTGCTCCTTCACCTGATTCGCAAGAACGAGCTGAACATCTACGACATCCCGATCGCGCTCATTACCGAGCAGTATCTGGGCTACATCGCGTTGATGCAGGACCTCAACCTCGATGTGGCCGGCGAGTTCCTGGTGATGGCCTCCACGTTGATTCACATCAAGTCGCGAACGCTGCTGCCGCGTCCCGATCCCACTCAGGACGACGCCGGACCGGAAGAGGATCCACGCGAAGCGCTGGTCAGGCGACTACTGGAGCATCAGAAATACAAGGCGGCGGCGGAATTACTGCACGAACGGGAGACGCTGCGGAGCGCGCAGTTCATGCGGCCCGACGAGCGGGTGGCTGCGGCGGCAGGGGAGGAGTACGAGCCCGAGCTCGAAGTAGACCTGTTCAGCCTGCTCACCGCGTTCAAGGGTGTGCTCGAGCGAGCGAGCCGACGGCCGATGGTCATCCTGCCGCCGTCGCAGATGTCGATCGAGGATCGCATCAAGCAGGTGCTTGGACGGCTGTCTGAAACCGAAGCCTGCGGCTTCGAGGATCTGTTCAGCGATGGCGATGGGTCGCGTCCGTTCCTGATTGTCACGTTCCTGGCGCTGCTGGAGATGATCAGGTTGAAGTTGATTCGGGTCTTCCAGTCGGCTGGCACGGGCCCGATCCGGGTATACAAGCGCGCGCGGCCGTCGGACGCGCCGCATCCGATTGACGATCCCGTGACTGAATCGTAAAGGAAAGCGATGTCGAACGAAACACTCAACGAAGAGCCGCAAACAGCGGTCACCGTGTCGGCCGAAGTGAAGGCCGTGGTCGAGGCGCTGATCTTCGCGTCACCGGAACCGATGACGCCGAAGATGCTGTTCAAGCTTCTCGCTGAAGAGCCGAAGGAAGACGTGCTCAAAGCGATCGAGGCGCTCAAGGCGGACTACGAGAATCGGCCAGGACTCCAGATGGTGGAAGTCGCCGGCGGCTATCAGATCGTGACGCGGCCCGACCTCCACGAATGGGTGCGGCGGCTCTTTCACGAGCGCTCGAGCGCCAAACTGACGGTCCAGGGGCTCGAGACGCTTGCCGTCATTGCCTACAAGCAGCCGATCACGGCGCTCGAGATCACCGAGATCCGCGGCGTCAACACCTCCGGTGTGCTCTCGACCCTGCTCGAGCGTCATCTCATCAAGATCGTCGGTCGCAAGAATGTCGTTGGCCGTCCGTTCCTGTACGCGACGACGAAGGAGTTCCTGATCCGATTCGGGCTGAAAGACCTGCACGACCTGCCGAAGATTGAAGACATGGCCGAGGCGCTCGGCTTCGACCCGCCGGCGGGGTTGATGGAAACTTCTCCTCGCGAGGACATGCTTCCGCTCGAAGAGGACGAACCAGATGAAAGTGAAAAGTTAGAAGGTCAAAGTGAATAAGTAAGTTCGAAGTACGCCTGCCGCACTTTCAACTTACTTCTTCACTTTGAACTTTAAACTTTCCACTTGGAGGGCCTCCACCTCCCGTGGCGCGAGTTCCCTCCATTCGCCAGGTTTGAGTCGCCTGTCAGCGAGCGTGCCGAATCTGGTCCGTTTCAAGTGTTGTACGGGGTGCCCGACGGCTTCGCACATGCGCCTGACCTGCCGGTTGCGCCCTTCGCGAATGGTCAACCGGAGCACACCGTCCCGGTCGCGACGGCCTTGGTTCAATAGAACGACATCAGCGGGCAGCGTTCGATGTCCGTCGAGCGGAATCCCGTTCCGCAGCCGTTCGATCGCTTCCCGATCGGGCATGCCCGCGACGCGCGCTTCGTAGGTGCGCGCGACACCGTGGCGAGGATGCGTGAGTCGCGCCGCCAGCTCGCCATCGTTGGTCAACAGCAGCAGGCCTTCCGTGTCGTAGTCGAGGCGTCCGACAGGATAGACGTACTCGCGCACTCCCGTCAGAAGATCCAGAACGGTCCGCCGGCGCTGCGGATCGGATCGGGTCGTGACGTAGCCGGCTGGTTTGTAGAGCAGGAGGTAGCGCGGTTGCGAAACGCCCTTGATGCGCCGCCCGTCGACGCGAATCTCGTCTTTCCCGGGATCGACCTTGACCCCCATCGTCAGGATCGTCTTGCCGTTGACGGTCACGCGTCCGTCGGCAATGAGCTTCTCGGCGGCCCGACGCGAAGCAACACCCGCTTGCGAGAGGACCTTCTGGAGGCGAATGCCTAGCTCTTGAATACCTGAGCCCATAGGTTGACGAGCTTCAGAACATCGATATACGTGGCGGCGCGATTCACTTCGGCGTGCGTGATCAACTCGCTGAGCAGCACATGAACGTCGGCTCCCTTTCGCTGGAGGTCCTCACTGAAGAGCACGGTCTCGGCCGCGGGAATCACCGTGTCGCCACTGCCGTGCAGCAAGAACAGCGTAGCAGACGCGGGATGATCGATGAGTTGCGGTGAGAGAGCCGGATCGCCCACGCCGAGTTGCTGGAGAAACGGGACGAGGGCGGGTCCCAGCTTGGCGACCGCGCGATCGTTGACGTAGTTCAGGTAAGTTCGTGACGGCTCGGGTAGGGTCCTCGCTATCTCCCGCGCCTTGGCGAAGGTAGCGTTGGCCTCGTCCATGTTCACCAGAGTCAGTTGCGACGCCAGCAGGAACGTCTCGATCCCTTTGCGCAACGCCTCGACCTGATCCATCGGCACGACACCCCGATCGGCCAGGCCATACAGGATGACGGCGACGCCATAGTCGTGCGGCGGATGTGTTTCGAGGCCCGGCACCTGCGGCGCTTCACCGGTTGTCAGGTAGCGCATCACACGATACAGATCACCGTGACCGCCGAACGAGAGAACGAATGCCACCTTGTCGCGAATCGAGGGCCGGCTCGCCGCGGAGATCGACAGACCACCGGCGAAGCTGATGCCAATGATGCCGACGCGCCCGTCAGGCGCGAGATCGGGACGTTGTGACATCCACGTCACGGCATCCTCGATGACATCGGTCGCGCGCGGTGTGATGCGATATGCCTGGAGATCGGGAAGCGCCATCGCCATGACTTTCACGCCGGCGCCGGCGAGATCGTCGGCGAGGGCGGTGAGGCGAGGTTCCTCGATGCCCATCGAATGAATCCCCGGTACGAGCAGCACTGTTCGCCGCGATGTTCCCTCGGGCACATACATCCGTGCCGGCACATCGCCGTACCGAGTTGACACTTGATGACGCGGCTGGATGGTGACTTTACGGGACTGACGATTGGCGAATTCCTCGGCGCGGCCGCCGAGGCCGGCGGCGCGGACGATGAACGACGCCGCGCGCGCGTACGGCGCGCCGACGTACGCGAACACGACGACTGCGATGACGAACGCCGTCAGCGCAGCCAGGAGCCGTCGTCTCATCGTCGGCATCTTACATCCAGGGCCGGTGAGCCTTGACTCGTGTGTCACGAATCAGCAGTCGACGCCGGCCGGTGAGCGAACACCGCGTGCTATTCTCGAACGTTGACGATGAAGCGATTGATCATTGCCATCGATGGGCCTTCAGGCGCGGGCAAAGGCACCGTGTCGCGTGCCGTGGCGCAGACGCTCGGGTATCGACACATCGATACCGGGGCGATGTACCGTGCGGTCGGCTGGAAAGCCCATCACGATCACATCCCGCTGCACGATGAAGCGGCAGTCGCGCAACTCGCTCGCTCGGCAGACCTCGTCGTGGAAGGAGGTGTCGTCGCGATCGACGGTCACGACGTCACGACCGCGATTCGCACGCCGGAAGTCGACAAGCTCGCATCGACGGTCGCGCGTTTGCCACAGGTCCGCGAGGTGCTCGTGTCACGTCAGCGCGCGATCGGGGAGCAGGGTGGCGTCGTCATGGAAGGGCGCGACATCGGCAGCGTCGTGTTTCCGAACGCGGACGTGAAGATCTATCTCGATGCCTCGGCCGAAGAGCGAGCCCGCCGCCGCGCGCACGACGCGGCGCACGCGGGCAGCGAGGCCGGTCAGGCAGCCGTTGCGGAAGCCATCCAGGCGCGCGACCTGTCCGACAAAACCCGCGCCGCATCACCACTCGCCCTCGCCCCTGGCGCGACACACATTGATACTACTGACATGGCTATCGACGCCGTCATTGACCACGTGCTTGCGCTGGTCAGAGGAAAACTGGTCTAACACGGTGCGAAGGTCAGGGAGTGCGAAGGTGCGAGGGTCAGTGCGAAGGTACGAAGGTCCGGTGCGAAGGTGCGAAGGTCCGGGTTCGAAGGTCCGAAGGTCGAGTGGCAATTCCCGCATTAATGACGGCATTTACCTGTAGAGAGAACTGCGATAGTTCTCTCGCTCTCTTCCAGTTTTCGAGCGTCTTCTGACGGATCATTTCGTGCACTTCCCATCAGCATGGCTGGAGTGCGACGTTTCGAAGAATTGGACTGCTGGAAGTTGGCGACCGAACTGAAACTCGGAATCTATGAGGTCTTAGAGCGCCCACATGTGAGAACCGACCTAGACTTTTGCAAGGACGCTCGGGACGCTGCCAGATCAGCCCCCGCGAATATCGCTGAAGGATTCGGGAGGAGAACTGACCCTGATTTTGCTCATTTCCTCGACATCGCCCGCGGATCGTTGAACGAGTGCCGCAATCATCTCGGTGATGCACGAGATCGCAACTACATCAACGAGGATGAACGGTCGGCGCTCGACTCGCTCGCGTGCCGCGCGGTCGGCGCCGTGGCAGGTCTTCAGCGGTATCTTCGTGGCAAGGCGATGAAAGGAAAGCCGAAGCGGACGTGACCATCGGACCCCGGACCCCGGACCCAACCGTGGGACCGTGGGACCGGACCTTCGCACCCTCGAACCGTCGCCCCTTCGCACCGCAGATTTACGTCTTCTTCCCCCTCATCGCCTGCTCTTGCAGCGCGCTCATTGAAACTTTGCTCGCCACGAGGTCGATGACGCGTTTGACGTACTTCTCACGCGTCTCTGGTCTCTTCGCGCCGTTCACCATGCGAAGAAACCCTCGCTGCGCGCTGACCGTGTAGGTGGGCCAGTTCTTCTTCGCGTCAGGGTTGGCCTCGAAAGCGCGCTGAAGCTCCGGCGGGATCGTCAGCTTCTCGGCCTCGTCATGTGTCTTCCAGCCTCCTGACTTCTTTGCCAGCGCCACAGCCGCCAGACCGGCGGGTGCCATGATGCCGGCCTTCATCAGTTTCGCAAGACGTGCCTTGTTAGTCGCCGACCATGCGCTCTTCGGCTTGCGCGGCGTGAACATCTGCATGTGAAAACGGTCGTCGATCGACTTGACGAGGCTATCGATCCATCCGAAGCAGAGTGCTTCGAGGACCGCCTCTTCGTACGAGAGCGTCGGCAGGCCCGTGTGCTTTTTCGCGAAGACGAGCCAGACGCCAGTGGAAGCGGCGTGGTTCTTGTCGAGCCACGCACGCCACGCCGCTCGTGATTTCGGTTGGAACTTCTTGAGATCAGCCAACGTGATTGCTACCTGCAGCGGTGCGACGGTGCGAGGGGGCGAAGGGTGCGAAGGTCAGTGCGATGATGCGATGGTCCGAAGGTCAGTCCGGCGGTCCGAAAGTCCGGCGGTCCGAAAGTCCGGCGGTCCGAAAGTCCGGCGGTCCGATCGGACCGTTGCACCTTCAGACCGGACCGTT
>Ga0207697_10000090_pt1 | contig 41159 bp, 34 predicted proteins | sample KBSSwiS5withPhiX_FD_184293 | JGI IMG/M metagenome (GOLD analysis project Ga0207697, IMG submission 184293) | Switchgrass rhizosphere microbial communities from Kellogg Biological Station, Michigan, USA, with PhiX - S5 (SPAdes) (version 2) | ecosystem: Host-associated > Plants > Roots >... | reverse complement strand
TGGATCACCTCAGCGAAACAAGCCGAGACGCGCGCGCGTCGAATCAAAAATGCATGTTCGATGCTCGCTGCCGGGAAACGACGCGTTTGCTGCTTCGACCGCTCTGGGTTTTACAGCAAAAGCATGAGCGCTCCCAAAGCGGCGACTTAGATGACAATACTAACGCGACGCGCTGCTGTTGCCTGCTCGCGCTTTTTTCGCTTCGTCGATCACGCGCTGCTCGATTTCGCGCGGCATTTCTTCGTAGCGACTGAATTGTTCGGAGTGAACGCCGCGTCCGCCGGTTAGCGAGCGCAGAATACTCCCGTAGCGGTAGAGTTCCATCGCGGGAACGTCGGCGCGGACGATTTGAAATCGTCCCTCGGTACCTGTGTCGAGAATTCTCCCGCGGCGGCTGGAAAGATCGCCCACCACTTTGCCCATGCAATCTTCGGGAATGCGTACCTCAATCTCGTTGATCGGTTCGAGCAAACAGGGCCGCGCTTTCAGGAACGCTTCCTTAAACGCCCAATACCCCGCGATCTGGAATGCAATGTCCTTCGAATCCACCGGATGCATCATGCCGTCGTAAAAATCCGTCTCGACGTCCACGACGTGGTAGCCGGCGAGAATCCCTTCGGCGCATGCCTTCCCGATGCCCTTCTCGACCGATGGCACGAACACGCGGTCCACATTCTGGCCTGAAAGTGATTGGCGGAACGCGATACCGGAGTTGCGCGGCGCGGGCGCGAGCTTGAGCGCGACCTCGGCGAATTGCCCCGCGCCGCCGGTTTGCTTCTTATGTCGATAGGTGTGGTCCGCGCGGCCATGAATCGTTTCGCGAAACGGCACACGCGGCTGGATGAGGTCGAAATGAAGGCGGAACCGCCGCCGAAGACGCTCCGCGATCACTTCGAGATGCAGTTCGCCCTGCGCGGAAATGATCGTCTGATGCAACTCAGGATCGACACGGAAAACAAATGCCGGATCTTCATTGTGCAACGTCGCGAGCCCCGCGGCCATTTTGTCCTCTTCACCTGGCGCCTTGGCTTGCAGCGCGGCGTGAATGTTCGGGCGCGGATATTCCGGCACGGGAAGTTTCACCGGATGATTCGACGCGCAAAGTGTGTCGCCGGTGTGCGTGTTCTTGAGTTTCACCGTCGCGCCAATGTCGCCCGCGCCGAGACGCGACACTGTCTCGCGCGTGTGGCCGTTGAGCAGAAAAATCTGCCCGACGCGTTCGGTGGTGTTGCGGTTGGCGTTGAACAAATCGCCGCCCGTCGTGATTTGCCCGGAATAAATCCGGAAGAACGAAAGCTCGCCAAAGTGTTCTTCGTTCATCGTCTTGAACACTTGGAGCACCGGCTCGCTGCCGCCGATTTTTACTTCGATTTGGGCGCCGCTGCGCGCGTCTTCTGCATCGACCTTCTCGCGATCGAGCGGCGAGGAGCCGTATTTCGCGATGAAGTCGAGCAGACGCCGGACGCCGACGTTCGACGTAGCTGAGGTGCAGAAAAGTGGAATGAACATCTGCGCCTGTACCGCCGCGTGAATGCCCGCGCGAAACTCCTCCTCCGACAACGAGCCTTGCTCGAAAAATTTGTTCAGCAACGCGTCGTCCGATTCGGCGATGAATTCGATCAATTCACGATGCAGCTGTTCGGCGCGCTCTTTCCATTCGCCCGTCGCCGGCTCCTCACGAAACTTTCCCTGTCCGTCGGTTTCGTACGTCACTATTTCGCTGCGCAACACGTCGAGCACCTGGTTGAAGTTCGGCCCGGGATTGATCGGCACGTTCAGCGGAAAAACTTTTGGCCCATATTGCGCGCGCGCGTCAGCCAGTACTTCGTCAAAGTGCGCATTCTGTTTATCCACGGCGTTGACCACGATGACTTTCGGGATGCCGCAGTCAGTCGCGCACTGCCACACCCGTTCCGTGCCAACGCCGATGCCGTGTTGCGCATGTACCACCACGAGCGCGAAGTCCGCCACGCGCACTGCCGCGAGCGCCTCGCTGATAAAGTCGAGGTAACCCGGCGTATCGAGGATGTTCAGTTTCTTGCCCATCCACGTGCAATGCAGCATCGAAGTTTGCGTGGAAATCTGGTGCTGCCGCTCGGTGAAGTGATAATCCGAAACAGTGGTGCCTTGCGCGATGTTGCCCATGCGCCCGATGACGCCCGCGCATGCGAGCATCGCCTCGCTCAATGTCGTCTTACCGGACGACGCGTGACCCACGACAGCAAAATTCCGAAGATCCCCTGCAGACGATGTAACCATAACTAAGATTCCTTTCTGCTGCCTCGAATTTGCCGCTCGCGCAAGCTGAAAATCTCCGACTCCTTGCGCGGACCCTGTCGGACATCGCGCCTATCGCGCGCCGGGATTAAATTTCATTCGGATTTCGGAATTCGGGTTTCGTTATTTTGCGTAATGCCTGTTCGATACTCGCTACCGGGAAACGGTGTGTATGCTGCTTCGACCGATCTGGCTTCTACAGCAAAAGCTTGAGCGCTCGCTTCCTTGGAGGGTCGTCCCTCAGTATCTTGCCAAATAAGGAATCGACTAAGGCGCTTTTCGACCCGCTCTATGATTTAAGACCGCGCCAAGCAATGTAAGGGGAAGGAGTGACACTAGGAATGTCAGGTGATACCAAACGGGGAATTTATCCCAGATCCGGTAGTGACCAGGAACAAATAGACCAAGCAATACGATTCCGGTAAAGGTGGCAGCTCTCATGCGGCCCTTGCCAAGCCACGCGGCTACTAATCCCGCGCTCAGAGAAGAGATGGCTCCCAAAGCGAGCCGGGTCAGCTTCATTGCAAAGGTAAAATTGAAGGCGGTTTCGGCCTCGTGGTAGTGTGGCCACCAGGCGCGTAGCGCCAGATTGAGCACGGTGGCGACAAAAAACCAGGTGAACAGGGCTGCGATGACAGCGCCAACGGTCTTGAAGATCGCATGGCGACTGAAGGGCGTATCCGGCTGAGCTGTTGGCAAGAGTATTGTTTCCATATTAGTTTAATTATAATATTACAATTATAATATGAAAGCCGAATTTTATATTCTTGGCGCGCTTCACCGCGGGGACTTCCATCCCTACGAAATTAGACGGCGGCTCAATAACGCTTTCGTCGAGTGCTACACCGATGTCGACGTCGGCACCCTTTATTATGCTGTGCGGCAGCTGGTCAAATCGGGCGATATCATTCCAAAAACGAGGCAGAAGGTTACGCGCGGCGGCGAACGCACGATTTACCGAATCACGTCTCAGGGCCGAAAACGGTTTCAGCAGCTTTTGCTCAAGCGATTTCAGGAAGAAGGACCGGTCGCCCAAACCATTTATCCCGCTCTGCTCTTTCTTGATCTCGCCGACCTGCCAGCTGTAGCGGAGCTATTGCGTGAGCGTTTGCGCCAAACCGAATCAGCGATGGCGAAGACCCGTGCGATTAAAAGACAGCTCGGCGCCGGTCTCGGGAGCGGCAATTCCCATCTCATGGATCACCTCATTCAAGTTCGCCGACTCGATGGCCGATTGTTGCGGCGTTTGTTAGGCGAGATTAAAACCCTGAAAATTCGAGCACCTCAGCCGACCGCAATCAAGCGGCTCGGTTCGCTATCCACCGGTGCGAAGCAACGCTCTTAAAGACGAATTTGCCAGGTCGAAGCAATTGTTGATTTGGTCTTTTGCGACTTATCGTCCTCGTCCTCGCACTCCATCTTCATTTCAACGTTTGATCACATATGTGAGCAAATATTGAAATGGCTCGTCCGTCCTGCTCGTTCCTAGAAATGATTCGAGGACGAGAACGAGGGACGAAGGACGAGGAGGATTTCGTCACTGTACCTTCCGTTAACCCGTTAACGCGGCTCCAGCTCCGTAGTATCCTTCATCTGTTCCAATGTCTTGTCTTTTGTCTCACCCACGGTGAGCCAAACAAAGGGGAGCGAGATCGCTGCGGCTATCGCGTAGAAAGCGTAAGCGCCGGTCAGACCGATCACTTTCAGCAGCGGTAAGAAAGTGACGGTGACAGTGAAATTCGCGAGCCAATTGGTGGCGCCCGAAATGGCGAGAGCAGCTCCGCGGATTTCGTTGGGAAACATTTCGCCTAACAACACCCACATCACTGGCCCCCACGACACAGCGAACGCGACGATGTACAAGTTCGCCGCCGTGAGTCCGAATATTGCGGCCGCGTGGCTTAACATTGGCTTGCCATCGGGCCCTACATCTGCCGTGGCGAACACAGCTGCCATCGCACCGAGCGCCAGAGTCATTCCCACTGAGCCTATCAGCAGTAACGGTTTCCGGCCGATGCGATCAATAAGCATGATGGCCGGGATGGTGGCGAGAATGTTCACCAAACCGGTGAGCAGGTTAATGCGCAGAGCCCACTGTTCAGTTGCACCTACTGCTTTCCACAAAATCTCACCGAAGTAGAAAATAATATTGATACCGACGAATTGCTGAAAAACAGCCAAACCCATTCCCACCCAGAGCACCGGAGCAATGCGTCTCGTGCCCGGAATGATTAGATCCGACAGCCGGGGACGGCGTTCTGCCTCGAGGCTTTGTTCGACCTGCCGCACCAGGCGATCGGCGTCGCCACCAATTCGCGTGAAGACCTTTGCCGCTTGCTCGTGTTTGCCAACGAAGACGAGATAACGCGGCGATTCGGGAATTATCATGCTGCCTAACAAGAACGCGACAGCCGGCACAGCTTCCATCCAAAACATCCAGCGCCATGTCGGCGCCCCAAACCAAAAGATCTCACTGGCTCCGCCAGCAACCTTGGCGAGAATCGCATTGCTTAGAAATGCGCTAAACAATCCCACTACAATGGCCATCTGCTGCAGCGAGGCCAGGCGGCCTCGCATGTGTGGCGGAGCGACTTCCGCAATGTACATCGGCGCCAGTACGCTGGCGCCGCCGATGGCCACACCGGCTGTGATCCGCGCCGCAATAAAAACCGCGGCGGAGTTTGCGGCACCTGTCGCTATAGCGGTCACAAGAAACAGAATCGCGTTCAAGAGCATGGTCGGTCGACGCCCGAGAGAGTCAGCAAGCCTGCCTGCGCCAAATGCGCCAATGGCGCAACCGAGCAGCACTGATGCAACGGCGAAACCGGTTCCCGCCGCATCAGTGCCGAAAGCTTTTGCCAGGGCATCAACGGTGCCGTTAATCACGCCGCTGTCGAAACCAAAGAGAAAGCCTCCAATCGCCGCTACGCAGCACAGCGCGATTACATACGCAGACCTGCCTCGTGCAGCGTGAACGCTCGTCACCTCGGTCCGGGTTCTCTGGTGCATTTCAGAACGAACCCGCCGCCCGCGATGATCACGTCTGTTTTCTTCATCTCATCGCTTCACAAAGTTCCTGAAATGTCCAACTGCGCCGGCATAATGCTGCTCGAAAGAGTCACATTGTTGCCACGCGTTTTGGCGACGTCGTTTCGTGGCGGGATCAACCCTGACTCGCGGCATCGTCCAAATCAAGCCGAAACAGGCAAATGAAAAGGACGCAGAAGATTGAGATGGCGATCATTGTCATTGCTCCCATGCGTTGAAATGAGTGAGTGGTTCTGAAACGGAAAGGCGTTTGTGGAATTCATAATCTCTGGACCTTTGCGCCGGTTGGAAGGTTGGATGCCGGTTCATTCGGGATTATCACCTGCGGAACGCCAAGAGACCGAGATTGCTGCTCGAGTAAATGGGCCCGTTCGTCAAATTTGATCTGATCAAAAATCATGGCCTGCGTAGCGATCAGCCAAATCGTGAAACAAACCATCAGCGTGCGGAGCGGGAACGGTCCGGGGCGGACGATGGCTGGTGCAACGGCGCCACTCGATGAATTGCCAACAAGGCGATTGTGCCCTGCGCGATCAAGCTCCAGTCTCTGGCCAGTCCCTTCGACTGCGTCGTCTGCTAAATGCTGCACGCTGAAGGACTCAGAGTCGCCCTGATACAGATTCGTTTTCACGCGTTAAGGTTCGCGCTCGTGGCAAAGCACAGCCATTTCGCGTTGGCGAGATTTTCCAGTGCCCCTCCGGAGGTCGTTCGCAATCCCTCGTTCGAGATACGGTCAAAATTTTTCGTCTCGAACTAAGAATAGTACACGACGCGTGCGCGCCTGCGCCAGTGCCGAAGGGTCAGATAAGCGCCTATCATCCCGCCAAGGTGCGCAAAGTGTGCAACGCCCTGGTCGGTCCCGAAAACTCCACTGAACAGTTCAAGAAGCGCGTAAAGAATCACGAACACGATCGCCGGCATCGGAATTGGCGGAATCAGTAGGACGATGGTGCGGCGCGGAAAAAGCAGGCCGAACGCCAAAAGAACTCCGAAGATTGCGCCTGACGCGCCGACGGTCGGATATACTCCGGTCGATGTCATCATTGAGACGACCAGCAACTGAGTCACGCTCGAGGAAAGCAGAGAAGCGAAATACAGGGTCAAATAATGTCTTGGTCCGACTGCTCGTTCGACATCGGAGCCGAACATCCAAAGCGCATACATGTTAATTGCGAGATGTAGAAAATTCGCATGAAGAAAGCCGCACGTAATCAGCTGCCAGAGCTTGAATCCGACGGGATTGTCGAACTGGGCTACAAAAAAATGGCCAACAGGCCAGAGCGCGAAGCTCGCCAACAAACGTGGGCCGGATACAGTTTCCAGCGCGAAAACAGCGACGTTTACGCCGATCAGGATTCTTGTGAGTCGCGCCATAAAGACAGCCTAACTGTGTGTGCCCACTTTCACACAAAGATCACAAAGGATCAGGATGGACACAATGTTGCGGAGATCTCGTTTATCAAGAACGAGCGCATCTTGAATGAAGCGCAGGCAATCCTTCGCTGAATTCTCGGTTGGGCGTTGAATCTTGCGCGGGAACGTTCATCTTTGCGCGCCATGAAGGGCGATTCGCTTGGTCAACTCATCATGACGGGTGTTCCCGGAAAAGAGCTCAGTGCGGAAACCGCGCAGTTGTTTCGGCGCGTGCAGCCGGGGGCATACATTATCTTCGGACGCAATCTCGAAAGCGCGACACAACTCCGAAAGCTGATCGACGATTTGCGCGATCTCAGCGACATCGAGCCCATCATTACAATCGACCAGGAAGGCGGGCGCGTCTCGCGACTGCGGCGCATTGGAAACGAACCGCCGAACGCGCAGCAATTGCGCGAGAAGAACGATATCGATCTGATCCGGCGTCACGGCGACATCACCGGACGGTTGCTGCGCCTTTTCGGGTTCAATCTCGATCTTTGTCCGGTGCTCGACATTTCCTTTAATGATGATGCCGAAAACTCGTTGTACGGCCGGTGTTACGGAAAAGATGTCGAACAGGTTGTGCGCAATGCCGGCGTGTTTAATGAGGCTATGCGCGGGCAGGGGATCGCCAGCTGCGGCAAACATTTTCCCGGTTACTCGGCCGCAACTTCGGACGCACATTTCCAGTTGCCCCGAATCGATCGCACGCGGGAAGAATTGGACGAGAATGAGCTGGCTGTATTTCGCGCATTCATAGGTAGGGGCGGTTCAGCGAACCGCCTCGGGGCGATTGAGGTCAATCGCCCCTACCTTAAAGAGGGCATTGTCGACAGCATGATGATTTGCCACGGGTGGTACCCGTGCTTCGAGCCACAACCTAAGCCGGCCACCGTGTCGCGCCGGATTGTTACAGAATTGTTGCGCAACGAATTTGGTTTCGAAGGCCTGATTATGACTGACGATCTCGACATGGGCGCGATTCTGACTCGTTATCGATTAGACGACACCATTCGCCTCACCATCGAGGCCGGAAACGACATTGTGATGCTTTGTCATCGCGTGCCTGAAATTGAAACGGTGCACCGAATCCTTGGCACCTTGCCTTCCGATCAAATCGAACGCGCCCAGCGATACGTAGGCGAGTTTAAGAAAAACCTTTCGCCGCCTTACAAATTTTCCGAGAACGCTTTTCAGGAGATCAATCGGGAAATCGCGGATCTCCGCACTGCCGTGATGGGTGAAGAGGAAGCCCAAAGGATCGTACCCGAGCGCCAGATCTCGCCAGTAGAAAGATTCTGATAGCCCCTTTTTCGCTGATCGGCGCGCAAGTTAGTCCCTTTGGCGCGATACGAGCAAAAGATCACGGCCCACGAGGTACAATAGAAGGGAGATTAAAAAAGCGGAATCAAGGCGAGTAGATCCGCGTACGGGCCGCTTAGAAACGGATTGTGAGCCATCTGCCATTCCTCGATCCGATGGCCGATCGCGGCAAACGGGCCAACCATTTCCTTCGCAGCGATCACGATCCCAGTAATCGCGCCGCCGGCGATGTATCCCGACGCAAGCAGGGCGCCGGGACTTTTGTCGCCTTCCGCAGTGAGCTCGGTCTCAGATAAGTTTTTGTGGCGGAATTTCACTTTGAGGTAGCGATCCACCAGCAAACGAACCATTCAGCCGATCAAGATCGGGCTGGACGAGGCGAGGGGAAGGTAAACTCCTACAGCGAATGCAAGCGATGGAATTCCACTCATCTCAAGTACGACCGCAGTCATTGCGCCGAGCAGAACAAGTGCCCACGGCAACTTATGACTGAGGATGCCTTTGATGATATACGATATCAACGTTGCTTTGGGCGCATCGAACTTCTGCACTGCCGAGCCGTCCGGACGAACCCTGTGTGTGCCGTTGATGCCGGGATCGACGCGCTCACCGTCAATCCGACTTTGAGCACGAGGTAAAGCGACGACGCGCCAAAAATAATTCCGAGGATCGTGCCGGTGATCAAATGCGGCCAGGTGAGCTCCGCCAAATGAGCCGAAGCCGGGATAAACGGTTTGAAATTCGCGGCCAGCGGATTCGTTGGTGCGCGCCGACGATATCAGGATATTCCTGCGGCGGATTGGCGCTATCGATCGTCGACATTTGCGAAAGATTTCAAAAAGCAGGCGCAATGCGCAAGCAGGTAATGTTCAGTAGTTGCGCGTCGCGGCGTTCGGTCGCCTCGCCCTTAGAAAAGGGAGAGGGGGAGGGTGAGGGATGATTGGAAGGCGACGCACACTGTGAACTGATCCCTCACCTTAATCCTCTCCCCTTCAACAAGGGGAGAGGCGAAGAGACAGGCGACAGATGTGCACCGGAGTTCAGTACAGCGTCTTGACCGGTTTGCCTGTTGCACACTATTCTCCGCTTCCAACGAGCGAGGTACGTCGCACCAACATGGGCAAAGAACTCACCGTACGCGGTCTCATCATCGGCATCATTATCACGCTGGTGTTCACCGCGGCGAATGTGTACTTCGGGCTTAAGGCCGGTCTGACCTTTTCCACATCGATTCCTGCAGCGGTGATCTCGATGGCCATCCTGCGTGGTTTTCGCAATGCGACCATTCAGGAAAATAACATCGTCCAAACCGTTGCCTCCGCGGCTGGCACGCTTTCATCGATCATTTTTGTTCTGCCGGGCCTGATCATGATCGGCTGGTGGACCGAGTTTCCGTTCTGGATTTCGTTCTGGATTTGTGCGCTCGGCGGAATTCTGGGTGTGATGTATTCGATTCCTCTACGTCGGGCGCTAGTAACAACTTCCGATTTGCCGTATCCGGAAGGCGTTGCATGCGCTGAAGTGCTCAAGGTCGGGAGCAGCGGCGATTCCAAGCATGCTTCGGACATTGAACATGGGAGGTCCGGTCTGCTTGCAGTACTTTGGGGCTCGATTGTTGCAGCGGTATTTGCGGTTGTCGTGCAGACGCAAGTATTGGCCGCCGATGTGGCGCAAACTTTTCGGATCGGCAGGCGCGGATCAGTGAGCGGATATGATTTCTTTTTGTCGTTTGCGCTTCTCGGGATCGGGCACCTGGTCGGTTTGTCCGTCGGGATCGCGATGCTTATCGGCGCGGTAATCGGTTGGGGCTGGGGCGTTCCGCATTTTTCCGCAATGGCCGGCGACATTACGACAGCGGCCGCGACAGTTGCGCAAAAAACCTGGAGCACAAAGGTCCGCTTCCTTGGTGCTGGAGCGATCGGCGTTTCGGCGATTTGGACGTTACTCAAACTCGTTAAACCTGTGGCAAGAGGACTCGCTAGTGCGATGGCTGCATCGCGCGAGCGAAAGGCCGGCCGCGCCGATACGCTCCCGATCACTGAGCGCGATATTCCGATCGGCATTGTCGGATTGGTAACGCTGATCTGCATGCTGCCGATCGGCTGGTTGCTCGGATATTTCGGCAACAGCAGCGGTCTCGGCGCACATTTGCCCACACTTATCATCGGCGGGGTCGCTTACATTGTGTTGATGAGCTTCTTCGTTTCCGCGGTGTGCGGGTACATGGCAGGGTTGATCGGTTCCTCGAACAGCCCGTTGTCTGGCATTGGCATTTTAGTTGTGATCGGTGCGGCGTTGTTGCTCGTGATTGGCGTGAAACCGTACGTCGGACCGGATGCGAGCAAGGCGCTGATGGCATTCGCGCTCTTTACGACCGCAGTGATCTTCAACGTTGCGGCGATCGCCAACAACAACCTGCAGGACCTCAAGACAGGACAACTGGTTGATGCAACGCCGTGGAAGCAACAAGTCGCGTTGATTTTCGGCGTCATCGCGGGCGCGTTCGTCATTCCGCCGGTGCTCGATCTCGTAAATCACGCTTACGGTTTTGTCGGAGCGCCGGGCGCTGAAGCGCGTGCGCACCCGTTGCCTGCGCCGCAGGCGGGATTGATATCGTCACTCGCCCAAGGAGTCATTGCTGCTGATATCGACTGGAGTTTGATCCGGATCGGCGGATTGATCGGCGTTGGTATCATTCTATTGGACGAGATCCTCGCGCGCACGACACGACACATGCGCGTTCCTCCGCTGGCCGTCGGCCTCGGCATTTATTTACCCACGCAAAGCACTCTCATGATCGTGGTCGGGGCAGTTGCCGGGTGGTTGTTCGACAGGCGCGCTGACCGCACCGCTAGACCGGAAGCAACGAAGCAGCTTGGCGTGCTGCTCGCATCTGGGTTGATCGTCGGCGAGGGCATTATCGGCGTGGTGATTTCGGCGATCATCGTCTTTTCCGGCAAAGACGCACCGCTGGCGCTGGTCGGGCCGGGCTTCGAAACTACCGCCAAGATTCTTGGCGGACTTGGTTTCGCGGCGATCGCGATCGGGCTGTATCGCTGGATCCTTGGCTTGGCGTCAGCGAGAGCGCAATGAAACGAAGATGGAACTGGCCGATCTGGGCCGGCTTCGTTGTCGTAGTCACCGGGCTTTTCTCTTATGTGTTCTTCGCCCGGTTTCCAATTACGCGCGATTTTCCCTGGGCGAATTTTTTACTGTTTGGAATTGGGATTGCGTTGTTGTTAGTCGGTTTGTTCCGCGCCTTCGGTCGGCTGCAAGTTTACCGCGGAAAGATTTTCGGCTCGATCTTCGCAGCGATTGCTGCGCTTGTTGTCGCGCTTTTCAGCTACGAATTTTTGTACGTCCTTCGGCAGGTGCCGGCTTCAGCTGGCGCACCGCACGTTGGCCAAAAGGCACCTGACTTTTTCCTGCTGGATCAAAATGGAAGACCTGTCGGTCTCGGTGATTTGCTGTCCAACTCCAGAGGTGTCGTGCTGATTTTCTATCGTGGATTTTGGTGACTGCTATGCAACTCCGAGTTACGGAGTTTCCAGCAAAGGCTGGCGGAGTTCGAGGCGCGTGGCGTTCGCGTCGTCGGCATCAGCGTCGATCCGCAGGATATTAATCAGCGGCAATCGCAAAAGCGCGGGTACACATTTCCGCTGCTGTCCGATCCGGACGGAAAGATTATTCGCCGATACGATGTCTTGCATCCTGGAGCGGGACCGAAAGGAGCGGACATCGCGCGCCCGGCCGAATTTCTTCTCGATTCAAATGGCATTGTTCGCTGGGTGAACCTCACCGAGAACATCGCCGCGCGCGCGCGCCCCGAGCAGGTGCTCGAAGCCTTAAATCAACTCAGCCCTGCTGGCCAATGATTGACGCCGCTTTGCCGAATCAATAGGTTGAGCGCTCGTGCATTCGGAACTGGAACAACTGCTCGTTCTTCAAGATCGCCAACAAAAGATCAGACAGATCCAGGCCGAGATTAAAACAGTGCCGTTAGAACGCGCTCATCTTGAGTCGCAATTGGCCGCAAGCGCGGCGGGCGTTGAATCGCTGAAACAGAAAGCGCGTCAGGTCGAAGTTGGGCGCAAGAACCTGGAACTCGACGTGGGGACACGCACCGAAAGCATCGCCCGTCTCAAGACGCAGCAGTATCAGACCCGGAAGAATGATGAGTTTCAGGCAATTGGGCACGAAATTGAGCGGTACGAAAATGAAATTCGCAAACTCGAGGATCAGGAACTCGAATTGATGATTGAGGCCGACAAACTCAAGGGCGAAATCGACGCGGCCGATAAAAGCGCGCGGGCAACAAAAGACAGCATCTCGCGACAACTGACTGATCTCGAAACCAAATCAAAAGCGCTTGGATCTCAGCAGCAGGAACTCGAAAAGGAGCGGGAAACGCTTGCTGCTCAAATCGACGACGATTTGCTCGACCAGTTCGAACGCCTCTTCAATAGCAAAGGCGACGCGGCAGTGGTTGCCGTGGAGCACGGCGTTTGTACCGGGTGCCACATGAAGGTAACGACCGCGACCGCGTCGCGAGTGAAAGCGGGGAAAGAGATCGTGAGCTGTGAAAACTGCGGGCGAATTCTATATCTCGGCGCCTAACAAAAACCTTTCTCGTAGCGCACGACAAGTGGTCGCGGCGCAGGCTAAATTCTTTTCGAGAGATTCCTCGACTTCGCTCGGAATGACAACCGGCGAAAACTGCGGACGGATCTTATACTTGGGCGCGTAACAGGCAAGCTTCCTCTTTGTCGGATTTTTCAGGGTAAGATAAAGATTAAGCGGAAGAGGAAGAGTTAATATCACACGTTAAATCGGAACAGAATCACATCGCCATCGCGTACTTCGTAATCTTTTCCCTCCAGCCGCAGTTTGCCCGCTTCGCGTGCTTTCGCGAAAGAACCAGCTGCTGCCAGATCGTTGTAATGAATGGTTTCCGCTGCGATAAAGCCACGCTCAAAATCGGAGTGAATCGCGCCGGCTGCGGCCGGCGCTTTCTCGCCGGCGTGAATCGTCCACGCACGCGTCTCCTTTTCGCCAGTGGTAATAAACGTGCGCAACCCGAGCAGATGATACACCGCGCGAATGAGCGCGTGCACACCACTGTCTTCCACGCCGAGCCCACGTAAATACTGGAGCGTTTCTTCCTCGCTAAGATCAACAAGTTCGCTCTCGATATGCGCGCTGACTACAATCGCTTCGGTAGCGAAGTGGTGGTTGGCGTAATCTTGGACGGCGGCGACGCGTTTCGCGGCGCTGTAGCCGGGGTCGTTGACCCCAGCAGTATTGAGACTGCCTGGCTGGATCCCGCCGCAGTCATCCGCCTTCGCCGAGGCTATGGCGGACAAGTCGCCCGCGGCAACAGCTGCCAAATCCGATTCCGTCACGTTGCAGGCAAAAATTGTTGGCTTTGACGTCAGCAGAAAGAAACCTCGCGCGACTGCCTTCTCTTCGGGAGTCAAGTCGGCAGTGACGGCCGGCTTCCCGCGGTCGAGATGCCTGAGTAGTTTTTCGATAATTGCACTTTCAACGATTGCTGGTTTTTCGCCCGCGTGCAGTTGCTTCTGAATTCGGTCGCGTCGTTTCTGCAACGAAGCCAGGTCGGACAGCACTAGCTCCGTATTTATGATCTCGATGTCGCGCACCGGATCAATGGTCGCGCTGACGTGATGAACGTCGGGATTTTCAAAACAACGCACCACCTGCACGATCGCCTCGACTTCGCGAATATGGTGGAGGAACTGATTACCGAGACCTTCACCCGCGCTCGCGCCTTTGACGAGTCCAGCGATGTCCACAAACTCGATTGCTGTCGGTGTGATTTTTTTCGAGCGCGAGATCTCGGCGATCTTTTCCAGGCGCGGATCGGGCACGATCACCACGCCAACGTTCGGATCAATGGTGCAGAACGGATAATTCTCCGCCGGCGCTTTGTGCGTGCGTGTGACGGCGTTGAAAAGCGTCGATTTCCCGACGTTCGGCAGCCCGACGATTCCCGCACTTAACATCTCTTAATGTAACGCGAGCGTCTCGCTTGCACCGGGAAAACGCAAGCGAGGACGCTCGCGCTACTTTAATCGGGGCTCAAAATCCTCTCGGTCCGGCGGGATTTGTTATTTTTGCAATTGATCGGCGGTTGTTAGATTATGACGAGCGTCTTGTTCTATTTTCTCATGCACCGTATAGAGCGACGTCATACCGGCGGTGATATGATCGGCGACATGGCAATGGTACATCCACTGCCCCGGATTATCAGCCACCATGTCGCCCGATTTCATGCTTGCCGGCAGAAGTTCGGCAACATCGGTATATGTGCCGTTGATTTTCACGACTTTGCCGTGCCAATGAGGCGTATGCAGATCAACTTCGTTGCCCATCCCGACAAGGTGCCAACGGACCCGATCGCCTTTGTTCATGTCTAAGCCCGGCAGATTGGCGAAGATATAGCCGTTGATCGAATGTTTCAGGTGGGGTTCTTTTTGCTCATCAGTCATGCCCGGCTTTGATTCGTCGAAGATCATGTACATCGTCACGAATTCCTTATCGACATCATCAGGCGTGCCGTCGGCTCGAGCGTGAGCCGCCGAGGTTATAATGATCGGTCCGATTAAACCATCGTAGACATCTTGCGGGCCGTTGACGTGCGAGTGATAAACCCAAATTTTCGATCCGCCTTCGGCTTCCGTCGGTGCGGCATCACGGGGGACGGTCCAGGTGTAGGTATATTTGTGTCCGGGTGCAACTTTGGCTCCAGCACCGTCCATGGGCATAGAGCCGCTGGCCATACTACTCATGTCATGATCCGAGTCGCCGGCTTCGTGCGTTGCGCCTTCATTATCTTTGTCATAGTGCAAGCCGTGGGGATGCATGCTATAGGGCTTATTGGCTTTGTTGTAGAACACGACCTTGATCGTATCGCCTTCGACGCCGCGGATGATTGGGCCCAAGATACCCAGCCAGGCAGGCTGAGGTTTCTTTGTGGTGAATGAGTCGTCGGTGTATTCGAAGTACCGGACTTTTTCATAAACCAATTGGTCGCCCCACGGCGCCGGCACCGGCTTGCCAGTCATTTGATCTTTGCCAGTGGGCGCATAGTTCCAGATCGTGTTCTCGGCGGCGACGTAATAGGTGCGGGTGGGGGGAGTCCGAGACGATGCGGGTGTGGAAACCTTCTGCACATCATTTTTCGGAACAATCAATGAAATCACAAGAATCCCAGCAGCGATGGCAAGAGCTAAGATTGCAAATTTTCGGCTTTTCATACTTGCGTGATTGTGATCTGTCCTTGAAGAACATCCGCCACGCCTTCAAAGATGCGTGATCGAGAATCGGGGGGGATTTACCTTTCGTAAGATTCGCTTTTGTGAGCAATTAAGCCCATGTACCTAGGTTGGATATTTTCCGCTATAATAGTTTATATTGTAACGAGTGCAAATCTTCCGATCATCGCTGTATGAATTTCCCATGCAGCGGCAGCCGCGAAGATCGCTTCCCCGTTTGACCGCGCGGCGAATCTGCGGTTCAAAGAAAGAGCCTGGAAATCAAAGGAATGAGTTTTAATCGGGCCGGCGGGATTTGAACCCACGACCTCTTGAACCCCATTCAAGCGTTCTACCAAGCTGAACTACGGCCCGATTTTGCTGTAAACTATTCTCCAATTGCGGAAAAATCGCCAGAGACGAGCTAATGCAAGCGGTGATTCGAAGCAATGCCTTTGTTCATTCGATCGCAATCGCAGTTTCCATTTTTTCGATCTGCACCGTGGCCGCCCAGTCGCGGAGGAGCATTCAGCTAAACGAAGACGGCTTGGCATTTGCCGCGAAGCTCATCAAAGAAAGACATTTTATTGCGGACCACAAAGGCGCTTGGACCGGCCACCGCCCCTCGGCAGATGAAGAGAACGAATTTATTCGTCTTCACGGATTCGCTGCGTATGCCAAATGGCATTTGGGCATCGACAATCAATTCCCTGAGCGTACGAAGCGAAGATACAAATTTCCGTACGGCGATTTCAAGGATGCTCATCGTTGCGGGTTGCTTGCGGTGAAAACCAGAGCCCACCAGTACGGCTACGCAGAAATCGAAAACGCGGCAACGGAATTGGAACGCCTGGTAGAGCAATCAAAAAGCGGTGCATTAGCGCCGCGCTCCACAACCTGGCCGTGATTGCAAGCATCGATTTGTCGCTTGCGTCGCTCCACGTCATTTCAATGTTGGCTCACATATGTGATCAAAGACTGAAATGTTCCGGAACAAAGCCTTGGAAGTGTCCACACGCTAGAGCCACTTCGAGTGCGCCCGCCGCGGTACCACTTTTAACTCCGTGTTGCTAGCTCTGCCAACTCGTCAAAAACGCGTCGATCAATTCCGGCAATTCATTGCTATATCCGCCCTCCAAGACAACTGCGACAGGAATTTCGAGATCGCTTAACCACTCGCCGAACGTAGCGAAGTCTTCGTGCTCAAGCGTTAACTGTAGCAGCGGATCACGCGCGTAGGCGTCAAACCCTGCCGAAACCAGAAGCAAATCAGGCTCGAAAGCGATCAACTTATCAAGAGAACGCCGCGCAACGTTGAGCATTCCCTCGCGCGGTGTGTAAGGCGCGATCGGATAATTATCGATGTTCGCAAACGATTTCGCGCCAGTTCCGGGATACGCGGGGAACTGATGAATCGATGCAAATCGAATTCGCTCATTGTGTGCTACAACCGTCTCAGTCCCGTTCCCATGATGTCCGTCAAAATCCCAAATGCCAATCCGTTGGACATTTGCTGTAGCCGGGGGCGACTGGTCCGCCGTAGTCTCGACGAAGGCAGATAACCCCGGCAGGCCGGCATCAGCGATGCCGGCTACAGTAAGAGCGTCGAGCGCCGCGACAGCAATGTTGCTGAAATAACAGAAACCCATAGCACGATCTCGCGTGGCGTGATGTCCCGGTGGGCGCATCAAGCTGAAAGCGGCCTCGCCCCGCAGTGCGGAGCGCGTTGCGTCGATCGCCGCGCCGGCTGAACGCCGCGCGCGCACTTCAATATTTGGATAAAGTGGAGTATCGAGATCAAAATGTTCGAGCGCGTTGGCAACGCGTTCGATGTGCTTACGCGAATGTGCGCGCAGCAACTGGGCGTCCGTCGCGGCGGTGGCTTTTCGCCATTCCCAGTCAGAATGTCGATCGTTTAGGACTGGCGCAGTGCGCGCGATCCGCTCTGGTCGTTCCGGATGGCCGGGGGTGCAATACTCCAGACAACTTGAGTCGTAAAAAATCGTCATGGAGCTTGCAAGGTACTTATTAACGAGACATTTCGGAACAATCGTGTCACACGCCGTCTGTCATGTTGAGCAAAGCGAAACATCCGGCTACTTCAATTTACCAACATGCTGCTCTGGATGCGAACGTCACTGACGATTTGTCAGGCTAATTTGACTTCGAAGTCGGTCGAAGTAGCTGGATTCTTTGCTACGCTCAGAATGACAATTATGGCAGGACGTATCCCATGCTAAACGGCCAGAAAATTGTAGTAGTGATGCCCGCGTATAACGCCGCGCGGACATTGCGCCAGACTTATGATGAAGTCATGGTACACGGCATTGTTGATCTAGTCATTGTTGTGGACGACGCCAGCCACGACGAAACGGTGGCAATTGCGCGCACTCTGCCAAACGTGGAGGTAGAAGTGCATCCGGAGAATCGCGGTTACGGCGCGAACCAAAAAACTTGTTACCGACTCGCACTGGCCGCAGGCGCAGACATCATCATCATGATTCACCCCGATTATCAGTATACGCCTCAGTTGATGCCAGCGATGGCTGCTCTTGTCGCGAGCGGTCTTTATCCTTGCGTGCTCGGTTCGCGGATTCTCGGCGGAGGCGCGCTGCGCGGCGGCATGCCCTGGTGGAAATACGTTTCGAACCGCTTCCTCACTCTCGCGGAGAATTTTCTCATCGGAGCGAAGCTTTCCGAGTACCACACTGGTTATCGCGCGTTTTCGCGACAGCTTTTGGAAAGGTTGCCATTGCAAACAAACTCAGATGATTTTGTTTTCGATAATCAGATCCTCGCGCAAATCGTCGCTCTTGACTGCGCCATCGGGGAGGTGACGTGCCCGGCGCGTTACATGCCCGAGGCGTCGTCGATCAATTTCCGTAGAAGCGTTCGTTACGGATTAGGCTGCCTGGCGACGGCTGTGCGTTTTCGTTTGGCACGGTGGGGCTTGGTTCAGCCGATCGTTTAAGATGTTCAAGGAAGGGCGATCTCCCTTGGCCCGCCGTAGCCGCGCGAAGGCGGCAGATCGCCCGCCGCGGCTGGAAAGCCGCTGCTCCTTGGTTGCCCGATCAATATCCGCGTACAACGTAGTGGCCGCGTCTCCACACTTTCTGCCCGTTCTGATAAACCCAATGTCCAGGCTTCCAGACGTAATACCTGTTGCCCGACCAATATCCGGGACCACGTGTGTAATAAGGACGGTCACCGACTGCCACCGTAACCGATCCCGGATATCCACCATAGTAAGGCCTGCCGTAATATGGTCCGCCATAATTAGGTCCACTGTAATAGGGCCCGTAGCCCGGATATCCCGCGTAATAATCGGCGCATCCACCGAAGCCAAGCGCGGCGGAAATGACAACTAAGAGCAAACAGTAACTCGCTTTTATTTTCATCCTACTGGTAATTCGGATGCCGGAGATCATTCACGTGCGCCTGTTTTTGTAGCGCCCGAATTTCGCCGGGGTTGCTAGTCTAACGAACGGTGGGCGGAATCAAAACAAGCGCGGCCGCGTCCACTCCGTGCCGTTTGACCACTTGATGCCCTGTCCATTCTGCTTCACGCGGCCAGTGACTTTCCAAGCTGGGACAATCAATTCGCCATTACCAGTTATGCGTCCTGTAGCCCGCAGCCCCCATTCCTGCACAATCGTGAAGTTCTTGCCGTCGGATGCGACTTCGATACTCGTCGGCTGGCCGTTTCGAAACCAGCGCCCGCTAAGGTTGGCTCCCGAATCCGGACCCGGATTCTTTCCTTCGCGCGTCCATTCGGTCCCGTTCGTCCAACTTATTCGTCGTGCGTCCTTGCTGACGTGGCCCGTGATACCTAATGAGGGAATCGCCAAGTTTCGAGGATCGGCGGCATAGCCGTCGCTGCTTTGACCAAGTTCATTGACAATAGTGACACTGCGGCCATCAGGCGCGACAAGAATTCTTGTCGGTTTGCCATCGTGATACCACTTTCCGTCGAGGCCGGCTGCAGAACCGCCGGACGGCTTGCCGGCGGCAGCGCCGGAGACGAAAAACAAAGCGCATAACGCGAGCGCACACGTTGCCGGCGCGCAGATTCTATTCAGCTTAAGACGGTCAACGAAGTTCATCCTCATAATAATTGGGTTTCTTTTCTTGTTCGGGTTAAACAACGCCCTGGTCAAGCATGGCATCGGCAACCTTTACGAATCCGGCGATGTTGGCGCCGACCACGAGATTGCCAGGCTGCCCGTACTCTTCCGCAGTGTCCCAAGAATTTTTGAAGATCGTCGACATGATGTGACGCAATCGCGAATCGACCTCCTCGCGCGGCCACGGCAAACGCATCGAGTTTTGGCTCATCTCGAGACCAGAGGTCGCTACGCCTCCGGCATTTGCAGCTTTGCCGGGGCCAAACAAAATTTTTTCTTCCAAGAACAGATCGACCGCCGCAGGCACGCTCGGCATGTTGGCCGCTTCAGAGACAAGATAACAACCGTTGTTGAGCAGTTTCTTGGCATCTTCGGCTGTGATTTCGTTCTCCGTCGCACACGGAAAAGCGCAATCGCATTTTATGCCCCAGGGCCGTTGACCGGCCACATATTTGGAGCCGCGGAACTTTTTCGCGTACTCGCTGATGCGTCCGCGTCGCACGTTCTTAATGCTCATGACGAAAGCGAGTTTTTCTTCTGTGATGCCATTCTTGTCATAAATGAACCCGCTGGAATCGGACATCGAGACAGGCTTGGCATTACACTGGATCAATTTCTCTACCGTATATTGCGCGGCGTTACCGGCACCCGAGACAGTGCAAACCTTGCCTTCAATCGTTTCATCACGCGTCTTCAGCATTTCCTGGGCGAAATAAACAGCGCCGTAACCTGTGGCCTCCGGGCGCATGAGTGAGCCGCCCCAGCTCAGCCCTTTTCCAGTTAGCACACCTGTGAACTCGTTCGCCAGGCGCTTGTATTGGCCAAAGAGATACCCGATCTCGCGACCGCCGACGCCGATGTCTCCCGCGGGTACATCGGTATTGGGGCCGACATGCCGAAATAGTTCCGTCATGAAGGATTGACAAAATCGCATGACCTCTCTGTCGGATTTCCCTTTTGGATCGAAGTCCGACCCGCCTTTGCCGCCGCCCATCGGCAGACCGGTTAGCGAGTTCTTAAATACTTGCTCAAACGCAAGAAACTTGATGATCCCCGCATAGACGGTCGGATGAAAACGCAACCCGCCTTTATATGGGCCTAGGGCGCTATTCATCTGCACGCGAAACCCGCGGTTCACCTGGATCTGTCCTTTGTCGTCGATCCATGGAACGCGAAACTGAATCATTCGCTCTGGTTCGACCAGACGTTCGAGAATTCTGGCGTCCCGAACTTTCTTGCTGCGGTCGATGACTGGCCGGATCGACTCCAGCACTTCCGTGACCGCCTGAAGAAACTCAGGCTCGTTAGGGTTACGTTTTCTGACGATTTCGAGAACTTCTTGAATTAAAGCCATGGAATTTGCCGGCTCATCTGCCGAATTGTGAAACGAAAGATCTGGTGCGCGATGCAGGGTTCGAACCTGCGACCTCTCGCGTGTGAAGCGAGCGCTCTACCACTAAGCTAATCGCGCGACTTTTCAGAAGCCGAGATAATAAAGCGGCAGCCCGTCAGCGCAAGCATGGCTGTAGCGTGCGGTGTCTCCAGTGCACGGAGGGATCACGGTGGGCGCAAGCGAAGAGCTTGCCCTCCATGGTCTCGCGTTCTATCTAAACGCATGTCAGAACACAAAGTTACTCTCACTTGGCAACGCGGCGACAAGCCGTTTGAGTATCAGAAATATTCACGAGACCACACCTGGAAGTTTCCCGGCGGGCACGAGATGCAAGCGTCAGCAGCGCCCGCGTATCTGGGCAATCAGAACCTGGTCGATCCGGAGGAAGCGTTTGTAGCTTCGCTGTCGAGCTGCCACATGCTGACGTTTCTCGCCATCGCGTGCAAAAAGAGGTTCGTCCTCGATGAATACGTCGATGAAGCGGTCGGCGTGATGGAGAAAAATGCCGAAGGCCGGCTCGCCATTACACACGTCACGCTTCGACAGCGCCTGAAATTCTCCGGCGAGAAACAACCCACGCCACAGGAAATCGAGGAGATGAATCATGGTGCGCACGAGCAATGCTTCATCGCCAACTCGGTGAAGACCGAGGTGAAAGTCGAACCGCAAACGTAAGGCACCCTTTTGTTGTAGTCCCGACTTATCGGGATGTCACCCGCCGAAGGAAAAGGCGTTTGGCACAAACGCCTCTACAACGTTTCTGATCCGTGTAACCTGCGATAACTATGAGCGCGCCGACGGATGCCCAGCGCATGGAAAAAATTGTCAGCCTATGTAAGCGGCGTGGCTTCATCTTTCAATCCAGCGAGATCTACGGCGGACTCAACGGCGCGTGGGATTACGGACCTCTTGGTGTCGAACTAAAGCGTAACCTGAAGAACTATTGGTGGCGCGTCATGGTGCATGAGCGCGATGACGTAGTCGGAATGGACGGTGCGATCCTGACGCATCCTGAAGTTCTCAAGGCCTCTGGCCACGTCGAAGGATTCTCGGATCCCATGATTGATTGCCGCACCTGCAAGGCTCACTTGCGCGCCGATCAGCTCGTGGAGAAAAAGGGCGTTAAGCAATGTCCAAATTGCGGCGGCAAAGACTTTACGGAAGCGCGACAGTTTAATCTCATGTTCGAGACGCACGTTGGCGCGGCCGCCGACGAAAGCTCCATTGCATATCTGCGGCCTGAAACCGCGCAATCGATTTTCGTTCAGTTCAAAAACATTCTTGAAGTATCTCGCAAAAAGCTGCCATTCGGCATCGCACAAATCGGAAAAGCCTTTCGGAACGAAATCAATCCGCGCAACTTCACATTTCGCTCGCGCGAGTTCGAGCAAATGGAGTTGGAATATTTTTGCCGACCCGAGCAGGGGATGGAGCTCCTTGAGTATTGGAAAGAAGAACGCCTGAAGTTTTACGACAACGTTGGGATTTCACGCACAAACCTGCACGTGCTCAACGTGCCGGATGCTGAGCGCGCATTTTATTCCAAAGGCACTTATGACATCGAATACGATTTTCCGTTTGGACGCCAGGAACTCGAAGGCGTCGCGTATCGCACCGACTACGACTTGTCACAACACCAAAAGGCCAGCGGCAAATCACTAGAGTACTTCGATGAGGAAACGAAGGAAAGGATTATTCCGCATGTAGTTGAGCCGAGTGCAGGCGTCGATCGAACTGTGCTCGCAATGATTTGTGAAGCTTACGCGGAAGACCAGGCGCCTAGCGACAAAGGCCAGATGGAATCCCGCATCGTTCTGCGTCTTCATCCACGAATGGCGCCGGTTAAGTGCGCGATTTTTCCTCTGCTTAAAAACAAGGAGCCGCTCGTGGCCAAAGCGAAAGAGATCGTCGCGCTTCTGCGCCCGGACATGACCGTGTTTTATGATGAGAGCGGCGCGATAGGCCGGAGATATCGTCGTCAGGACGAAATCGGTACGCCTTTCGGTGTGACCATTGATTTCGAGACGTTGGGCGAAAAAGATCCGGCACTCCGCGACACAGTCACGCTGCGCGATCGCGATTCCATGAAGCAGGAACGTGTCGCTATCCAAGATTTGCCTGCGATGTTGCGGGAACGGATTCGCTGATGGATCTCGCCGAGTTTCGCGAATACTGCCTGACCAAACCCGGTGCAAGAGAAGGCACCCCATTCGGGCCCGATGTTCTCGTCTTTAAAGTCGGCGGCAAAATGTTCGCGTTAGCAGCCCTCGACGAAGTGCCGACAACTGTAAACCTGAAATGTGATCCCGATTTAGCGCTCGACCTGCGTGACAGGTACGACCAAGTCAAGCCCGGTTATCACATGAACAAGAAACACTGGAATACCGTTGAGATTGAGAGCGGCATTCCGGCCGTTGAATTGCGGAAAATGATCGATCACTCGTACGATCTAGTTATGAGGAGTTTGCCAAAAGTGGCACAACCTAATCAGCGGCGCCCAAGAGCATCTCGCTCCTCTCGATAGTGTTGGCTGCAAAGGGTAGTGCAGCGCTTTGTCAAAGGTTTCGCTATGCTGATCACGCTGGATCATTTAAGGCGATATGCCGTTGCGCGTAGTCTTTTCAAGCCGACTACACTGAAAGCCGCCTTCGATCGCATCCGTTTTGTCCAAGCTGATCCAATCCGTGCGCCAGCGCGTGCTCAAGACCTCATCCTGCGCCATCGCGCAAAAGATTACCGCGCCGGGGATCTCGAACGGCTGTATCCGAAGCTCGAGATCGAGGAAGACTTCTTCATCGTGTATGGGTTTATGACGAAGTCACTTCAGGCGTTAATGCATCCCCGTTCGGAAGTCGATGTGCCGGCTGAAGGACCTCGCGCGTGGCCTGCCGCACGCAGGAAACTCGCGCAACTCGTGTTGGAATTTGTGCGGGAACGCGGGCAGGTGCACCCGCGCGAAGTGGATGATCATTTTTCTCACGGCAGCGTCAGGAATTATTGGGGCGGGTTGTCCAGCGCCACCACCCATTTGCTAGCGGCCATGCATTATCGCGGCATGCTGCGGATCGTACGGCGCGAGAACGGAATCCGGATCTATGCCGTTCACCAACACGGTCCGCCACCCACCGATTCAACTGCGCGCCGTGGGCGCATCGACAAGCTCGTTGATGCGGCTGTTCAGATCTATGCGCCATTGCCGAGCAAGTGTCTTGCAGACCTGGTCCGTCGACTGCGCTTTGCTGTTCCCCACTGGCATGGCCAACTGAAGGAAGCGCTTCAGCGGGCGAAACAACGACTTGCACGTGCGCATGTCGACGGTGTGGACTGGTATTGGCCGTCCGAAGAGAATCCAGTGCGTTACGCACCGCAGAATACGGTGCGTTTGTTGACTCCATTCGATCCTGTCGTGTGGGATCGCGACCGCTTCGAAATGTTCTGGGGCTGGCAGTACCGTTTCGAAGCCTACGTTCCCGCTGGCAAACGTCGGCTTGGTTATTATGCGCTGCCACTGCTTTACGGCGATCGGGTGATTGGATGGGGCAATCTTCGCGTAGAAGACGGGCAACTAAAGTCGGAGTTTGGCTACATAACCGCTCAACCACGTGATCGCTTCTTCAAGCGCGAACTCGACGCAGAACTAGAACGTATGAAGGCGTTTCTAGCCCTTGCTTAGGGTAGAGGCTGCAACTCGATCTCACCAAAATTCAACTGCAACGCGTCGCGCGCGACGTTGAGGAAATTATCGGCGGAATCGGTGAGCGCGACGTGAAGCTCGCCACGCTCGGTCGCGGGTGAGCGCAGCGATTCTCGATCCAGTACTTCCTGCACTGCAGTCGCGCAATTTGCCGCGGAATCGACGAGCGTGATTTCGTCTCCGAGCGCGCGTGCAATCGCGGTGCTGAGCAGGGGATAATGTGTGCAGCCAAGGACGAGCGTGTCGATTCCGTCAGTGAGCAGAGGCTCAAGATAACGGACAATGACGCGGTCGGTCACATCATCTTCGAGCAATCCTTCCTCGATCAAAGGAACGAGCAACGGACACGCGCGACTGCTCACGCGCACGTTGTTGTCGGTTGCGTGCAACGCTTTTTCGTACGCGCCGCTCCGAATCGTCGCCCGTGTTCCAATGACGCCGACGTGCTGGTTACGGGTTGCCTGCAATGCTGCTCGCGCACCCGGCTCGATCACTCCGATCACAGGGATTGAAAATTTCCTCGTCAACAGGGGTAGTGCGACCGATGAGACCGTGTTACACGCCACAACAAGCGCCTTGGCATTTTTTTGCATCAGCATATGCGCCAGCTCCAACGCATAGCGCTGTACGGTGTCCGGACTCTTTGGCCCGTACGGAACCCGTGCCGTGTCGCCGAGGTAAACAATTGTTTCGTTTGGGAGTATATCACGAAGCGCCTTGACGACCGTTAGTCCACCAACTCCGGAATCAAAAACGCCGATCGGTCGAGGGTTACTCATGCAGCGGGAACTTTGACGGTTTCAAGGGTTCGCCGCAAGCCAAGCATGGTAGGGACGGCGCGCTGTGCCGTCCGGACGCCGCAGCACGGCGTCCCTACCCATTTGCAAACGCGCTCCGCTTTCTGGATGATTGATCGCGATGGCTGAACTTCCCAAAAGGTACGATCCGAATGCAGTTGAACCGAAATGGTATCAACTCTGGCTGGAGAATCGCGATTTCGTAGCAAATCCGGAGTCTTCGAAGCCAGCGTTTTCGATCGTGATGCCGCCACCGAACATCACGGGCATGCTCACACTCGGCCATGTTTTGAACAATACGATTCAAGACATTCTCGCGCGTCGCGCACGGATGCAGGGATTCGAAGTCCTTTGGTTACCGGGAATGGATCATGCAGGAATCGGAACCCAGACCGCGGTGGAGAAATATCTGCGCAGGACCGAGAACAAAACGCGCCACGATCTCGGTCGTGAGGAATTCCTGCGACGAGTGCTGGAATGGCAGGACAAGCACGGCGGCATCATCATCGAACAGCTTAAGCGGCTCGGCTGTTCATGCGATTGGTCGCGCCAACGCTATACGCTCGATGACTCTTATGCCGCCGCTGTCCAAAAGGTTTTTGTTCAGCTTTACGACAAGGGCCTGATCTATCGCGGTCGCCGGATGATCAATTGGGATCCGGCGGCGCAAACTGCCGTTTCGGACGAGGAGGTCATTAGCAAGCCGCAGAAAGGGCATTTGTATTTCGTTCGTTACGAGATTGTGGAGGAACCAGGTCGCTTCCTCGAAGTCGCAACAACGCGGCCAGAAACGATCATGGCCGATACTGCGATGGCGTTTCATCCGGGGGACAAACGGTATGCCGACTTGTTAGGCAAACATGCCTGGCGTCCGCTCGCACGGGAGAAAATTCCAATCATTGCCGATGAAGCAATCGATCCGGAATTTGGGACGGGTGTGCTGAAGGTGACGCCTGCGCACGACACATTGGATTTTGAGATCGGTGAGCGTCACAATCTGCCGATCATTGACGTTTTAACTCCTGCCGGCCGTGTCAATTGCCCTGCGGTTCCAGAGTTGCACGGATTGGATCGCTTCGAAGCGCGGAAGAAAGCTGCGGAGCTGTTGGAGGCGAGGGGACTTCTGGCGAAAGCCGAACCATATGAGAACAACATCGGATTCAGCGACCGCAGCGACGTCCCCATCGAGCCGCGCCTCAGTGAGCAATGGTTCCTGCGCTACCCGAAAACAAAAGAAGCGCTGGCAATCGTCCGCGATCACCTCATTCGTTTCTTTCCAGCGCACTGGGAAAAAGTTTACGCGCAGTGGCTCGAGAACATTCGCGACTGGTGCATCAGCCGACAGGTTTGGTGGGGACACCGGATACCGGCGTGGTACCGCAAGGAGAAATCCGAAATCCGAAATCCGAAGTCCGAAATTTATGTTGGCATCAACCCACCGCCTGATCCCGAGAATTGGGTCCAGGATGAGGACACCGTCGACACCTGGTTTTCATCGTGGCTGTGGGCCTACGAGACGATGGATTTGCCGACACGAAAGAAATTCTATCCGACTAGTGTGCTGGTAACTGGGCCGGACATCATTTTCTTTTGGGTGGCGCGCATGATCATCGCCGGGCTCGAGTTCAGGCCGGGGAAATCCAGCAAGATTGAAGACAACATTCCGTTTCACCACGTTTTCTTCACCAGCATCATCCGCGACAAACTCGGTCGGAAAATGTCGAAGTCGTTGGGGAATTCCCCCGATCCGCTCGAGTTGATTGACAAATACGGCGCCGACGGTTTGCGATTCGGTCTGATGCGTACAGCGCCTACGGGACAAGACATTCGGTTCGATGAGAAGCAAATCGAGGAAGGCCGGAACTTCGCGACAAAACTCTGGAACGTCGCGCGTTTTCGTCAGATGCACGGTGCGAGTGAGGCAACACCAAAAATCGACATTCAGTCGTTATCGATCTACGCCGTCGAAGTGCTCGCTCGATTGAATGAGACAATCGACGCAATCGAATCCGCGTATCGCGAATATCACTTCAACATGGTCGCCCAACATATCTACACCTTTGTCTGGAGTGATTACTGCGACTGGTTTGTTGAAGCGGCCAAGACTGACATTTTCGGCATCGATGAAGGGAAAAAGAGATCGGCCCTGGCAGTAATGGATCATGTACTCTCGGCGACATTGCGGTTGCTGCATCCCTTTATGCCGCATCTAACTGAAGAGATTTGGTCTTTATTGGGCCTTGGAAAGGAGTCGATTCAGTTTGCGGCTCCACCCGAAAAGCTTGCGTTAGACGCGGTGGCGGATGCGGACGTTGCAGAAAAGCGGCGACTCGCAAAATCAATCTACGAAACGGTTCAAGCTGGCCGAAACCTGAGATCGGAATCGAAGTTGGCGTCAAACAAAAAGATACGATTCATTTTACGTGCAAATGATAAATCGATTTCTGGGCAAATTCCCACGTTGAGTCGATTGTTAAATGCTGAGGAGGTAACGCTTGACCCAAAACACAAGGCGACGGCTGGCACTCCTTTAGCGGTCACTCCTCTAGGCGAAATTTTTCTCGCGATCGCTGCCGCGGATCAATTACGCGAACGTGAGCGACTGGACAAGGAAATTGCGAAGATCGAAGCCGAATCGCGAACGGTTGAGGCTAAATTGCAAAGCGCCCCGTTCGTAGAGCGAGCTCCAGCAGCAGTGGTCGAGGAGCACCGAAGGCGGCTTAACGATCTTATCGCGCAACTGACGAAGTTGAAGCAGGCGCGCGAAGGCCTGAATTAAAGATAACCTTCTGCTCGTCTACTTTGGCACCACGCTTTTGAAAAAATTCCTTCAGCTCCGGCGTGTAGAAAGTCTCGTCGTATTCCTGATTTAATTCGAGCCAGACGCGACCGCGTGATTTCAGATGCTTCGCCAGGTCATCCAAAAAGAATTCCCACTCAGGGACGCCCCAAAGTCCGGGCATCTTATGATTGTTGAAGCAAATCATGAAAGCGCTAATAACATCGAACTTTTGACCGAAGTTCGGGAGCGGATGAAACGCGTCGATTCGCTGAACGACGCGACGGACACCAAGGAGTTGCGTGATTTCCCGGAACATTGGCAGGCGATCCATGTCGAGGCCAATTCCGGAATGGCCCAGAAGCTGCGCGATGTAGAGAAAGTATCCTGCGCCGCAGCCTAGATCCAGAATCTGCCTGGGACGCGCCACGTCGAGTTCAAGCTGGCGAATCCGCCGGATGTTGATCCCAATCCAGCGGTCGAGATCTAAATACTTGGGCCAATCCGCGCCGGGATCCGCCACCGTGTATCGGCGCCGAATCTGTTCGAATTCGACAGGATCGATTGTCTCAATGACGCGCTTTGTCCCCAACTGGAAGCGGTTCGCGCGTAGCAATCTGAGCGTACGTTTTCTCGCGCTGGCCAGACTCTGGCCGTCGACCAGTTTTCGTATTTTATGGCGAAACTGCACAACTCACACCTTGTAGCGAAGCGCAACAATTTCAATTAAACTGTGGGAAGCAATTGCCATGGATGTTATAGCCACGCTCCTATGGAGCGTAAATTGTTCAGGAGTCCGCGATGAACGCCGCACAGCGCCGTGGCTACAGCGTTGTCTCTCAATGAGATTATTTTAAAGCCGCATGAGCACGTGGAAAAAACTGCTGTGGATTAGCGTAGCGGCCCTGGGCACTTGGGCTGTGGCAGTGCTTGCACTCTCACGCGGAGAACAGATCAGCGCTTTGTGGATCGTGATCGCCGGGTTTTGTGCGCTATCGATCAGCTATCGTTTTTACAGCAAATGGCTGGCCACCAAAGTGCTCGTTCTAAATGAGGAGCGCGCCACGCCTGCGGTTTTGCGAAATGACAACAAGGACTATGTGCCAACGAATCGCTGGATGGTGTTCGGTCATCATTTCGCCGCGATCGCCGGACCCGGTCCGCTGGTTGGTCCCGTCCTGGCTGCGCAGTTTGGTTTTTTACCTGGCACTCTCTGGATCTTGATCGGCGCAACTCTCGGTGGCGGTGTGCACGACATGATTGTTCTGTTCGCATCCATTCGGCGCGGCGGAAAAACGCTGGGACAAATGGTGAAGGAAGAAATCGGGCATGGCGTGGGTTTGCTCGCGCTTGTTAGCGTGCTCGCCATCATGATTATTCTGCTCGCGGTTCTTGCGCTAGTCGTGGTTCAGGCGCTGGCGCAAAGTCCCTGGGGCGTTTTCACGATTGCTGTGACCATTCCCATCGCTTTGATCATGGGGATCGCGTTGCGCACGGGGAAGGTGAGCGTTCTCGCGGTCACGATCTTTGGATTGCTGGGTCTGGCGTTCGGCGTTTGGGGCGGACAATTTCTCGGGCACTTTCCGGTGATTGAAGCGTGGTTTCATCAGGACCAGAAATGGCTGGCTTGGGCAATCATGATCTATGGACTTGCCGCGTCGATTTTGCCGGTTTGGATGTTGCTTACGCCGCGCGATTATCTCAGCACGTTTCTGAAGCTTGGCACAGTGGCGTTGCTCGCCCTCGCGGTCGTGCTGATCAATCCGACCCTGCAAATGCCCGCTATTACAAAATTCATTGATGGCAGCGGCCTTGTCTTCGCCGGGCCGGTGTTTCCCTTTGTGTGCATCACCATAGCTTGCGGCGCCGTTTCAGGGTTTCACTCGCTCATTGCTTCGGGCACGACGCCAAAAATGATCAGGCGTGAGTCGCGCATCCGCAGCATCGGTTATGGCGCGATGATAACGGAAATGATGGTCGCCTTGATGGCGATGATCGCGGCGTGCGTTTTGGAACCAGGAGAATATTTCGCGATCAATACAAAAGGTGCCCCTACCGAAGTTGTGGCGAAAGTTTCGGCGGACGGGTTTCCAGTCACGGAACAACAAATGCAGACCCTCGCCACGAATCTTGGCGAGTCCACGATGTTCAACCGCGCTGGTGGCGCGCCAACGTTTGCTGTCGGAATGGCGCATATGTTTGCTCGGGTTTCAGCCAGACCTTCTGCACTGGCACTTTGGTATCACTTCGCCATCATGTTCGAGGCGCTGTTCATTCTGACCACGATCGACGCGGGAACCCGGGTAGGACGATTTCTGCTTCAAGACGTTTTGGGCCATGTGTGGCGACCGCTCGGCAACACGCGTTCGTGGAGCGCAAACTTTCTAGCCAGCGTTCTGCTGGTCGCGGCATGGGGATGGTTTTTGTATGAAGGCGTCATCGATCCTCTTGGCGGAATCAACTCACTTTGGCCGCTGTTTGGCCTTGCCAATCAATTGCTGTCCGTAATTGCGCTTTGTCTTGGCACGACGCTTTTGATCAAGATGCACAAAGCGAAATATGTCTTCGCCACGCTTGTGCCGTTAGGCTTCATGTGCGTGGTAACTTTCTCGGCTGGTTATCTCAAAGTTTTTTCGTCCGATCCAAGACTTGGTTTTCAGAGCGGCGCGCGATCACTCCTGGACCAGGCATCAAGAGTGGCCGACGCAGATAAGGCAGCCGAATTGGTACGGCAGGCAGGTGTCTGGCGGTTCGACGCGCTCGTTGCAGTCTTCTTTCTCGTACTCGTGGCGGCGATCGTGCTCGGCTCAGCGCGGCAATGGTGGCAGCTCATCCGCGGCAGGAAACGAATGGTTTTACACGAAAACGAGTTTGTGCCGATCACTCCTGCGCAGCTTGCACAGTTCTAGATTTAATACAGGTCCTGGCGGCGATGACCTAGCGATCGCACGCGTCGGCGAACGGACTGCACAAGCTCTCCTGAGAGATCGGCGTGAATTAATTCTTCGCCATCTGGTGATGCGGCTGCGATTACAACTCCGCGAGGATCGACAATTGCGGAGCTGCCACAAAACCAGAGGTCATCGTCTTTACCGACGCGGTTCGATGCAATCACGTAGCTCTGGTTCTCGATCGCGCGTGCCGTGATAAGCACTCGCCAATGTTCGTCGCGTGGGAACGGCCACGCGGAAGAAATGAGGAAAGCGCCGACGTTGTGCTCGGTGGTCAGTTTCCGGTACATTTCGGGAAATCGGAGATCGTAACAGATGCTGAAACCAAAGCGCAGATCGCCGAGCGCAAAGCTTGCGAATGTATCGCCCGGCGCAAAGCAGATTTGTTCTTCTACGGGCGCAACGGCATATAGATGAGTCTTGCGATATTTCGCGAGGATGTCTCCTTTCGCATCAACCAGAACCTGAGAGTTGTAGATCGATGATCCATCGCGTTCGGATACGCCACTGACGATCGCAATGGAAAGTTTGCTCGCGATTTCTTGAAGAGCAGCGACAAATCCACCTTTCCAATGGTTGGCGTGTTTTTCAATCACTGGCATCGAGTAACCGGTGTCAGTCATCTCCGGAAAAAGGATCAGCTCGGCGCCAGCCTCTTTGGCCCACCGGGAAAAATCTCGAACTTTGGAAACATTTGCCTCTGGATCGCCGAGCGAGCAGGAGATCTGGGCGACGGCAATTTTCATTCGATTTCTCAACTTCGCTCGCACTCGCTGTCATCCTGAGCGAAGCAAAGCGGAGTCGAAGGATCCCGCAGAGGTCCGCTAAGTTGCACCACGGGATGTGTCGACTTCGCTCGACATGACATACGGTGCTACGCAGCGATCGGCTCGCGATATCCGAAAAATTCTCGGTTCTTAATTACATGGGCGACTTCCGGTGGAACCATTTGCTCCCATTTATTGTCGCCGGACTGCAACTTTGCCAAAACGTCAGGTGGCTGAATTCGCAAATACTCAGCATGATAATCGGTGATCTCCTGGACGTATTGATTGTCGATCAGATACTGGAATAGCGAGCGAAGATTCGGGGCGACTTTGACCTGGGTTGCCGTAACAATCTTTCCAGTCGCCTCGTCGATGCGTGGGTAGACGTAGAGCTTTAGTCCACCTTTAAACATTCTGCCCAGCGCCTCCAGGATTCCGCCCTCGAGGTTTGCGTAGTATTTTTCGTTCAAGATTTCGATCAGGCTGGGCACGCCCATGACGAGCCCGATCGCTCTGTTTGTGTAACGAAAGAGATACCCCGCGAGTCGATAGTATTCGCCGAACCTCGAAATCAGGACGGTTCGTCCCAGCGCACGAAGGATGTCGACGCGTGCAAGAAAATCCGCGTGATCAACTTTGCCGTCGGCGCGCAAATTCTCGAGTGTCATTTCCATGAGCACTACAATGTCGTCCTCGGAACAATCGCAGTGCTTCAGAAAAACGCGGCGCGCGCCATCCAGCATGTCGTTGGTGGCGTACGTGACAGGTCGAAAACTCCCACGCTCGATCAGGATCGCTTTTTTGTAAAAAACTTCGGCGGGCTGAACGGTCTCGCCGTCTGCCTTGAACATCACTGCGTCTGTCAAACCCTGGCTGACTAACTGCAAGCTCATCAATCGATTATCAACGTTTTGAAAGAGAGGGCCGGAAAATTTGATCATGTCCACCTCGATTCGTCCCGGTGAAAGATTTTCCTGAAGTGACGAAATCAGTTTTCCCGGCTGCCGGCAGTAAAAGGCGCCGTGGAGAAGATTCAGCCCGATGACTCCTAAAGCTTCTTGTTGGTCGACGTTTGTTTCGTCGAGCAACCGAACATGGATGATGATCTGGCTTGGCAGGCTGCGGGGTTGGGATTGAAACCGCACGCCCAGCCAACCATGCGATTCATTTCGCTCTTTGAAACTGCGCGCCGCAATCGTATCGGCGAACACAAAGAACGTTTTATCGGCTCCAAATTTCTCATCCAGCCGTTCGATGAGAAGATTGTATTCGTGATCGAGCATTTTCTGGAGCCGCACACGGCTCACGTACCGGTCCGCCGGACCGTAAATGGCATCGCTGAAAGTCATGTCATAGGCAGACATGGTCTTGGCGATTGTGCCGGCTGCACCGCCCACGCGAAAGAATCTGCGCGCTACTTCCTGTCCCGCGCCAATTTCAGCGAAGGTGCCGTACTTCGTTGAATCCAAATTGATATGGAGAGCCTTCTCGTCGGTGCCGATCTCCATCTGCGGATTCATGTAATTTCTCTAACGGCGATTCATCGTTATCGCAAACTGACGGATCGGCCAAGGAGCGACGGTTTGGGCAGCCGTCGGTTAAATTTTGACGGCTGGGAAGCCGTCATTCCTTGAATCCTCGGCGGACTATCCCGACATGTCGGGACTTGAGTTGTGGGCGTCGTGCGCCTACAGCCGCACTTGCTCGGCGTTCTTTGTTTGGATCCAGCCGCGCAGGTCATTCGGTAGCGCGGCGTACATCCAATCGCCGCGCGTGCTTAGAATTTTGATTTCACTGCCGGGCGGCAACGCGAGAACACTGTTTGCCGTGTCCGCTGTGGCGAGACGCGCCTGGACATCCTGACCTGTTACGATGGCAAGCCCGCGCCCTTCGCTCCCATTGTCAAGCTTGTGAACTGCCCAGACAGCCACCGCACACACGAGCAGGCACAAGATCGATAGTGATATCAGCGCGGCGGACCGGCGACGTGCGAAGGCCAGCGCGACCATTCCAAAAATTCCCAGCCAGAAAGCAACGGCCGCAGCGATGGTGTACTGATTGATGCTCGCGAATTGAAGGTAACGCTCCAGTCTGGTCGGTTGCAGCTCCAGCGCACGCGATTCGTCACGGGCGATGTGCAAATTAGCCGTTGCCTCCGGATGATGTCGGTCCAATGCGAGAGCGCGTTCGTAATTCAGAATGGCGCGCCCAAAATCGCGCGTCCGAAAATACGCGTTTCCCAGATCGTAGAACAGATTTGCGTTCCACTCACCTGCGCGAACCAGCGCCTCGTAACCGGCGACCGCTTCTTTGAAATGACCCTGCGCGAAATCCTGGTTCGCTTTCGCAAATTCAGCGTCTGATTGGGCGAATGCCGCTGACGCGATTCCAAAAACCGAACAGAGAAAGATCGCAAGCCTTCGATTTGCGGTCATCCCGAGCGAAGCAAAGCGGAGTCGAGGGACCCCGCGAAATTGATCTTGGGTTCCGCCACGGGATTCCTCGACTTCGCTCGGAATGACAATCGGAAAGTTCATTTCAAATTTTCAATCAGCTCCAGTACATCCCGCCGGTTTTCAGGAGAGATTCTTCCGGGGCCGTTGTGCGTTCCGCTGTATTGCCACTCGTCGTTTTGCTCGAACAAACTGCGAAGTCGTTCGCGAGAATCAGTATCAAGCTTGAAGGTTTCCGCCGCAGTTTCCGCGTCGACGACGTTTGGGTCGAGGCCGCGGTTACGCGAGGCCAGCGCGGCTTTCAATTGAACAACTCGCGACGCTTCGGCGTAATATTCCCGCGGGGAGGCATCATCACGTCGCAGCTTGTGCATCAGCTCGGCTGCTTCGTGCTGCAGCGCACCAATGCGTCGCGCCTCCCGATCATCCAATCTCGCCCGTCGAATCTTCCAACCTGCGAACACCAACAGCGCCGCTAGCGGTAGCGATTGCGCCAACAAGAAACCGCGACGCGCGTAAAACGGCTCAAATGATGCCACGGTCCGCGATGGCTCGGTGAGTTGGTAGAGAATGTCCTGGGGCTTGGTTGGAACAGGCGCACGCCCCCGAGGGGCCGTGGCCGGCGATGAAGCCGGTTGCTGAGCCGCCACGGCCGGCGCAGTTGCGCCGCCCTGGACAGTGATAGCCGTCGGTTCACTGTGCAGCGTCACATATTGTTCTTTCGCAGGATCGAAATACGAAAATGCAAGCACTGGCAGGCTTTGCTTGTTCTCGTTAGGCGAAACCACCATCTCGAATGTCTTTGTGCCGCTGATACCAACTTCGTCATCCTGTTTGAACTTGGAAGACGGCGGATATTTGTGCCAGCCGCGGTCGTCCTCGAGCAACGGCGCATTCACGCGATCGAAATTGCCGCGGCCCGAGATTGCTGTTGTGACTGTGATCGGATCGCCTACCTGCACGCTTTTCGGCTTGGCATCGGTTGCAATGGTAAAGCTTCCAATCGCTCCTGAGAAACTGGGCGGCGCATTTGGTGGCAGCGGTTTTACTTCGAGCGCCACAGGCTCACTGCTGATCTGGATGTCGCGACGTTCGCCGAACTGTGCAAATGGATTCGAGAAAAATGGATCCGAAAACGGATCGTCGAGATCGAATAGATCGAAGGGCGAACGCCCCCGCGGCGCGTTTCGTCTTCGTGGGACGACCACCTGCGCCTTTGCTTTGACGGGACCGATTTCAAATTTCCCTGCCCGCGCCGCGGCAATCGCGGTTTTGAACGTCACTACTTCGAAAGGTCTGCCATTGATAGTTTCCAAATTTTGTGACGACTGCTGCAATTTCTGTGAGGTAAACCCTTGCCCGGTGATGTCAGGCGGCTCGGTCAGCCGGGGATGAACGCGCGCATCAAAACCCATTTTAATCTGGACCGGAACAATCTCGCCCACGTATGCGGTCTTCTTCGGCACGATCAATTCAGCGAAAACCAGATCACGTGCGCCAGTCGCCTGGCTCTGAGCGCTCTGAGCGCCACGACCAGGCCGTGTTGTCGTTTGTTGACCGGGCGCATCAGCGACGTTTAGCGCGAGTTCCGGCGTCCTGAGGATCTTCCCGCCGGCGCGGACTGTTTGTGGCGGAATTGTAAACCGACCTGCTCTGAGCGGGAGGATCGTATAATTGTAAGTCACGCTCGAACTGGTCGCGAAGTTGTGTATTTCGAATTGTCGGGATGTTCCGGTGGAACGAATCTCCAAGCCGTCGATTGAAATTTCTTCGGGCGGCCGCGCATCGCCGGGACCCGTCACCTTGATTTGGAGCTCCACAGTTTCACCCACAGTTGCCTCCGAGTTGCTCAAGACTGCGGTGACACTGGGCGAATCGGCACGCGCAAAGTCAATGCATGCCGCGGCAATCAGAAGCGCAATTGAGATTCGTTGAAACATCTAAATGCTAGTTAGCACCGTCATTCCGAGCGAAGTCGCCTGCCGCGCCGTAGCCCGGCGAAGGCGGGAGGAACCCCGTAGCGTAACCCACTGTGGGATCGGCGGGATGTCTCGACTTCGCTCGACATGACAAGTGTGAAGCTACCAGTCGTTATAGACATGACGCTTTACTTTGCGTTCATCAAGTCTGACTCGGGCCTCTTCGTCTTTCATCGATTCAAGTAGCGCCAGCGCCTGGCGTTCGCTCATCTGGCCTTCTTTCTCCTGTTCAGCCTCCGCCGCCACTTGGTCGTTTTTATCGGCGGGCTTTTGTGAGTTATCTCCCGCAGCGCCTTTGACTTCGCCGGCAAATTTCTTTTGTGGCGATTCCGCGGGGGTGGGGGAGGCGTTTTCCTCCTCGCCTTCTCCCGGAGACGGCGACGGCATTTCGTTTTCTCCTTCGCCCGGGCTTGGTGATTGTTCAGCCTGTCGTTCTCCAGGCGATGGTGATGGCGAAGACTGATTGGCCTGCTGTTTTTCTGAGCCGGGCGATGGAGACGGACTCTCGCCGGGTTGTTGCTGCTGTTTCTTTTGCGGTTCGTTTTTCGCCTGGGACTGATCTTTTTGCTGTTGTTCTTTTTGGTCTTTGTCGCTGCCCGCGTCTTTTTGCGATTGCTGGTTTTGGGCCTGCTGCTGCTGATCTTTTTGATCCTGCTGATTCTGGTTTTGCTGCTGCTGCTGCTGTTGTTGTTGCTGCTGCTGCTGTTGTTGTTGCTGCTGCTGCTGCTGTTGTTGTTGTTGTTGCTGCTGCTGCTGCTGCTGCTGCTGTTGTTGATCTTTCTGCTGCTGGTCTTTCTGTTGTTGCTGCTGGTCCTGGTTCTGTTGGTTTTGCTGTTTTTGCTGCTGATCTTGCTTTTTCTGTTTGTCCTTTTGCGGTGGCGTTGGGGAAGGGGATGGCTGTTGTTGCTGTTCCTTTTTGTTTTTTAACTCGTCGATTTTCCTTTTGACGTACTCGTAATTGTCTTTCGCCTCTTTGTTTTGTGGATCCAGTTTTAAGGTTTGCTCGTAATGATCGAGGGCATTCGTCCAGTCGCCTAGCTTTTTGTCGTCGCTTTTCTGCATCTCGCCGCGTTGATACAACGTGTTGCCGAGATTGTAATGACCCTTGGTCTGCAAACCGGTATCAGGCGTGAGCAACGCCTGACTGAATGATTCCAACGCTTTATTGTAATCTTTCAGTTTGTAAGCAGCGGCACCTGAATCGAACTGCAGCTCGTCTTCCGCGCGAGATTGCGGATGCGACTTAAGCGTGTCCTGAAATTCTTTGTAAGCATCTTCGAATTTGCCTTGCTGGTACGAATTGAGGCCTGCTGCCGTCGCGAACGCAGATGAACACAGCAGCACGACGAGAGCTGCGGCAGCGCCCGCAGTTTTCACTGGGCCGCCGGCGATAGTACGCGCTGCATTTGGGGCGGGCGCAGGAACGTGGGCTCGCACACGGACGCGTTTTCGCTCGGGAATCAGGATCGACAGCGCGAAAGCAATCAGCGCGGCGCCTAACGGCCACTCGTAACGTTCAATTGGCCGGCGCGACAAACGCACGTCCATCTCAGCAGCCTGCATCTTTGCCAAACCTTCACTCTGAACCTGTTGCATTGTCCGCGGTCCGTTTTCCAAATGCAGATAAAATCCGCCCGTCGCCTCCGCTATTTCGCGCAAACGTTTGTCGTCCAGTTTCGATTTGACGACCTGGCCGTTTATGTCCTTCACGAAGCTTGTCTCACCGTTGTCCCCGGTTACTGGAATGAGTGAGCCTTGCGGTGTCCCGACGCCAACAGTGAAAGTTCGGACCCCTGCGTCCGCCGCGGCAGCTTTCGCAGTTTTCACTGCATCGCCGCTTAATTCTTCGCCGTCAGTGAATATGATCAGCGCGCGATTTCCCATAGCGCTTTTGCCGAAGCTCTGCGTTGCAAGGGTAATTGCGCTCGAAATGTTGGTGCCGCCTTCGGGAATGGTCTTTGTGTCGAGATCGTTGACCGCTTCGATTACTGCGTCGTAATCGATCGTCAGCGGTGCTTGCAAGAAAGCGCGTCCGGCAAAGGCAATCAGGCCGATGCGGTCACCTTGCAATTCGTCGATCAAATCTTGAATCGCCAGTTTGACGCGCTCGAGCCGGCTTGGCTGGACGTCGTTAGACAGCATGCTGCGCGATGTGTCCACGGCGACCAGCAAATCGAGTCCTTTGCGTTTTACATCCTCAAAAGTGTAACCCCAGCGCGGTTGCGCCAGACTAACGATGGCCAAGGCAAGCCCAAGCAACAGCAAACCAAATCTGATAATGCGCCGCGGCCGATTGACCGTACCCGCGAGCTGCGGCAACAGACGCGCGGAAGCAAACTGCTGTAGCCGCTTCAATCCGCGATGTTCCGAACGCACGAAAAGCGCGATCAAGAGCGGGACGAGCAACAATCCCCAAAGCCATTCTGGTGCTCCAAAAGTCATGGCAACTTTTTCCAAATCGTTTGTGACAAAAGCATTTGCGCCACCAGCAACCCGCACCCACCCATCAGACACAGCGGAAAGAGATCACGGTATTGCTGATATTTTTTCACACTTACGGTCGACTTCTCGAGCTTGTCGATGTCGTTGAAAATTTGTTCCAGCGATTCAGTGTCAGTAGCCCGGAAAAACTTGCCGTCGGCGATTTTCGCCACCTCTCTCAAACCGGTTTCATTAAATTGCACGCGCTGATTTTCGTAGAGGATGTTTCCCAATGCGTCCGTCAACGGCCCGCGACTGGTAAAGATAGGCGCCGGCGCGACTCCATTTATTCCGGCGCCGATCGCGTAGAAGTGGATCTTCAATGCTTTCACTGCTTCGGCGGCGGTGTTCGGGGGAATTTTGCCGGCGTTGTTTTCGCCATCGGTCAACAAAACGAGAACGTGGCTTTTTGAACGTTTATCGTTTAGCCGATTTGAAGCCGACGCGATGGCCGATCCGATCGCTGTGCCGTCTTCGACGAGGCCGATCTTTACTCGATCCAGATTCTGCAAGAGCCAATCGTGATCCAGAGTCATCGGGCTCACGACATATGGGCGACCGGCAAACGCAATGATGCCGATGCGATCATTTGGACGAGCCTCAATAAACTTCTGCGTGACCTCCCGAATCGCGTCCACACGTGTCGCTTCCTGTCCCCCGATGGTGAAATCTTTGGTCAGCATTGATCCGGAAACGTCCAGCACAAGCATGATGTCGATTCCGCTGGCCTCGATCTGTGTGAGACTCTTGCCGAGCTGCGGACGCGCGAGAGCAACGACGAAGAAAGCCATGGCTAGCAGCAGCAGCGCACGTAGGATTTTACCGACTCGCGCGGCGCTCTTTTTCCCGATCGCTCGCAAACTCGCTGTAGATGAATACGTCAGCGCCGCGGTGGGCCCGCTTTTCCCGCGCAACCATGCAAGCAACGGTATCGCGAGCAATAAGAGTAGTAGCCACGGACGCCCAAAGGTTAGGGCGCTGTTGCTGGGCAACCAATTAAACAGCTGCAAGTTGACCTCCTTTCACAAAGCGGACCGCCTCTTCCAATAACAATTCGCTGTCCGATGTTGTCGCTTCGTACTTTGCGAACTTAATGAGATCGCAGCGGTTCAAAAAATCTTCCAGCAACGATTTATCATCGGCTGAAAACGAAGGGGCCTTTGCGGTTGCCGTGAGAAATTCTATGGAAGTTTGTCGCGTTGCCGGCACGCCGTACTGCTGCGTCACGTAACGCCTCAGAATGTCGGACACACGAATGCTGAACTGATATGGGTTCATTTTCTCAATTGCGCCCCGAATTTGTTCGAGTTCTTCGATCGCGATTTCCCGCGGCGCCTTCGGCGGCAATTCTGGTTTGCGTCGCTGCACAAACCACCACACTACAAGACCGAGCAGTGACAGGACGACAAACGCGATCACAAAAACAAGCCACGGAGGAATCAACGAATAATCCACCGGCGGCGTGATGTCGTGAAACTCTTCCGCTGCGACCAGCAACGCAGGAGTAATGCAATATTGGAGTAGTGGAGTATTGGCACGCGAATTCATCTCATTACCCCATCACTCCATTACTCCAACACTGCTTATCGAACCCCGAGCCGGCGCTCGCGTTGCTTAAAGAACGAGCGCAAAGGCGGAAGATAATCTCTGCCGGTTTGCAGCGTGATCGTATCAATATTGTTCCGCCGGAGTGTGCGCGAAAGTTCCGTTTCAAATCCAGTGACGAGATCCGTAAAAACAGTTCGCGTCTTGCGATCTGCGGTATTGATCTCGATCTGTTCTCCCGTTTCGGCGTCCTCCAGGGTAATGATGCCTACGTTTGGCAACACTCTTTCGCGTTCGTCCTGGATCTGAATTGCTATGAAATCGTGGCGTCGCCCGCTCACCGCGAGCGCCCGCGAGAAATCCGGCGCTTGAAAATCCGAGATGAAAAACACAACCGCGCGGCGAGTTACAATCTTGTTCAGGTAATCGAGCGCGAGCCCGGGTTCAGTGCCCCGTCCCTGTGGTTCGAAAAACAAAATCTCGCGGATGATACGCAGCGTGTGCGAACGGCCCTTCTTCGGCGGAATGAAAAGTTCGACCCGGTCGGTGAAGAGCAGGAGCCCAACTTTGTCGTTGTTTCGAATCGCGCTGAACGCCAGAAGACAGGCCACTTCGGCTGCGAGCTCACGTTTGGATTGCGTTGTGCTGCCGAAATTTCCGGAAGCGCTCACATCCACGACCAGCATCACTGTCAACTCGCGTTCCTCGGTGAATTTTTTTACGAAGGCGCTGCCCATGCGTGCAGTAACGTTCCAATCTATCGCGCGAATTTCGTCGCCAGGCTGATACTCGCGCACGTCTTCAAAGTTCATTCCGCGTCCTTTGAAAACGCTGTGGTAATTGCCGGCGAACGCGGTT
>Ga0207697_10000085_pt1 | contig 41401 bp, 39 predicted proteins | sample KBSSwiS5withPhiX_FD_184293 | JGI IMG/M metagenome (GOLD analysis project Ga0207697, IMG submission 184293) | Switchgrass rhizosphere microbial communities from Kellogg Biological Station, Michigan, USA, with PhiX - S5 (SPAdes) (version 2) | ecosystem: Host-associated > Plants > Roots >... | reverse complement strand
CCACGGTAGGATGGCGAGACTTCGGCAACCACCGACATCACCCGTACGGCACTCGTACGGGCACCAACGTCAGCCGTTGGAATATCCGCGAGCGCACCATGGTTGTGTCTTTTTGCGAGGAACACGATGCACGGAATTGGAAGGGTGACAATTACCTCGGCAAGGATCCGGCGAGCACACGAATCAGGCACAAGCCTGTCGATCCAGTCGCGCACAGCACCTTCTCCGCAGCGATTCGCGACATTGCTCCGGAGAAGCGGTAGATCAATGAACGGCGCACGCCGCCGCGGAGGCTTCATGACATTTTCGCGGTACGTGTTCACCGGTGCCGGCGTGTGGGGCGTCGTGGTATTGACGCCGCTCTTCTGGCTGGTCGACGTGACCGGGCGTCGTTACACCCCGCCAACCGACTATCCACAGTTCTTTTACGGCTTTCTTTCCGTGGCGATGGCGTGGCAGATCGCATTTCTGTTCATCGGATCCAATCCGCTGCGATTCCGCTGGCTGATGATCCCCGCGATCATCGAGAAGGTGGGCTACGTCTCAATGCTCATCATCTTCTACAGCAGCGGGCGCATTTCCGCGATCGACGCACAACCTGCCTGGCCTGACCTGCTCCTCGGAATTCTCTTCATCGTTGCGTTCGTGAAGACACGGGCGTGACGTATCCTCCTGCACTTCTCAAGAACAGGCCTGCCGCCCTCTCCGGAATATTCCGCGCACCAACCGAGTTAGCACGGGTGAGGGCAATGTCATGAACCCCGTTGACAGCGTGAATGTGCCGGACCTGCCGCCGTTGACCACCGTGCTCGTGTGGACGATGAATTCGTTGTATCGAGTCGTCGTCACAGAGGGATCCAACGTGTATGTGCAGGGGGGACCCTTCTTTCGCGATCCAACCTCGGCACATCTTGAAGGCGCCAGCATCGAAGGCGGGCTGCTGATGGTTGGGCGTATCGCCGTCGGACTCCTGATGGAGCTGCGCACTGTCGACAACCACGTTGTGACCTCACCTGTCCTCGCGATTACGACCGAGCGACCTGGCGATACCGTCACCCACTAACTCTCGCCACTCCTCGACGCGTGAATCAACAAAGAGAGAAGCAAAAGCAATGATGAAGCACATAGCTGTCGCGTTACTCGTTCTTTCCATGGCCGGTCGTGTCAGCGCACACGAGCGCGATATCCTCGTCGCCTTCGATGGCGGCATTGGTGTCGACCCGGTCTCAAACGGCGCGGCGCCCACAAACAACGACGGCACCTTCCAGAATGTCGCTCGAAATATCGTGAGAGGTGTCCTCCCTGCCGGCGGTCCCTGGAGGATCGCGTCCTTGAAGGCGCTGGTGACAACCGACGGGCGTATCAAGGTCAGAGGTCGCGGCCTGCTCCTCGCCAGCGGGAATCGGATTGGGCAGAACGGCAACCTGAGCGTCCTTGCGACGTTGATATGCGAAGCGGCGGCCCCATTCAGCGAGCACAGCACCGCGAATGTGGTGCCTCTCGATCAAAACGGCGATTTTCGAATCGACGATGTGCTAACCACGGTGCCGACTGAGTGCCCCAGCCCGGTCCTGCTGATTCGCAATCAGGGGGGCGCGTGGTTCGCAGCCGGTATTGTGACGACGAACGACGATGAGTAAGGTGGCTCGCGGCGAGTGATGGCTACTCCCCCGCTTCCGTGATCAGTCGCCGCAGCTTGAAGAAATAGTCGGCGCTCGACACCAACGTCAGCGCCAGCGACAACCAGATGCCGATATCGATGAGGATCGACGTCTCGCCGCGATAGTTGAAGAACATCACCACCACGCTCGTGACGATGAAAGCGGCGGTGGTGGCTTTGCCGAACAGCGAGGGGCGGAACGTTCGTGGGCCAACGGCCAGGTTGATGATGGCAACGACGCCGACAATCACGACGTCGCGGCTGATGACGAGGACGGTCAACCAGAGCGGCAGATGATTCGCCAGCGGAATGCCGGGGAGTGTCAGCACCACGAATGTGGTCACCAGCAACAACTTGTCGGCCATCGGATCGAGCCAGGCCCCCAGGCTCGTCCGCTGGCCGGCACGCCGGGCAATGAGACCGTCCAGTGCGTCCGTTAACCCTGCGATCGAAAAAACGAGGAGCGCGGCGCCCAGGTATCCGTAGACGACGAGCAAGACGAAGGCGGGAATCAGGGCAATCCGCAGAATCGTCAGCTGGTTGGCCAGCGTCAGATTCTTCACTGACGCGACGCGCCGAGCGTCGTCGCCGCCAGCACCCGCACGCGATCGATCACTTCGACGGCCTCCTCGCCCGAGACCTGCCGCGCGACCTGAAACCGATCGCCATCGACAAGCGGCATCGCCCCGACCGCCACAGCTGAGACGACGGCGTCGTACTGCAGGTGGCGTGGTGGCACGTCAGCGATCGCTGGGCGCTGGCTGAGACGCTCACGCACGGACGGATTCGATGCAGCGATCAGCGCGACCAGTCGACTGACCACCGTCGCAAGATCGCCGCGGCGAACGAGCGCCGTCGGTTGGAACGTGTGGTTCTCGAACGGCTCGATGATGCCGGCACTGGCTGTCTCGGTGATCCAGATGGCGGCCCAGTGGCTCTGCGTATCGGTCACGACCATCTGTCGGGTGGGTGCCTGGCGAATCAACGTCTCCAGCCGCACACCAATCAACGCTGCCAGATCGCCGCGCGTGATCTGCGGTGCCGTCAGCGCCGCGCGAAATTCGGCCGGCAACCGCGCTTCGCGCGCGCGCTGGGTGGTTGCGGCGATGCGCCCGGACAGGTTCAGGCTGGGATCGATCGCGGTCGCCTTCCTGTAGGCCTCCTCGGCGCCAGTGGCATCGCCGCTTGCCTCGAGGATTTCACCAGTCTCGACCAGAGCCGTCGCATCGTTCGCGTCGAGTTCGACCGCGCGCTTCAGGTGCTGCAGGGCGCGCTCGGAATTCCCGGCGCGTCGTTCGACCTGCCCCAACTCGCGATGGAGAAACGCACTTTCGGGGGACAGCGTGATCGCGCGCTCATAGGCGCGTCGCGCATCGTCGATACGTCCATCCTTCGCCGCCGTCTGGGCCGCGTCGATGACGTCCTGCACGTTCCGGAAACGAAGCACGTCGACACGGCGGCTCAAATCAGCCAGCGATGGGTCGAGGGCAAGGGCCTTCTCGAACGCCTCCAGCGCCGAATCCGTCCGATCGGTAGCGAGAAGCGCCTGCCCGCGACCGACCAGCGCAGGCACATACTTGGCGTCGACTTCGAGCGCCGCATCGAAGGCACTGAGCGCGCGCGGGTAATCGCGCATCGCCATCGCCACGTAGCCCTGCCCCGTACGGGCTGGGTAAAGGCGTGGCCCGAGCTTGAGCGCCACGCCGAACTCGAGATCGGCATTCTTCAGATCGTCGACCTGCAGGTAGCGCCAGCCGACGTCGACGCGAGAGGCTCCCGGCGCGGTGGCGAGCGCAGGCGGGATCTGCGGGTAGAGAAACTCCGGATGCGCCAGCGTGGTCGGCGTCGGAGGGGACACGCGCGTGGCGCATGCACTGGCGAACACCAGGACAACAACAACCACACCGGCGTGGAGCACGACACGCCGGCAGCACAGACGCTGCCACTCAGTGGACATCGGCCAGATCCTCATGGCTCTCAGTGGAAGTGAGACGCTCGATAAATCGTCTCGGCACGTCTGCCTCGATCACGATGCGTCCATTGGTCGCGACGTGACTGATGACCCTCGCAACCCGGTAGAGGCGAGACACCTGCTCGCGGTCGAACGCCTTGCCGCTGTCGAAGGTAATCGTGATGCGACGAGTATCAAGGGCCACACGTGCCGCCACCATCTGCAGCAACTCGTCGAGTCCGTCACCAGTACGAGCAGACACCAGGGCAGCTCCCGGATCAGCCGCCTGTAACCGCCGGCGCTCGTCCTGGCTGATCATATCGATCTTGTTGTACACGTCGATGACGGGGACAGAGGCGGCGCCAACCTCCTCCAGCACACGACGGACCGCGGTCATGTGGCGCTCGCGTTCCGGGCTCGCCGCGTCAATGACGTGGAGCGCCAGATCGGCTTCGGCAACCTCTTCCAATGTCGCTCGAAACGCCGCGACCAGCGCGTGCGGGAGTCGATCGATGAAGCCGACGGTGTCCGAGACGAGGAGTTGCCGCTGATCGCGAAGCCTGACCTGGCGCACGAGCGGATCGAGTGTGACGAACAACGCGTCGGAGGCGACGGCATCTTCATTCGTCATACGGTTGAACAACGTCGTCTTGCCGGCATTGGTGTAGCCGACGAGTGCCACGGTCGGGACCGACCGTTTCTGCCGCCGTTCGCGTAGCTGCGAGCGGCGCGCGCGCACCTGATCGATCTCGCGCTGGATCCCCTGGATGCGGACCCGAATACGCCGGCGGTCTGTTTCGATTTTTGTTTCGCCAGGACCGCGAGTGCCGATACCGCCGCCGAGGCGGGACAACGCCGTTCCGCTGCCGGCGAGACGAGGAAGCAGGTACTTCAGTTGCGCGAGCTCGACTTGCCACTTGCCCTCGCGCGTGCGCGCTCGACGGGCGAAGATGTCGAGAATCAACTGCGTCCGATCGACCACCTTGCGCTCGAGTTTCTTCTCCAGCTGACCGAGCTGAGCGGGTGTCAGCTCGTTGTCGAAGATGACGAGATCGATATCGGCTTCCGCGCACGCCGCCGACAGGCTCGCGACTTTTCCAGCGCCAATGAAGGTTGCCGGATCAGGTTTGGGGCGCTCCTGCAACATGCGAAGGACCACCGAGGCGCCAGCGGCGTCAGCCAGACCAGCCAGCTCGTCGAGCGACACGTCGGCATCGACACGGCGCAACGCACTCGTGACGAGACCCACCAGCGCAGCACGCTCGGGGGCACTTGGATGGGACGGCATCGGGGATCTCGCAACGACAACGGCCACGGGCTACGGACAACCGGCCAGATGTTTCCCGGTTACCGTTAGTATCGTAACAGTCATGGGGCACCCCCGACGCACAGCTGCCAAACCACGGTCGAGACCGCGTGTACCGCTGCCTCGACAGACCGGCGGCGTTCACGAAGACAAGACCAAGCGTCCCTGGCGTCGCCGTAAACACAAGTCAAAGCTCGACGAGTAGCTACGACTCATCCACCGCAGGCAATCGCTCGATCGAGGGCGTCGTCAGAACCGGATCTTCGCGGTGGGTCCTTTGGCCTGGACGTGAATGCTGTCGATGAAGCGGATGCGATGCGGCTGGGTCTGCATCACGAGTGACGTGGTGCGAATGCCGTCGCCAAAGAAGCGAACGCCCTTCATCAGGGTGCCGTCGGTGACGCCGGTCGCCGCAAAGACAATGTTCTCGCCCGACGCCAGATCCTTCGATCGATACGTCCTCGATATGTCGGTGATTCCCATCGCATGGCAGCGCTGCTCGTGTTCGGGACTGTTGACGACCAAACGGGCGTAGATCTCGCCCCCCAGGCATCGCATCGCGGCAGCCGTCAGCACACCTTCGGGCGCGCCACCGGTACCCATTACCGCATGTACGCCGCTGCCAACGACGGCGGCGGCAATACCCGCTGACAGGTCGCCGTCTCCGATCAAACGAATGCGAGCGCCCGTGGCGCGAATCTCGTCGACCAGCTTCGCGTGCCGCGGCCGATCGAGCACGATGACGACGAGATCTTCGACCCTGCGGCTGTTTGCCTGCGCAATCGCACGAAGATTGAAGCGAACCGGCGCGTCGAGGTCGACCACGTCGCGAGCGCTCGGGCCGACGACGAGCTTCTCCATGTAAATGTCAGGTGCATGGAGCAGGCCGCCACTTTCCGACGCGGCCAGGACAGCCAGCGCATTCGGCGCTCCGGTGGCGCACAGATTCGTGCCTTCGAGCGGATCGACGGCGATGTCGACTGGAGGATACGGGCCCGCCGAGCCGTGAGCCATCCCGACCTTCTCGCCAATGTAGAGCATCGGCGCCTCGTCGCGCTCGCCTTCACCAATGACGATGGTGCCGTCGATCGGAACCGAGTCCATTTCCCGCCGCATGGCTTCCACGGCGACCTGATCCGACTTGTGCCGGTCCCCTTGACCCATTGTGTGCGCACACGCTATCGCCGCCTGTTCGACGACACGGAGAAAGTCGAGCGACAAGTCCGAGTCCGAGAGGGTTGAGGGATCCACGGATGCAGGTTTCGAGGTCGTCGTGGTCATCGTATCTCCCACGCTGGCAGCTCGCAGCGCGTCGGTCGGTCCGTTCGATAGCCGAGCAGGTAATCGGCCTGCATGATCTTGTGGATTTCGCGCGTGCCTTCGTAAATGACCGCGCCCTTGCAATTGCGATAGAAGCGTCCCACCGGGTACTCGTCGGAGTAGCCGTTGGCGCCATGGATCTGTACCGCGTCACCGGCGGCGCGCTCCGAGGCAACCGTGGAGAACCACTTTGCCAGCCCGGTCTCCCGGGTGTTGCGCCGCCCCTCGTTCTTCAGCCAGCCGGCTCGTTGCCAAAGCAAGCGTGATGCCTGGTAGTCCGACTCCATTTGTGCAATCAGCTCTTTGACGAGTTGATGCGAACCGATTTCCACACCAAACGTCTTCCGCTGCCTTGCGTAGTTTACGCTCGCGTCGCGACAGGCGCGAATGAGCCCGGTGGCACCCGCCGCAACCGTGTAGCGCCCCTGATCGAGGGCGAACATCGCGATCTTGAACCCTTCTCCCTCTTGACCGACCAGGTTCTCAACCGGAACCTCTACGCCGTCCATCTTGAAATGGCCGGTGTTCCCCGCGAGGATCCCCCACTTCTCGGTCAGGGTTCCGCTCGAAAACCCTTTGAACGAGCGTTCAACGATGAAGGCACTCATGCCGGAGGGATCGCGCTGCTTCTTCTTCTCGAGATCCGACCACGCGAACACGAGGAAGTTGTCGGCAACATCGGCGAGCGAGATCCACATCTTCTCGCCCGTGAGCTCGTAACGATCGCCTTTCTTGATCGCAACCGTCTGGATGCCGCGAGCGTCGCTGCCCGCTGACGGTTCCGTCAAACCGTAGGTCGCGATCTTCTTTCCCTGTGCCTGAGGAACGAGATAGCGCTGCTTCTGGTCCTCGGTTCCCCACGCCAGCAGCGTCAGACAATTCAGCCCGACGTGGACCGAGAGGATTACCCGCAGCGACGTATCGACGTACTCGAGCTCCTCGCTCGCCAGTCCAAGGCAGATGTAGTCCATCGCGGCGCCGCCATACTCCGCTGGAACCGATACCCCGAGCAACCCGAGCTCTGCCATCTGCGGGAGGATTCCACGGTCGAACTTATGCGCGCGATCGAGCTCACGGATTCGAGGCGCCACTTCCCGCGCCGCCCATTCGTGGACCGTGTGCTCGAGCAGGCGTTGCTCCTCGGTGAGATCGAAACTGAGCATCAGGCCGATGGTGCCACAGGTGGGCCGCCTGGCGTCTCGGGAGCCTTTCGGAACAGGACTTCACGAAGATTCGTCTTGAGCAGGAACTGCTCCACAATCCTGAGCGGCTCGAACAACAGCTGGATATCACGGTTTGGCAGCGGCCGCTGCTTGGGCCGCGCGGCGGCATACAGACGATGCTGCAGGTTGGCTTTATCCACGACAACGTGACGCGTGTACTCGGGCCGACTCCCCGGTTGCGGCTGCGCCGTCCCGAAAAACGCGAGAAGCACGCCGTCGGGCCGAAGCATCCGAATGAGCTGCTCGGCAAGCGGCTTCGCCGACTTCTTCTCGATGTAGTCGAACACATCCCAGCAGAGGATGCCGTCGATGCTGGCGGACTCCTGGGGAAACCGCTTCATCAAGAACGCGGGCAGCTGATCGAGCAGACCGTCCCGCACATGACGATCGATGTCCTTCGACAGATCCTCGACGATGATCTTGCAGCCAAGCTGCTCGCCGAAAAAACTGACGTTGGTACCGACAACAGGACCGAGATCGAGGAGCACCGGCTGGGAGCGGGAGCTCAAGCCGGCAATGAAACGCGCAAGCACCTTGGTCGGGTGCACCGGTGCATCCGAGGCACCGACCTCCGATTCAGCGTGTTCCTTGCGACGACGGGAGAACAAATCTGAGAGCGCCACCGAACTAGGTGAGTTGAGATCCCTGGAGAGGCGTGGGCTAATCCAAAGATCTCACACTCGGAGCGCGTCAGTGCGCGGCCGCTTGAGGCTGTGCCGAAGCCGACGCCTGGGCCTTCTCAGCCTGCGAGCTCGAGGCAGCCTTCTGCTGACCCGGCTGCGCACCTTTGCGCTGCATGTCGACGCTGCCACGGAAGTGCGCACCCTCGGCAATCGCCACACGCGGGGAGATGATGTCGCCATCCACCGAGCCACCATCCCGGATGTCGACCTTCTCCGACGCGGTTACGTTACCGTTCACTTCGCCCAGCACGATGACGGCCTTTGCAAAAACCTGCGCCTTGATCTTGCCGTTCGGACCAATCGTCAGCACGTGGTCCTTGAGCTCGATGCGCCCCTCGACGTGTCCTTCGATCGTGAGGTCTTCGCTGCCGTTCAACTCGCCTTTGATGACAACCGACTTGCCAATATTCACAATGTCCCTCTCGATCCGCCGGACATCCGGCTGCACCGCCGCCGGTGTAGGTACCGGCTGAGTGGATGCGGCTGCTGCCGGCGTCGCCGGTTGGCCGCTCGTCGGTCTCACCGCTTCATCACGCTTCCACATCTCGTTCCTCCGCCTCGCTGGGCTCATCCTGGGCGTTGGCCCGCCGCTGACAAAGGCTGGGCCTGGTCACGTAACGCACCTCGACACACCTCGTCGAGATGGTTTGCCACGGACGTAAAACACGGGCTTCCTGGGCGGGAGCCCACTGAGTATATCGGCCGCTAGAAAATTCTGTCTAGTCGTTTCACCACTGAGAGTTACGTCGCGCCACGGGGCATCGGGCCTCTTTCTGCCGCGGATTCGGTGATCGGACTGCCGCCAAAGCGCGGCTATTGCCGTCCCGATGGTTTCAGTGGCATGGTGGTACATTGGTAGCGATCGCCGAGCATCCGCAGTGCATTAACTGCGGCTTTTGGCCTGAACATGCCCCGCATCTACCTCGACCATAACGCCACGACTCCCCCGTCAACGCCTGTCGTCGACCGGATGTCGGCCGTATTGCGCGAGGAATTCGGCAACCCGTCGAGCGTTCACCATTTTGGGCAGCGAGCCAAGGCGCTCCTCGACGAAGCTCGAACCCAGGTTGCCAACCTGCTTGGTGCGGATCCATCCGAGATCGTATTTACGGGCAGCGGGACCGAAGGCGACAACATCGCCATCAGGGGGCTTGCTGAGGCTCTCGAGCCGACCGGACGCCGGCACATCGTCACGAGCGCCATCGAGCACGAGGCGGTTCTGAACACGGTGAAGGCTTTGGGCCGACGGGGTTGGCGGACGACGCTCCTGCCGGTGGATGCAAGCGGTATCGTGTCGCCCGACGCGCTGCGGGACGCCCTGGCGGATGATACCGCCCTCGTCTCGATCATGCACGCCAACAACGAAATCGGGACGATTCAGCCGATCGCGGAGCTTGCCGCCATCGCGCGGGAGCGGCGCGCCGTCTTTCATACGGACGCCGTTCAGACCGCGGGCAAGGTTGCCATCGACGTCAGAGCGCTCGGCGTCGATCTGCTCACAATTTCAGCACACAAGTTCTATGGACCCAAGGGCGTCGGGGCGATGTGGATTCGTCGCGGCGTCAGGCTGCAGTCGGCTCTGACCGGGGGCAAACAGGAACGCGGACGTCGGTCGGGGACCGAGAACGTCGCCGGCATCGTCGGCATGGGTGTCGCGGCGCGCGAGGCGCTCGCGAAAATGCGAGAAGAACAGGCGAGGCTTCGGACGCTTCGCGACACGCTTGAATCACAGATCCTCGGCCGGGTGTCGGGCACGGCGCGAAACGGTTCGGCTGAACCACGAGTCGCCAACACGACCAACATCAGCTTCGACCGCATCGAGGCGGAGTCGCTGCTGATCGCGCTCGACCTGGAAGGGATTGCGGTCTCGACGGGGTCGGCGTGTTCCTCGGGCACACTCGAGCCATCGCACGTGCTCAAGGCGATGGGACTGCCGGCGCATCGAACGCAGAATTCGATTCGATTCAGCCTTGGCGCCGCCAACACGGAAGAGGATATCGAACGCGTGGTTGCGGTGCTGCCTGGTATCGTTGAAAAACTGCGCAGTCTTACACGCGCGCCCGTTCGCGCCTGAAGCCCGCACACCAGACACGTGCGAATTGTCGTAGCCATGTCAGGCGGCGTCGACTCGTCGGTCGCCGCGGCCCTGCTCGCCGAGCAGGGTCATGACGTCATCGGTCTGTCGATGCAGCTCTATCCTTCGACAAGTTCGGGGCAGGCCCCTTCGACCGGCTCAGGGCAGTTGGGAGGCGGCGAGAAGTTCGGCAGTTGCTGCACGCTCGACGATCTGCACGATGCGCGTCGCGTGGCGGCCGCGCACGGTTTCCCCCATTACATCGTCAACTTCGAGCGACAGTTCAGCGACACCGTGATCGCGAACTTCGTCAACGAGTACACGTCGGGCCGGACGCCAATCCCGTGTTCGCATTGCAACAGCGACCTGAAGTTCGCGACGCTGCTCGATCGCGCTCGAGGATTCGGTGCGGAGAGTCTCGCAACCGGACACTACGCTCGCGTCGAGCCGACACCTGGTGGACGGTTCCTGCTCAAGCGAAGCGTCGATGGCGACAAAGATCAGTCGTACTTCTTGTTCTCGTTGACGCAGGAACAGCTCGCGCGTGCCTCGTTTCCGGTCGGCGCGCTTACGAAGCCCGAGGTGCGCGCCGAGGCCCGTCGACTCGGACTGACCGTCGCCGACAAGGCAGACAGCCAGGAGATCTGCTTCGTACCCGATGGTGACTACGCGAGGTTCGTCGAGTCGCGTAGCGCGACGCGAACTGGTGCGGTGGTGAATCAGCAGGGAGAGCGGCTCGCCACACACGCGGGCGTTCATCGCTTCACGGTCGGTCAGCGGAAGGGGCTGGGAATTGCCGCCCAGGTTCCGCTGTACGTGCTGAAGATTGACGCCGACTCCGGCGACGTCACCGTGGGCCCACGGTCAGCGCTCGATCGCGCGCACTTCACGGTCTCAGGAGTCAATTGGATCGCGCATGACTCGCCCGCGGCTTGGATGCGGGCCTCGGTGCAGATTCGCCATCGCCATCGCCCGGCGGCCGGTCGCGTGCACGCGATGGACAGGGGACGTGCTGAGTTCGAATTCGACGAGCCGCAGCCCGCCGTAACACCAGGTCAGGCCGCCGTTTTCTATGACGGCGACATTGTCGTTGGTGGTGGCTGGATCGATTGAGACCGATTCGGGCTCACGGCATCAGCCTTTTAATCAACTGAATTTGTCCGGCGTGGTACAAGTCGTGAGCCGCGATCCCGGTCACGAGCGCAAGAGTACTCACGTTACTCCCTGCGGGCTTCCTGGCGAGATCACCTGGCCGAAGCGATGCCACCGCTTCGCGCAGGGATCGATGCGTGTCCGCCAGCAACTCGATGTCGGTCTTCCAGGCTTTCTTCGTCACCTGCTGCGGCGGCGCCATCCAGTTCGAGCCCTCGCGCGGAAATGATCCACGCTTTGCGTGCGTCAGGCGTCGCCACGCCACGTACTTCCAGTACGCGGCGTGCACGACGAGTTCCCAGATGTTGTGACGATCGGCGCCAGGCCGCCACGCGGCTTGTTGTGGCGTAACGCCGCGGATCGATCCACGCAGATTCGGCCCATGCCACGACACGTGGTCATAGGCGCTGTCGATCAGAAAGAGCAGTTGCGGAATCAACTCGTCGTCTGCAGGGCTGCTTCACCAGCGTGATGATCCGACATCCCTTCGACGTAGCGCTCCGCGTCGATGGCCGCCATGCATCCTGAACCGGCGGCAGTGATTGCCTGCCGGTAGATGTGATCCTGCACGTCGCCCGCGGCGAACACACCGGCCACATTGGTCTTCGTGCCGGACTGGGTACGGATGTAACCGTTGGCGTCGAGATCGATCTGTCCCTCGAACAGCGACGTATTCGGTGTGTGGCCGATAGCAATGAATATCCCGTCGAGTGGCAGCGTGGTCTGGTGGCCGGTCTTCAGATTCCTGACGACGACGCCGGTGACCTCGCCTTTCCCCTCATCGAGCACATCGGCCACCTCCGAATCCCAGATGAACTCGATCTTCGGGTTCGCGAAGGCTTTGTCCTGCATGATCTTCGACGCACGCAAAGCATCGCGCCGGTGCACGACGGTGACCTTCGACGCAAATCGCGTGAGGTAGATCGCTTCCTCCATCGCGGAGTCACCGCCTCCCACAACGGCGATCGGCCGGCCGCGGAAGAAGTACCCGTCGCAGGTCGCACACGTCGAGACGCCGTGCCCTGACAGCTTTCGATCCGATCCGATCTCGAGCCAGCGCGCCGATGCGCCGGTCGCGATGATCAGGGCATCGGTCGTAATCGACTTGCCGTTGGCGAACGCGAGCGTGAAGGGACGATTCTGCAGGTCGACTTTGGTGACGTTCCCTTGCATCACCTCGGCGCCGAAGCGCTCGGCCTGGGCCCGCATCTCGGTCATCAAGTCGGGCCCCATGATGCCGTCGCGGAACCCCGGCCAGTTGTCCACCATCGTGGTCAGCATCAACTGACCACCGGCCTCGAGTCCCTCGACGAGGAGCGGTTTGAGGTTGGCGCGGGCGGTGTACAGAGCCGCCGTCAGACCTGCCGGACCGGAGCCGATGATGGTGACTTTGCGATCGGCCACATCAGGCTCCCAGATGGCGTTCGATCATCTGCGCGATGTCTTCTTTCGCTCGCAGGCCGACAATGGTTTCGGCCAGCTGTCCTTCCTTGAAGAGCAACAGCGTGGGAATGCCGCGCACGGCATATCGCCCGGGCACATTCGGGTTCTCGTCGACGTTCAGCTTGGCAACGGTCGCACGCCCGTCGAACTCCGACGCCAGTGCGTCAACCGTCGGCGCCAGCCGCCGGCAGGGACCGCACCATTCCGCCCAGAAATCCACCAGCACTACGCCCTTGCTGGTCTCATCGTCGAAATTGTTGTCGGTGAACGTCTTCACTTTTTCGGATGCCATCGGCTCTTTTCTCCAGACCTCGTTTTACAACCCACTCTGCCCAGCCTGCTCCACGGCCCGATTTGCCGCAGCCACTCGCTCATATACCTTGACGTACTCTCGAGCCGACGCGTCCCAGGAGAAATCTTCGCGCATCCCGGCTTTCTGAATCCGCCGCCACGCCGGTCGATTCTCGAACATCTGAAGCGCGCGTCCCAGCGCGCCAAGCAGTGCGACCGGCGAGTACTCGCTGAATGTAAACCCTGTGCCCCTGCCCGTCTCGTCGTCGACGTTGTGGACGGTATCGAAAAGCCCGCCTGTCGCGTGTACGACCGGCACCGTCCCGTATCGGAGGCTGTACATCTGATTCAGTCCGCACGGCTCGAACCGCGATGGCATCAGGAACACATCAGCCCCGCCCTCCATCACATGCGCCAACGCATCATCGAACCCGATTCGTACGCCAACTCGATTCGGGTGTCGAAGCGCCAACTCCCGCCACTGCGTCTCGAACCGTTGCTCACCCGAGCCCAACAAGACAAACGAGGCTCCCAAGGCTGGCAACGCTTCCGAGAGCTGGCCCAGCAGGTCGAATCCCTTCTGGTCCACCAACCTCGAAATCATCGCTACCAGCGGACGCCGACGCGTCTCCAGTGTCCTGGGTAACCCAAACGCTTCGAGAACTCTTCGCTTGGCGGCCGCCTTCCCTGCCATCTTTGACGCACTGAAGGGCACGGGAAGATTCAAATCCCGCTCAGGATCCCACTGATCGTAATCGATTCCGTTCAGAATGCCGACCAGATCGGAGGCCTTGGAACGCAAAATGCCGTCGAACCCAAAGCCGAGCTCTGGTGTCTGGATTTCTTCGGCATATCGGGGGCTGACCGTCGTGATTACTCCGGCGAACATGATCCCGCCTTTGAGGAAACTAATCCGGGTCCAGTACTCCAGCGCGTCAACGCGCATCAAATCCCAGCCGAGGCCGAGTCGGGGCAACCAACTCGCGTCGAATACCCCTTGATACGCAAGGTTGTGGATCGTAAACACCGTGGCCGGTCGATCGGGCCCGCGCCACGCGGGAGCCGTCCGTTGGACCATGAGCGGTACCAGGCCCGCCTGCCAGTCGTGACCGTGAACAATGTCGTACCGGAGACCCGTTGAAGACGCCCACGTGACTGCGGCCTGACTGAGGAATGCAAAGCGCTCAGGGTTATCGGGGTAATCGCGCGATGCGGCGCCGTACAAATATTCCCGATCGAAGTACGGCGGGTGCGACACAAAGATAGTACGCACGTTTCCGTCCACCACGGCTGAGAGGTCGGCGACATCGACCTGCCCGCCGAGCGTCACGGTGATTTGTCCAATGGAGATATTGGCCGTGATACCGCGGTATTTCGGCATCACCACATCGACGTCGTGCCCGAGCTTGGCCAGCGCGCGCGGCAGCGCCCCGACGACGTCCGCAAGCCCCCCTGTCTTGGCAAAAGGGTGCATTTCGGACGCAACCATTAGGATCCGCACTCTTGATATGATCTCACGGTGACAGATTCACCGGCGCGCGCAGCGCGGGGTACCCGGCCCGAATCCAGGGAAGCCGCGGAACTTCGCGCGATCCGGTCGCAGCAGCCGCAACTCCAATCTGCCGTCGACCTCCATCTCGAGCTCCTTGAGTTTCACCGGCGCGTTCAGGTCCGGGTTCCGCTGCCGCTGCTCGAGATCACCGGCGATTCAATCCAGCGTCACCAGGCGACTGCCACGCCGATCCTTCGCTTCGAGGACATCCCGCTCGATCTCAGCGATCTGCGTTTGATGGTGCGACAGACGGCGGACGTGCTCCGTCGTTATGGCGCGCTCGAAGAGCACGATTATCAGAAGGTCCAGGCGCTCGGACGAGACATGCAGTTGCTGGCGGTCGCGAGACAGTGGTTTCGCAGCGCATTCGAGCAGCAGGTCGCAGCTGTTGGAATATCACCATCCAATTCGTTTGCTGAGTTGGACAGCAGCGACGTGATCGACCAGGTGCTCACACTGTCGATGCGGCCGTTTCTCTCGCGCTGCGCCGAGGTACTGCAGCAGCGGCCTGAACTGTCATCGTGGACGCACGCCCACTGTGCGCTGTGTGGAAGTCAGCCAGACCTGTCGGTGATTACTCCGTCGGCTGAACGCCACTTGATTTGCGGACGCTGCGAGTTGCGCTGGAAATGGGAATCTCTGACCTGCCCGTTTTGCCGCAACAGCGAACGCGCGAAGATCACGTCATTCGCCACACCCGATGGGAAGTATCGCGTCTATGCCTGCGACGTTTGCCGTCGCTATCTGAAGGCGTACGATGGACGCCGCGCCACCCGACCCGTCATGCCGATGGTCGACGCCGTAGCAACGCTGCCGCTCGACGCCGCGGCAATCCAGCGCGGATATTCTTCTTAGAGGGTAGAGGCAGGTCTTCAGACCCGTCTTGATCAGCCGGCCAGTTTCACGGCGGGTCTAAAGACCGGCCGCTACACCATCGTTAAAGGGCGTAGCCCCGCCCGTTTAGTTGGCTGACGGAGTCGCCGTCGCAGCTTGAAGCGGGGTTCCGAGCAGATCTTCGGCCTTGCTCGCGAACCAGTTGAACAGGTGCCGCGTTTCCCAGAAGCGCCCGGCGTTCGACTTCGCGCCCAGCACCACGACGGCAACCGGGGGACCACCCTGGGGCAGCCGAAGAAGAGTGGCGAGGCAATACCCGGACTTGCTGATGAAGCCGGTCTTCCCGGCCTGCACGTCGACATCGCCGTTCATGACGAGCTGGTTCGTCGAGTGAATATTGATGACGCGTCGTCCTGCCGTCACGGTGTAGGTCTGCTTGCGCATGACGCTTGAGATGCGCTCGTCACCCGACACGAATGAAATGAGCCTGGCCATGTCGTACGCGGACGACACGTTGGCAGCGAGCAGCCCTGATGGGTCCGAATAGCTGGTGCTCTCGAGGCCGAGCTCGGCCGCTTTCGAATTCATCCGCGCGATGAACGCTTCCGAGCCCAGACTCGACACGCGTGCCAGCGCGCGCGCCGCCGCGTTGTCCGACGCCATGAGGGTCAGATGCAGAAGGTCACCCTTGGTCACGCGGTAAGCCGACCGGAGATAGGTCGTCGATGCCGCGCGAACGTCGGTCGGCTGGATGATGACCTCTTCCGACAGATCCGGGGAATCCTCCATGAACACCACCGCGGTCATCACCTTGGTGATGCTGGCGATCGACCGCTGGTTGGTTGAATTCGATTCCCAGAGCACATGACCCGTAGCCGAGTCATAGATAATTGCGGCCTCGGCACGAACATCAGGAACCAGCGCTCCCGATTCGTCGAGCCTGAAGCGCGGCTCCTGGGCCTCCCGGAGCAATCGGGCCTGCGTCGCAGCCCTGCTGCGGTACCGGCTGGCCGCTGCCGATTTCGGCGTCGACGTCGCTTTCACCGTCGCCGTCGACGTTCGTGAAACCGTCGTTTTCCGGGTAATTGTCTTCTTGGGACTAGACTTTTTCGCGGTCGACTGGGTCACCGTGCTCGACTGGGCGGACGCTGTGTCGGCAGACAGGCCAAGGCAAATGAATGCCGCCAGGACGCACCAAGCGCGAGAGGTCTTCGGGAATCGGGGGAAAATCACAGGCAACCCTTTAGATAACAGCCGGTTACAAAGTGTATCGGCATTCTAACAAACATCCTGCAGTGTGCAAGAGGGTTGTGCATGCCGGATGACGAAACCAAGAAAGGTGCCACCCTAGATGAGCCTGACCGAATCGGAGTACACGGCCCTCCGTCACACCATCGCCAGCCGCGGGACCGCGCGAATGACCCTCCTGCCGGTGACCGTTATCGGTTGGGCGATCGTCGCAGGAACACTGACCGTGATCGCTGGCACTCCTGCAGCGTCGCTGTTTTCGCTGATGGTCCTGGCCGGCGGCTTCGAAGCGATTCACGCGATGCACGTCGGTGTCGAACGGATCGGGCGTTATCTCCAGGTTTTCTACGAAGGCGATTCGAACGGCCCAATGTGGGAGACAACGGCGATGTCACTTGGCCCCGCGTTGCCGGGAGGCGGCATCGATCCTCTCTTCACGATGATTTTCGCGTTCGCCACCTTGTTGAATCTCCTTCCGGCGATGGTGCCCTCACCGACTTGGGTCGAACTGTTCGTGATTGGCGTGACGCACGCGGCGTTTCTGGTGAGGCTGGTACGGGCCCGCGGAGCGGCGACACGTCAGCGCGCCGTGGATCTCGAGAGTTATCGAGCAGTGAAATTACGGATGTCCAACGGGAAGGAGTGACTATCGCGCCAACGCCACGGCCAGCAGCGTCACAAGTTGCGTGCCCCTCCATGATTCGGTTGTATCGAACGATTCTCGCGGAGAGTGCGCGTCGAGTCCAACACCACCGCCGCCGATCGCAATCGACGAAATGCCAACGCTCATGGGGAGATTCGCGTCGGTGGATCGCTCGTCGAGCCTGACCGGCAAACCGAGGGCTCGCAATGTGGCCATCGCCGTTTCGACCGCCGGTGATGCCGGATCTGTGCGTCCGGCCGGTCGATTGCCTACGAGATCGATTGCGACGGTGAGCGCGTCGTGACTTTTGCGACGACGGTTTTCCTCGTCGAGAGCTGCGCGCACTGACGCCTGGAATCCGGCATCGAGTTGCTTCAGCGCGGCCTCGTCAGCCGAACGCAAGTCCACCTCCATCCACGCTTCGCTCGCGATCGAATTGACAGACGTGCCCCCGCCGATTCTCCCGACGGAATATGTCGTGCGAGGGTTGACGGGGACTTCCAGACGGGAAAGGCGTGCGATGGCCAGCCCCACGGCGTTCACCGGGTCCGCACGACCAAAATTGTCGTAACTGTGTCCGCCGGGGCCGCGAAAGGTCACGCGGTACCGGCGGCTGCCGATGCCCACGTTGGTGATGCCGTAGCCGCCGCCGTCGACGGACACGAAGCGCTCGCTTTGCTCGCGCGGTCTGTTCGCGTAGAGCGCCTTTACGCCACGGAGGTCGCCAAGGCCTTCTTCACCAACCGTGCCGACAAAGGTGATCGGCCCTTCCGTTTGAACTTTGGCCGCTTCCAGTGCTCGGGCCACTGCGAGCACGACCGCAAGACCGCGACAATCGTCCGCGATGCCTGGCCCTCGCAGCCAATTCTTGTCACGTGTGACAGTAACTGGTACGTCGGCGGGGAACACTGTATCCAGATGTGCACTGAGAACGAGGCGGGGTCCCCGCGTTCGTCCCGCCCGCTCGCCAAGCACGTTGCCGGCATTGTCCACGCGGACATGTGTCAAGCCCGCTGCGCGCATCGAATCTGCGTAGGCCGCGGCACGCTTCGCCTCGCCGAAAGGAGGCGCTGGAATCTCGCAGAGTCGAATCTGATCGCGAACAGTGTCCGCTTCCGCACCGCGGGCGAAATCGAGCGCCCGCCGGACGGAAGGTTCGGCGGCCAACGCCGCAACTCCCATCTGCGCCGTCGCGGTGGTCGCGCCATGCACGACAACCAAGGCGCCGACGAGGCCCAAAAGAGAACGAACCGCCGAGGTCATGCGTGAGGAGAAGCCTACCACCGCCGGTCCAATGCTTTGGAACCGGATCCAACTTGCGTGCGTTTGGAACACTCCTGCCCTCAAATAGCACACGTTGCTCGCGATGTGTCGTGGCGCTCACAGTTCGATCTCCGCGGATATCTCGTTGAATCACGACGTGCCGGCATGTGTGAGTCGGACTCGCAGCGCGGCACATGAATTGCTAAAGACTTGAGCGGGGGACAGAACAATGAGTCTGGTAAGGCTCCTTGGGTTTCGGACACTGACCTGCGGATGCGTCGTGGGTCGGTATCGTGAGCTGGCCACGAGTCGCGAAGTGTCGTACGTCGAAGAGAAGGGTGGAAGCTGCGACGTCCACGTGCACCGCCGAAATCACACGATTCCCGAGCGCATCGCACCATCGCTGTCGTCTGTCGCTTCGCTCCGCGCCTCCTGACGCGCGACCCCGCTTCGCTGCTGACGCACCACGGATACAATCTCCGTGGTGTCGCAAATCCCAAAACCTCACACGCGCCTGACATCGAACAGCGCGACTTTTGACTTCTATCACGGCGACTGCGTTGAGATTCTGGATCGTCTCCCTCCAGGGTCGATCGACGCGATCGTCACGTCGCCGCCGTACAACCTGGGCATCCGCTATCGCAGCTACGACGACACGATGCCGCGCGACCGGTACCTCGAGTGGACCGGCGAATGGGTCAGCCGCGCCGCTCGCGTCATGGCCGCTGACGGATCGCTCTTTCTGAACGTGGGGGCCAAGCCGACCGACCCATGGACAGCGATCGATATCGCGCAGGCCACCCGTCCGTACCTGCAACTGCAAAACACCATTCATTGGATCAAATCGATCGCCATCGAGAAATCGCTGGCGGGAACCAACAGCAAACTTGCCGATGACATCGCCGTCGGTCACTACAAACCCATCAACAGCCGCAGATTCCTGCACGACTGCCACGAGTTCGTATTTCACTTCACCGCTGGTGGTCAGACACCCATCGACCGACTGTCAATTGGTGTGCGATATCAGGACCGGTCGAACATCGGACGATGGCAGGCGGCGGCATCGGGCGTGAGGTGTCGCGGCAACACGTGGTTCATCCCATACAAAACGATTCAGAGTCGCGATAAGGATCGGCCGCATCCGGCCACCTTCCCGCCAAAACTCCCGGAGATGTGCCTGCGGATGAACGGCCTCGGACGGACTCGACTGGTCGCTGACCCTTTTCTGGGTCTCGGTTCCACCGCCGTTGCGTGCGCCCAGCTCGGCCTCAGCTTCGTCGGCATCGAGATGGATGAAGGGTACCTGGACGAGGCGATTGAACGTACGCGAGCCGCGCTGAATCCGTCCCTCCCCTTCGCGCAGAGCGATCGCCGCAAGTAGATTTACGGACTCATGGACCTGCGGCAGCTGGAAATCATCCGCGCCATCGCTGAAACGGGCTCGTTCACGGCGGCCGGCGAAAAACTCCACGTCTCGCAATCCGCGATCAGCCGCCAGATCCTCATCCTCGAAGACGAGCTCGGAGAGCCGGTCTTTCATCGCATCGGCCGCCGCATCCGCATCACGGCGGCAGGCGAATCACTCCTGCAGTTGAGCCATCGCGTCTTTCGCGACTTGCAGGACACGGTGTCGGCCATCAGCGATACTCGCGAAGCGTTGCGCGGATCGATCGGCCTGGTCGGTGGGATGACGGTCTGCCTCTACGTCTTCCCCCGCCTCCTGGCGGAAGTGCGACGAATCCATCCCAGCCTCGACATGCGCGTCACGGTTGGCAGCACCCAGCGATCGATCGAGATGCTTCGGACGGGCGCCGGCGATCTGGGATTGCTCACGCTGCCCATTGAAGCGTCCGACCTCGTGTCTGTCCCACTGCTTCAAGAAGAACTGCTGCTCGTGACCTACCCCAGCCACCCGCTGGCGGCGCAGAAGCAGATTGTCCCGGCCGATCTCGAGAAGCAACCTTTCGTGCTGTTCGAAACAGGATCCATCACTCGCCGCATCGTCGAGGAGTTTTTCGGACGCGAGCGGATTTCACCGCCCGTCATCATGGAAACCGAAAACGTGGAAATCATCAAAGCGATGGTCCGCAGCGGCCTCGGCATCAGCATCATCCCGTGGCAGGCGGCGGCGGCCGATGTCAGCACCCGTCAACTGTTCTGCAGCCGGATCGCCGGAGTGTCGCTCGAGCGGCAAACGGGATGGCTGTATCCGAAGATGGGCCGGCTGCCCCGTGCGGTGACTGAAGTGATGCGTGTGTTCGATACCATGCGACCACAGCTCGATTCGCTGGTGCGGCCGCCGAAGATGGCGTGAGTAGCGGCGAGTCTTCAGACGCCGTCAAACTCGCAAACGGATCAAGGCGGGTCGAAGACCCGCCTCTACAAGGAAGACCCGCCTCTACAAGATTGTAACGACGGCGCTAGCGCTGATCGGCGGGGGGCAATGGCCGCAGCGTGTATTCGCCGCGCGACCACACGCTCAGGTTGGCTCTGGTCGTCTTGATCTCGACCTTCCGCCGCCGCTTGAGCGGATCGGGGTTCGACGAGTAGTACCCGAGCACGTAGTAGTCGCTGGTCTCGTTGTCGATCCGCTTCAGCGCCTTGTCGAAGTCGTTCTGGTTGACGACGGCGATGCCGCCTGTTTCCTCGGCGAGCACTCGCAGGCTGTCCTGCGTATCGCGAACGTACGCGTTCCATTCCTGCGTCGGCACCTCATCGTCCAGGTCCTGACCGGCAACCAGTCCGCGCGGGTCGATTGTGTACATCGTCGCGTTGGCGCGATTGGCCGCGCGTGTCAACTCGGCCAGCTCTCGAACGAGATCTGCTTCCGCGAGCATCTGCGAGCTCTGTTGATTGCGAACGAAGGGATCCGTCATGAGCTGATCGACAGCGGACTGGCCCGACCCCGTCCCGTCGCCGCTGCTGTCGGTGAGCCCCATGCGTCGCGCCTGCTCTTCAAGGCGTGACTGCTCGAATGGGTTGAAGTCGTATCCGCTGCTAATGTAGATGACGGCCTTGCGCCGATTCTGCAGCTTCTCCAGGTTCTTCATCAGATCGTACGCCGTCGAAAACGCGACGTGCGCGCGATGTCGCAACTCTGTCGGCCCCTGCGAGCTCTGCATGCCTTCGATGATTTCCTTGGCCTTCAGTCCACCGCCGGTGACTTTGGAAATCAGTGAATCGAGGACCTGACGGTCGTAGGTCAATTGTTCGGAGATCGACGAGTAACCGGTGGTCACGACGCCGAACATGTCGCCCTCGTGAATCAAGAGCTTGAGCATCTTCTTGATCAGCTCGCGTGTGCGGGGCGTGCTCCGGAAGTCGAGGTGCAGATCGTCGATGAAGATGAGAAACACACGGCCGGCCGCGTCGTTGGTCGGCCGGTTCGTCGGCAGGATGATGCCTTCCTGTACCGGAGCGGGCGGTGGTGTCAGTTGGTTATAGACACGGCCGCCGTGCGTCAAGACCAACGAGATGAGCTCCTGCTTGACGCCGTCTTCGTAAATCTCGAATTCCTCGGGCTTGAGATCAGCCACGAACTGGTCATTCCGCTGGTCGCGAACGATCACATCGCTCGTGACGAGATCGACGCTCAGACGGAAGGTGGGTTGCCCACCCGGTGTCTGGGGCGCCTGTGCGGGTGGCGGGGCGGCTGGCGCGGGTGCAGGAGCCTGAGCCCTGACCACGGACGCTCGATTCCCCGTCGTCGCAATCACTGCGAACACGCCGACGATCAAGAACTTAGCGAGATTTCGCATACGCCAAAGTATACTCCGCCGCGCTTTATTTGACGACGCGGCTGAGTATTCGGCCGGTGTACCCTGTCACCAATGCGAATTGCACTGAGCGCGGACCACGCAGGCTTTGATCTGAAACAGCAGGTAGGCGCGCATCTGACGCGCAACGGCCACGAGGTCATCGATCTGGGAACACATTCGACCGCGCCTGTCGATTATCCCGACTCGGCTGAGGCGGTGGCTCAGGCGATGTTCGAGGGGCAGGCCGAACGCGGCATCATCGTCTGCGGCAGCGGGGCGGGCGTGTCGATTGCGGCCAACAAGTTTCCGAGCATACGAGCCGCCGTCTGTCACGACACCTACACCGCGCATCAGGCGGTCGAGCACGACGATATGAACGTGCTGTGTATCGGCGCGCGCGTCATCGGATCGGCGCTGGCGTGCGAAATCGTCGATGCCTTCCTCAACGCCCGCTTTTCGCGCGAAGAGCGTCACCAGCGTCGCCTCAATAAGATTCTCGCGATCGAAAACCGATTCGTCGTTCGCTCGTAGAGTCGACGCGAACCATGTCTGATGTGCGGAATCATCGAATCGACGACGACCTGGATCGGCTCGTCTCCGAGCTGCACCAGATTGCGCCTATTCGATCCGCGCCGATCACCAGCGACACACCAGAGCTCGCAGAGTGGCTTCGTCAGGTTCGCGACCAGGATGGGAGCGATCTGCTGCTGGTCGCCGGTCTGCCGCCACTCGCCCGCATCAAGGGGCAGGTCTCGCGACTTCGCGGAGAGCCGTTGAGCGGAGACGATATCGAAGCTGCGGTGTCACCGATTGTGCCGACGCGCCTGAAAGAGCGATATCGCGACGGTGAAGCCGTCGATCTCGCGTTCACCCTCAAAGGACTCGGCCGCTTTCGCATGAACCTGCATCGCGAGCGCGGGCATCAGGCGGCAGCGATTCGGGCGTTGCCGACGCGCGTGCCACGCCTGTCCGAATTGCACTTCTCACACGATGTCTCGCTGCTCGCGGAGCTGCCGCGCGGCCTGGTACTCGTCTGCGGGCCCACTGGCTCCGGTAAAACCACGACGCTCGCAGCGCTCATCGCGGAGATCAACACCAAGCATTCGCGGCACATCGTTACGGTGGAAGATCCGATCGAGTACGAGCACGGTCATGGCCGAAGCGTGATCGAACAGGTCGAGATCGGCATGGACTCGCCTGACTTTCCGACCGCCCTCCGGGCCGCCATGCGACAGGCTCCCGATGTCATCGTGGTCGGGGAGATGCGCGATCCAGAGACGATGCGGATTGCGCTCGCGGCGGCGGAAACGGGCCATCTCGTGCTGGCGACTGTCCATGCGACCGATGCGGCCGCCGCCGTCTCCCGTATCGCCGACGCATTCCCGGTGGAGCGACAGAACGCCGTGCGCCAGGAAATGGCCATGGCGCTCGCCGCCGTGCTCACGCAGTCGCTACTCCAGACGAAAACGCGAAGCCTGGTTCCCGTCGCGGAGCTGCTGCTGGTCAGCTATGGCGCCAGGCAGCACATTCGCAAGAATGCGCTCCAGCATTTGAACCAGGAGATCACGATTACGCGAAAAGCGGGCTCCTTCACCCTGGAGGAGTCGCTCGCCAAACTGGTGCTCGGTGGCGTGCTCGATCGAGCGGACGCGATGTTGCGGGCTGCTCACCCCGAGGAGCTCGAATCACTCCTCCGAGGCGTGATGGGGTCCGGCTAAAGCCGGACACTACATTCGTCTACGATCCGTTCTAGGTCTTCATCGATCGTCTTGCCGCTCGCGTCACGAGCGTCGTGGCAATGATTGTCGCCACGAGTCCAATCACGAGCAGCGAGTAGTACGCCGGACCGTGCGGTGGCGCCACGCCGGCCGCCAACTTGGCCACGTCACCGGCGACCTTTCCGTAATACACGTACATGACAATCGCCGGCAGCATGCCGACCGACGCTGCCAGGAACTGGCGATAGCGCACGCCGCTCAGCGCGAGCGCGTAGTTCAACAGCACGAACGGCACGACTGGCGAGAGCCGGAGCAGGAACATCACCCAGGTACCCTGACCAACAACGGCCGCACGCACTGCCGCCACCCGCGGATCGCGGTCCATCCAGCGCAAGAGCCTCGAGTGAGCCAGCGGCGAGGCAATCGCGAACACCGCCGATGACCCCAGCACGGCGCCCACGAAGACGAGCAGCGTTCCACGCAAAAGGCCAAAGACGGCACCGGCCGCGACCGTCAGGAGAAATGCCGGAGCGAGTGTCACCGAAGCCAGGACGTAGGCCAGGATGAACAACACGGGTGCCCATGGCCCCAGTTCGGCCAGAGCGAGCACGACTCTTTCGATTACGTGGCTCAAGTCTCGGGTTGTGTCGGGCCAGCGGGTGAAGGGCGCGCGTCACCGGAACGACGACGTCCGCGGCGACGGCGTCGGGAGAACACGCGTGACAGCCGCTCGAGCGCTTCGGAAGCCTGCTGTAATCCCGCGGCAATCTGGTCCGCGTCCGTCCACGTCGCGGGGTTGAGGCGTTCGGTCAGCGCGTACAACGCTTCCTGTCGTGCAGGATCGGATGTCCGCTTCGGAATGCGTTCGCGAATGGTTGCGTACCAGCGGCCGAGAAACGCAATCTGATCGTCGGGGGTGGCGCCTTCGATGGCTGAAGGCAGCGCTTGTGGTGCTGAAGCGGGGGCCGGTGCCACCGCAACTGAAGCGGTCGGTGACGCCGGCGCTTCGGGAGCGGCGGGAACAATGCTCTCCTCCTGTTTCGGCGGCTTTCGCCGCCGCGGCTCCGCCGACATCTCGATGTGCTGCTGGTGCTCGCGAACGTCTTTCCAGTCGAAGGCGATGTCCGGGTGGCGCGCTTCGATCTCGCGCCGGATTTCAGGTTCGAGCGCCTCGCGCCCTACTCGCACGCTGCCAGGGGATCGAAAGACGTACAGGATCCGCGATCGTTGCCGATGTCCCTCGCGATAGAGGTGCATCAAGTACGTGGTCTCGTATCCACGCTTGTCACGGATGACGCGCAAGAACGGCACAGCGCTCTACTTGCGCTTCTGAGGCCTGGACGAAGCGGACTGTCTCGCAGCCGGCCTCTTCGTCGCCCTGCGGCCTTCGGCCGTCTTCTTCTTCGCGGCGACGACGCGAGGTTTTGCCGCGCTGGTACCTGTCGCTCGCCGCGGCGGGCGGGCGGCAGCGGCCCGCGCGACCTTCGGCCGCGCGGGGGCGGCAACCGGAGCAGCGGCCGGCCTGGGCGGAACAGGCTCGCGAGGCCGCTCGGGACCCTGCGTGCGGGAAACCAGCGTGAAGCGGATCTGCTCGCCGATCGAGTGGTAGGCCCACATTTCGGCAGCCTGGATCTGGAGGTCCGAGCACAGACGGCGCGCGCTATCGACTCCAGCGGCCGGCACGTACAAGTGAAACGGCACTCGCAGCTTGGCAAACGTGGCCCACTGCGACATGGCCTCGAGATTGTTCAGCGATTCCGCAGTCTCAACCTCAACCACACCCAACAGCTTCTTGGTCCGTTCGCCAGACTGAAGCACAAGATCCGGGTACCAGGGAGACGTGGGAGGTCCCACCGGCGCCGTCTGCTCATTGCCGGGGTTGATCGCGACGTCGAATTTTCTCTTGTACTTTGCCTGAAGCAGGCGGATCACCCGATCGTGCTCGAGCTGCTCGCGCACAGGGCGCACGAGGATGGGGCTCAACAAAACCTCCGACGCGGGGTGTACACGCAACGGCCTTCGCCGCCGGAACGTGCAGGTACGGGAAGACCCAGGGGCCGGCTCATGCCGACAGAAGCGCCAGAATATAGCACGAAAGCCACAGCTGCCCAAACCATTAGGTCTCTCGCCCTGCTCGCGCAACTTGACGCATCTCACTTCGAGCACGACAATGAGCCAGTGTCGGCGAGCTCCCCCAACGCACGTGTCCTGATCGTGGACGACGACGTTAGCGTTACAGAACTATTTGCGCGGATGTTGCGTCTCGAGGGTTTCGAAGTGTGGGCCGCCCATTCCGCAGACGAGGGTCTCAGCCTCGCGCAGACGCATCGCCCGCATGCAATCATTCTCGATTTGCGGATGCCGCTGACGAGCGGCGTGCAGGTGCTCCGGTCGTTGCGAGCGATCCCGGGGATGCAGCACACGCCCGTAACCATCGTCACGGGGGACTACTATCTCGCCGAGTCGCAGACCAACGAGATTCAGTCCCTTGGCGCCGACGTCCGATTCAAGCCGCTCTGGCTCGATGAGCTCGTGACGCTGGCGCGTGACATGCTCCATACTCCGGTTCGAGACTGACACGCCTCAACACCAGGCACCCCGGAATCGATTCGTGACCCCTTCCCGCTTTTTGAAGGCTTGCCGCCGCGAGCACGTCGATGTCACGCCGGTCTGGTTCATGCGACAGGCGGGGCGGTACATGCAGGAGTACCGGACGCTGCGTTCGCAGTATTCGCTGCTCGAGATCTGTCGCACGCCCGACCTGGCTACTGAAGTCACCCTGCAACCGATTCGACGTCTCGAAGTCGACGCCGCCATCCTCTTTTCGGACCTTCTCCTGCCGCTGGCGCCGATGGGACTTCCCTTCGACTTCGTGAAAGGCGAGGGACCTCAGATCGAGCGTCCCATTGATGGTCCGGCTGATATCGAACGGCTCCGGGTGTTCGAGCCGCGACAGGCCCTCGGCTACGTCTTCGACGCGATACGGCAGATCCAGAAGGAACTGAATCAGCGTGTGCCGCTGATTGGGTTTGCAGGGGCGCCCTTCACGCTCGCCTCGTACGCGATCGAGGGTGGGCACTCGAACAACTTCGCGAAAACCAAATCACTCATGTACGGCCACCCTGAGGACTGGCACCGTCTCTGCGAGAAGCTGTCTCGCGTGGTGGCAGACTTCCTCGTCGCCCAGATCGACGCCGGCGTCGACGTCGTCCAGGTGTTCGATTCATGGGTGGGCGCGCTGGACGCAACCGACTACCGCGAATTCGCTCTGCCACACACGCGTGCGATCTTCGACGCGATCGGCACGCGCGTGCCGACGATCCACTTCGGCACCGGGACATCGACGATCCTTGAAGAGCTGCGCGATGCCGGGGGAGATGTGATCGGAGTGGATTGGCGCATTCCGATCGATGAGGCCTGGGAAAGGATCGGCACCACGCACGCGGTTCAAGGGAACCTCGACCCGACCCTCCTCCTGGGACCACCCGCACGGATGCTCCAGCAAACCGATGCCGTGCTGCGCCGCATCGGCGGACGCCCTGGCCACATCTTCAATCTTGGACATGGCATCCTTCCGTCGACACCGGTGGAACACGTGCAGATGCTTGCCCATTACGTCCACACCGCTTCGCGGCGGTTGCGCTGACAGCGGCGCCCGACATGACCGGCGGAGTCGCCACCGAGACGGTCTTCGACGTGGTAATCATTGGCGGAGGGATCGCCGGACTGGCCGCCGCCTTCGAACTGCGGGGACGCGGGCTCTCCGTCCGCGTGCTCGAGCGCGCCGCGCGTCCGGGTGGCGTGATCGTGACGGAACAATTCGACGGCTGGACAATCGACAGTGGTCCAGACTCGCTGCTGGTCCAGAAACCGGCCGCCGTCACGTTGTGCCGTGAGCTTGGGATCGCCGATCGCCTCGTTCCAACCCTCATGCCTCGAACAGCGTTCGTGCTGCGCGAGGGGCAGCTGCACGCGATCGCAGAAGGCTCGTTCCTGGGGTTTCCCATTACGTTCGGCGCGCTCGCACGCTCGCGCCTCTTCTCGCTCGCCGGCAAGGCCCGGATGGCTGGTGAGGTTCTGACACCGCGTCGAACCTCCGACGAGGACGAGTCGATCGCGGCTTTCGTCGGCCGGAGGTTCGGCCGCGAGGCGGTCGACTATCTTGCCGATCCGCTGCTGGCAGGCATTCATGCCGGCGATGTCGATCGGTTGTCCATTGGCGCGCTCTTTCCGCGTCTCGTCGATGCGGAACGTCGCTCGGGCAGCGTCATCCGGGCGCTTCGTGCGTTGCACGTCCGCCCTTCGCCACAAGGGGCGTTCGTGTCGCTGCCGGGCGGAACGGGTGAACTGGCCGACACACTCGCGCGCGCGCTTGCGCCTGGAACCGTAATCACGGACGCACGGGTTACGGGGCTGTCTCGGTCAGCGACATACGCGATCGATTCCACCGCAGGTCGCGTTCGCGCGAGAAGCATCGTGCTGGCTGTACCGGCCTACGTTACCGGGTCGTTGCTGCGCCCGATTGATTCGGCGCTGGCGGATTTGTGCGAGGCTGTTCCCTATGCCTCGACGGCGACCGTCGCCTTTGGATACCGCCGCGACCAGGTCTCGCATCCGTTGCGAGGAACAGGCTTCGTCGTTCCCCGCACCGAAGGTCTGGCGCTGCTGGCCGGCACGTGGGTCTCATCCAAGTGGCCGGGCCGCGCGCCGAACGGGCATGTGCTGTTGCGCGGATATCTCGGTGGCGGCCGCGACCCGCATCGGCTCGAAGCCGCGGATCAGGAGTTGCTGGACGCGGCGCAGAAGGAGCTGGCCGAGCTTCTCGGCATTTCCGGCGCTCCGCTATTCACGCGGCTGTATCGCTGGACACGCCAGAGTCCGCAGTACGAAGTCGGGCACCTACAGCGCGTCGCCGACATCGAACGTCGTCTGACCGCGCTGCCTGGGCTTTTTGTGACCGGTAGCGGCTTCAGGGCCATCGGGATCCCTGACTGCATTAGTGATGGACGCGCCACGGCGATACGAGCCGCTGATTACGTGGCTTCGCATCGGACCGATCCGTTAACTCCCAACTCCCAACTTCCAACTCTCAACAGGCATGTACCGTAGAATTCGCAACCGCGTGACACCGGCCGGTCGTTGAAAGATGTCAATGCAGCCTGGGAATTGACTATTGGGAATTGGAGATCGGGAGCGGGGAGTTTGAAACCTGTCCATATCATCGGCGTTCCTCTCGACCTTGGCGCCGGACGTCGCGGCGTCGACATGGGCCCGTCCGCATTCCGGATTGCGGGTCTGAGCAGCCGCCTCGGAGAACTCGGACGGGTCGTCGTCGACCAGGGCGACGTGCCGGCACCGATTCAGGAGACACAGCACAAGGCCGACGAACGCAAGAAGTACATTCACGAGATCGCGCGCGTGTGCCGGACGCTGTACAAGGCAGTGACCGATTCGCTCGAGGCAGGCGCGTTACCTGTCGTGCTCGGCGGCGATCACAGCCTCGCGGCCGGCTCGGTCGCTGCGACTGCCAACTGGGTAACCGGCATCTCGTCCTATCCGATGGGGCTCATCTGGGTCGACGCGCACGGTGATATGAACACGCCAGAGACGACGACCAGCGGGAACGTGCATGGCATGCCGCTGGCGGCGCTGCTCGGTCAGGAGCCGGCCGAGCTCGCCGCGATCGGGTCGACGCCGTCAGTGCTTCCCGAGCACACCGTGCTCGTCGGGATTCGGAACCTCGACGAACGTGAGAAGGAGCGGATTCGCGCGGCGGGCGTACATGTGTTCACGATGAAAGACATCGATCGTCACGGCATCGCCGTCGTCGCCGAGCGCGCCATCGCGCTCGCAGCGAAGGGCACCGGTGGAATCCATGTGTCGTTCGATATGGATGCCTGTGACCCGACGTTCGCCCCGGGCGTCGGCACGCCTGTGCGTGGTGGGCTCGATTACCGCGAGGCGCACATGGTGATGGAGCTCGTTGCCGATTCGCAGCAGCTCGTCGCGTTGGACCTGGTCGAGGTCAACCCGACGCTCGATCTGCGCAACGCCACGGCGGAATTCGGCGTGGAGCTTGCGCTGTCCGCGCTGGGGAAGCGAATTCTGTAGAGGAACCAGGCGGGTCTAAGGACGCGCCTCTACCTGCAGCGTAGCGGCGGGTCTTCAGACCCGCCGTGTCTATTTCGCAAGTAGCTTCTCCATCTCGTCCATCACCTCATTCATCCGCTTGATCGTCAGGTCGAGCGGTTCGTCGGTTGTCATGTCGACGCCGGCGTTCTTCAGCAGATCGATCGGGTACTTCGATCCACCTGCCGCGAGAAAGGTGAGGTAACGCTGCGTCGCGTCCTGGTCGCCTGCCAGCACCTTGGCAGACAGCGCCTCCGCAGCGGTGAACGAAGTGGCGTACTGAAAGACGTAAAAGTCGCGATAGAAGTGTGGAATGAAGCTCCACTCGTGGGCGATGTAGTCGTCGACGATCGCGACCTTCTGCTCATGGCCGTAATACTTGCGCGTGATATCCAGATACAACCTGGCGAGGGCGTCGCCGGTGATCGGCTCGCCGCGCTCCCCCATTTCGTGCATGCGCAACTCGAACTCGGCGAATTGAGTCTGGCGGAAGACGGTCGCCTTGATGCCTTCGAGGTAGTTGCCCAGCAACGACAGCCGCGTCGGCGTGTCCTTGATGCGCTTCAACATGTCGTCGATGAGGAGCGCTTCGTTGAAGGTCGACGCGACCTCCGCGACGAAGGTCGGGTACCCCGCCGTCGCATACGGCTGCGTCTTATTCGAGTAGTAGCTCTGCATCGTGTGACCGAGCTCGTGGGCCAACGTGCTGACATCGTTGTACTGTCCGAGATAGTTGAGGAGCATGTACGGATGCACGTCATAGGCGCCGCCGTTCGAATACGCACCCGCGACCTTGCCTTCGGTCGGATACCAGTCGATCCAGCGCTCCTTGAAACCCTTGCGCAGCACGTCGGTGTAGTCCTTGCCGAGCGGCGCCATGGCGCCGATCACGTTCTCCTGCGCTTCCTCGGGCGTGTAGCGCAAATCCACTGACGCGACCAGCGGTGCGTAGAGATCGTAGTAATGCAGGTCGTCGGTCAGCCCCATCATCCGCTTGCGCAGTTTCAGGTAGCGATGAAACGTGGGTAGATGACGATTCACGCCGTCCACCAACCGCGTGTAGACGGTGACCGGAATGTTGGGGCCGTTCAGCGCCGCTTCCAGATTCGACGCATACTTTCGCGACCGCGAATAGAACAGCGCCTTCTGCACGTTGGAGTTCATCGTCATCCCCAGCGTGCGACCGAATGAACCCAGCGCGCTGAAGAACGCCGACATCGCTGCCTGTCTGTCGGTTCGGTTTGGCGAGGTGCGCAGCTCGCTGTATCCGGCCTGATCGACTTTGACGCTCTTTCCGTCGGCCAGCGTGATGGTGGGATAGGGGAAGTCGGCATTCGCCAGGATCGTGTAGATGTTGTTCGGGGACGCCGCCAGCGGCGCGGCATCGGCCAGGATCTTCTCTTCCGAATCCGATAGCGTGTGCGCCGCGCGGCGGATGACATCCCTGACGTAGAAGACGTGCGATGAGAGCCGCGGCTCCGTTGCCAGAGCCTTCTCGGTCGCGCCACTCCCCATCTTCACAATCTCGGGTTCGACGAACGACGCTTCGGCGCCGAACCTGGCGTACAGCTGCTGCATCTCCTGCTGCTTGCCCTGGGCGGTGGAGTCCCGTGTGTCTTCGTCCGAAAGCATGCTGGCGTAGACATAGAGCCGGGAGAGCTCCTTATCCAGCCGCGACACCATCTCCAGCGCGTCGGCCAGTGTGGCCGGCGAGGATGCGAGCTTGCCTCGGAACTCGCTGAGACGCGGGATTTCCGCCGTAATCTTCTCCTTCTGCTCCCGCCAGACCGCCTGGCTGGCATATATGTCCGTCAAGTTCCACTTGTAGGCGTCCGCGACCTTCGCGCGGTCTCTATCTTGCGTCGTCACCAATACCGTCATGCTGACCATCGCTCCTGCAACGATCCCGATCGTGCGCGTAGGGCCCATCTGCCTCAGGTTACCGGCAGCGCTACGCGCTAGTCTATAGGCCAGCCCAACATGCCCAAACGTCCCGTGCACGAGACATGGCCCGAGCTCGACGATGATGCTTTGCTCGATGTGCGAATGGCGGATCTGCCCCTGGTCATCGAGGGCACGCTGGCGCACCGGATTGAGCTCCTCCGGGAAGAGCTTCGGGCGCGAGGGTTGAACTTCCCCCTTCATTTCTATCTGTCCGACGAGTGGTTCACGCCCGATGGCGCCACGACGATCGCCATCCCCTTCTATCTGGCCCACCCGCGGCTCGAAAAACTCGAGGAGGCGCAGATGCTCGAAGTCGAAGGCGGCGAACACGAGTGGTGCATGAGGATTCTTCGGCACGAAGCCGGCCACGTCATCGACAACGCCTACCGCCTCCGTCGACGAAGCAAGCGACGCGAGGTCTTCGGCTCGCCTTCGAAACCGTATCCAGAGTTCTACACGCCGAAGCCGTACAGCAAGAGCTTCGTGCTGCATCTGGACTCGTGGTACGCGCAGAGCCACCCTGACGAAGACTTCGCCGAGACGTTCGCCGTCTGGCTGACGCCGAACAGCGAGTGGCGGCATCGCTACGCCGGATGGAAGGCGCTTCCCAAGCTCGAATACATCGATGCGTTGATGGGGGCGCTCCGGGACCGTCCGGCGCCAGTCGACAACTCTCATGAGGTCGATGCACTGCCCAATCTCCGCATTACGTTGCGCCAGCATTACCGCAACAAACGACGCTACTACGGCGTCGACTACCCCAATTTTTACGATCGCGATCTGCGGCGCCTTTTCTCCGATGCGCCGGAGTTCATGGGGCAGATGACGGCAGCGCGGTTCATCTCGCGCATCAGGCGACAAGTCCGTCGCGTGGTGGCAGGATGGACGGGGATCTACCAGTACACGATCGATCAGGTCCTGGAGGAGATGATCGGACGCTCCCGGGAGCTGAAACTGCGCCTGGCCGTTCCGGAGGAACAGGCGCGCCAGGAGTTTACGGTGCTGCTTACGGTGCAGGCCATGAACTACCTGCACAGCGGCGGACATCGCTTGTTTCTTTGAACCGTGAAGAAACTTCGCATCCTCGCGCTCGTGCACGACCATCTGGTTCCACCCGAGGACACGACCGGTATCGACATCCTCGAGGCGGAATGGAAGATGGAGTACGACGTGATCGAGACACTTCGTGAGATCGGCTACGACGTGCGCGTGCTCGGTATCAATGACAACCTCGGCGGGATCCGGCCAACGGTGGGACTGTTCAAGCCGCACATCGTCTTCAATCTCATGGAGGCGTTTGCCGGCGTCACGACCTTCGATCAGAACGTGGTCAGCTATCTCGAGCTGCTCGGGCTGCCATACACCGGATGCAATCCGCGCGGCCTGATCCTGGCTCGCGACAAGGCGCTCTCGAAGAAGCTGCTCGCCTATCACCGCATTCGCGTCCCGGACTTCACTGTCGTTCGTCCAGGACGGAAGGTCGCGCTTCCCAAGCGCCTGACGTTCCCGCTCATCGTCAAATCGCTCTTCTTCGAGGCCTCGACGGGGATCTCGCAAGCCTCGGTGGTCGAGAATCACGAGCAACTCGCGCGACGGGCGACGTTCATTCACGAGAAACTAGGCACGGCGGCGATCGTCGAGCAGTTCATCGACGGTCGCGAGATCTACGTTGGCGTGATTGGCAATGAACGGCTCGACGTGCTGGCGCCGTGGGAGATGTCATTCGCGCAGATGCCCGACAACCGCTGGAAGATTGCCACGGAGCGGGTCAAGTGGAGCACGCAGTATCAGAAGAAGCACGGCATCATGACCGACCGGGCGCGACTCGATGCCGGCACGGTCGAGCGGATGCAGCGAATGGCGAAGCGCGCGTACCGGGCGCTCGACCTGAGCGGGTATGCCCGCATCGATATTCGGATGGATGAAGAACAACGGATTTACGTGCTCGAAGCCAATCCCAACCCGAACATGGCCTATGGCGAGGACTTCTCCGAATCGGCGGAGGCCCAGGGCATCTCGTACGAGCGCCTGCTCGACAGGCTCATCGCGCTCGGCTTGCGGTGGAAGCCCGCCCGCACGGGGTGAAGCCGGGCACCATGTAGTCCAGCACGTCCAGCGGGGACTTTTTCGCAATTACCCGGAATATTTCCCACCCCTGTGACATCGTGGCGTTCTTGAGGCATCATTTGTTTGGGGCACAAACGGAGAGCCCTTTGCAGCACACCACCTCAACATGAACATGTCGCGTATCGGAATCGTCGCCCTTGCGTGGGCGGCGAGTGTAGTCCTGCTCTCAGCCCAGAAAATCCATCCCGCACTCATTCGGAACCATCCGGCCATCGGCTACGCGACCAGGCCGCTGTCGGACCCGATTACGCAGTTGAACGCCCGGCTGCAACGAGGCGAGGTCTCACTCGAGAAGCAGGGACCTTCCGGATATCTGACGTCGGTGCTGGCGGCGCTGAAGGTGCCAATCGATACGCAGGTCCTCGTCTTCTCCAAGACGAGTTTCCAGGCGCCGCGAATCAACCCGAACAATCCTCGCGCCATCTTCTTCAACGACACGGTCTCGGTCGGATGGGTACGCGGCGGGCCGGTGCTCGAAGTCGTTGCGCAAGATCCCCAGCAAGGCTCGATCTTCTACACACTCAGCCAATCGGAATCCGGGATACCACAGTTCGAACGTAATGACACCTGCGTGATGTGCCACGTCTCCGAGGCCACACAGAATGTCCCAGGCCTCTTCGTCGGCAGTATCTTCCCCAGTGTCGATGGCACGACGATGTACGGGCCGGCGTACACGACGGATCATCGGAGCCCATTCGAACTGCGATGGGGCGGATGGTACGTGACCGGCACGCACCAGGCAGATCGCCACATGGGGAACGCAGTCGCGACCGATCCGTCGGACCTCGGTGCCATGGTGAAACCCGAGACCGTTCACGTCACCAACCTGGATGGCCGGTTCGACATGAACGGATACTTGTCGCCGTACAGCGACGTCGTCGCGCTTCTGGTTCTCGAGCACCAGGCCCAGATGTTGAATTTGATTACGCGCGTGGGATGGGAATCGCGCGTGGGCGCCGAAGCGGAGCGCACGTTCAACGGGAGAGTTGAAGACCTCGTCGACTATCTCCTGTTCGTCGACGAGTCCCCGCTGCCTGGCCCGATCAGCGGACCCACCACATTCGCGCGCAGGTTCAGCGCGAGTGGGCCGCGAGACAGCAAAGGCCGGTCGTTGCGCGAACTGGATCTCGGCAAACGCCTGCTCAAGTATCCGTGCAGCTATCTGATCTATTCGGAGCCGTTCGACGCCCTTCCTGCGGCAGCAAAATCTGCTGTCTATCAACGCCTGTGGGACGTGCTCAATGGTCGCGTCACTGACGATCGTTATCGCTCGCTGAGCGCCTCCGACCGTACGGCCGTACTCGAGATTCTCAGGGACACCAAGAAGGACCTGCCTGATTACTGGGCGGCGACTTCTGGGTAGCTAGGTTGCTGGGTAGTTAGGTTGCTAGGTTTGCTGGGACTCAGGTGACCTCGCGACCTAGCTACCTAGTGACCCAGCTACCTAGTGACCCAGCTACCCAGCTACCTATAATCTTCCGCATGTCGTTGGAGCGGGGGGACCGTCTCGGGAAATACGAAATCGTCGCCAGTCTGGGTTCGGGCGGAATGGGCGAGGTGTACCGGGCCGTCGATCCACGGCTCGAGCGCCAGGTCGCTATCAAGGTCCTTCGTCCGCTGGCGTCGAATACCGAAGCACAGGCCCGCCTCTGGCGCGAAGCGCGCGCCGCCGCCAGCGTCAGCCATCCTGGCGTTTGTCAGATCTACGACGTCGGCGAATCGGACGAACGGCTCTTCATCGTGATGGAGCTGCTGACCGGTGAATCATTGGCTACGCGCTTGAAGGACGGCGCCATCAAGCCAGACGAAGCGGTCGCCACGACGCTCGGAATCCTCGGTGCTCTGTCGGTCCTGCACAGTCGCCAGATCGTGCACCGCGATTTGAAGCCATCGAATGTCTTCATGACCGACGGTGGTATCAAGCTGCTCGACTTCGGCCTTGCGCGGTCGAGCGAATCGTCCTCGGAACAGACACTGACCCAAACAGGGATGGTCTCCGGCACGCCGCGCTACATGGCGCCGGAGCAATGGGCCGAGGGAGCGCTTGATTCCCGCTCCGATCTGTTCGCCGCCGGCGCCATCCTCTTCGAGATGTTGTCTGGCCAGCCGGCGTTTCCTGGCAACGATCTCATGCAGGTGTATCACGCGATCATGTCGGGCCAACCGGCCGCACTGGCCGGATCAGCCTCGGTATCGGCGATCGACGGAGTGATCCATCGCGCACTCGAGAAGCGTCCCGAGGATCGCTATCAGACCGCCGATGCGATGGCGCAGGCACTGCGATCGGCGATGACGCTCTCGACTGACACCTCGACGGTCACGGTCAGGCCGACCACGCGTTTGATCGCCGTCCCATTTCGGATGCTCCGCCCGGATCCGGATGTGGACTTTCTCTCCTTTAGCTTGCCAGACGCGATCCTCAGTTCACTCGCGGGCATTCAATCGCTCGTCGTGCGCTCCACACTGGCCGGCGCCGGGTACACCAGCGACGAAGGCATCGATCTCAGGAAGATAGCCGCCGACGCCGGCGTGGATGCAGTCTTGTGCGGCACGCTGCTGCGCGCAGGCGGACAGGTTCGAGTGAACGCCCAGCTGCTCGAAGCTCCCTCCGGTACGATTCTCTGGTCCAAGACGATTCAGCTCGAGATGAAAGACATCTTCGACGTGCAGGACCAACTGGCACGAGCGATCGTCGAATCGCTGTCGATCCCACTGTCATCGGGCGATCAGCGGCGCCTGCGTCGCGACCTGCCTGCCAGTGCCCGCGCGTACGAGTTCTATTTGCGCGGCAATCAGCTCGCCTACGACATCTCGATGCTGCAGGTCGCCGGCGAGATGTATCAGTCGGCACTCGACGAAGATCCCGGCTTCGCACCGGCCTGGGCGAAGCTGGGACGCGTCCATCGCGTCCTTGCGAAGTACGGCGTTGAAGGGCGCGACGAGCATTTCCGCAAAGCCGACGAGGCGTTTCGGCGGGCGCTCGAGATCAACCCCGATCTCAGCATCGCTCACAACCTCTACACGAACTTCGAGATCGAATCGCTTGGACGCGCCAAGGAGGCGGTCGCCCGACTGCTTGGCCGCATGCGAGCGCAGGCGGCCGACCCCGAGCTCTTCGCAGGGCTCGTCGTCGCATGCCGTTTCTGTGGCCTGCTCGATGCCTCGCTGGCCGCCGATCGCCATGCCCGCCGACTCGATCCGGCGATACGAACGAGCGTGACGTACACCCACTTCATGCGCGGGGACTGGGAACGCGCCGTGACTGCTGACGCCGACGACTTGCGCTGGATCACGAACTGGACGCTGCCCATACTCGGGCGCACCGCCGAGGCGATCGCGTCATACCGCGCGAACGAGCAACGGTCGCTGCCTCCTACGATTCACCTGTGGTTGAGGGCCTCGCGTCAGATTCTCGAAGGCGATGGTGATGCGGCACTCGCCTCCATCCATCAGTTCAGTACCATGCACGCCTTCGACCCCGAAGGGGTTTACTTCATCGCGCGCGCGCTGGTGAAGCTCGGTCAGCCTACGCCAGCCCTCGACTTGCTGCAGCAGCACGTCGTGGAGGCCGGCTTCTTCTGCCACCAGGCCTTCGTGGTCGATCCGTGGCTGGATTCCGTGCGAGGTGAGCGGCGGTTCAACGCGATCGTCAGGCGGGCACAGGAACGATCGCAGGATGCCGAAGCGGAGTTCCGTCGCCTCGGCGGCGATCGGTTATTGGCGAGCGCGTAAGCCGGTCCTGTTTTTCGGACCCGGCTACCCCGGCGGGTCTAAAAATCAAGACCCGCCCTACTTGCTTTCGCCCTTGCCCTTCACTGGCAGTGGCGGATCCGTCTTGCAGGCCGACGGCGCGAACTTCGATCCATCCGGCTCGAGTCGGAAATTCGTGCTCGTGTAGAACGTCCCGTTCAGATACTTCGCATCGTCGATCATCGTGATCACCTGAAGCCATACATCTCCGTTCGGGTGCGTGGGCAACCGATGAATGTACTCGGTGATCTGAGCCTGCTCGCTGTAGGGCACGCCATTCTTGCGGAGGTATCCCTCACGGAAATTGGTCGTCACCACCTTGAGATCGCCGCCGCTATTGATCTCCGCCTGCTGGCGCGGCGGCGGACCACCGCGAAGGCCCTGACCGCCACCGCCAGGCACACCGCGTGACAGGATGCCTCCGCCGGTCACACGGACATCGACCGGCGGCCCACCGCGTCCGACGCCAGGACCCTCCCATTGCGCGAGCGAAAATCCCTGCCATGTCTTCTCGCCTGCGGCCTGTTTGGCGCGATCGAAGTTCAGGAGCCGCGTCTGGGTGCCGGCGTCGAACTCCAGCTTCAGCGTCTCATCGTCCTGCCATGAGATGCGAAGGCGGCCGGGCTGGCGCATGATCCCGCCGACGCCGAACGCCTTGCACTGGTTGCCGCTGGCAGTGTCAGCCGCCTGGTCCCAGGCTTGCGCGGTCTTCCGCCCTTCCGGGCTGACGGGGACGCTGGCAACGTCGCCTTTCGGTGGAGTCACCATGCGCCATCGCCAGTCCTCCGTGACAACAGACACCCATGTGCCGACGAGATCGATCGGCGCGGCCTGACGCGCCGTTTGCGGCGGGGCCGGTGCCTGACCGCGGCCACGCCCCTGACCGGCGGCATCGATACCGGCCAGCGCAACGGCGAGGCTGAGCGAAAGCGCACCAACAACAGGAACCCGCATACTCATCGCGCGCTCCTCTGCGAGGCAGAATTCGCCGGGCTGCTCATTTCACGATAGACCGCTTCGATGAACATCGCTGTCGTCCAAGGCCCTGTGTCCGCTCCATAACGGCCGTCGTAGTCGAGCGTCGGGTGCGCCGCCTTGACCTGTTCGAGGGTCATCTTCTTCTGAACCATGTTCTTGATCCGATCGCGGATGATCACGAGCATGTCGCGATACATCGCCACGTCATGCTCGTCACTGATGCGCCCGTGACCCGGGATGACGTAGGTCCCGCCTTCCTCCAGCATCTTGCTCGGAACCGTCAGGTCCAGCAGGCGATTCAGCCCCGCGATTGTTCCATCGATGCTGCCGCCGTTTGCAAGGTCGATGACCGGGTAACCTTCGGTTCTGAAGAGATCCCCGGTGGCAATCACATCGGAGCGGCGGAACATGACGATCGTGCCGGTGTCATCGGCTGTGGCGTCGTCGTGGAACAGCATGATTGGCTCGCCGTTGAACGGGAAGTCTCGTGACGGCTCGAAATAAGTGTTGAAGGGGCGCGCCGAGTCCGCAACGCCGGCCTTGACCATCCGCGCGGCGGTATTTTCGTGCGACACGATCGCGGCGATGTTGCCATTCACCGTGCGTCCTGATTTCGACACCGATTCGTTCCCACCAGTGTGATCGGGACTCATGCCAGTGTTGACAACCCACCGGATCTCCTTCCCTGGCGCGATCTGCTTGATCGCGGCGAGCACTTTGTCGCTCGATCCCGCATTGCCCGTATCCACGACAAGTACACCATCCTCACCTGCCTGCACGGCGATGTTGGCGCCGGCGCCGACGATCATGTGGACGTTCCCCTGCACGTGAACGGCCTTGACCTCGCCGGCATTGAGATGTTGCGGTTGATCCTCGGGTTTGAACCCGCCATTGGCTCCCGGACGCGCCGGCAACGGTTTCGCGCCCGGCTTCCAGTCAGGCAAGAGCGTCTCTGCGCCACCGCGGACACCCGCCTCGGGCATCGCATGCTTTGCCGAGAACTCGCCGATCCACGGGTTCGCTCCAGGCAGATAGTGCGGCACCTCGTTCTTGTCCTTCGGCACTTCCATCACGTACTCGCAGTTGTAGAGCCAGTTCTGGTTTCCACGATCCATCAGCACGAATTCCTGGCTCCTGATGTACGGCTCGCTCAGGTAGACGGGATCGGTCGCGATGGTGACCTGCGAGAGGACGTTGCCGTGCCGTATCCAGTGCTCGACCACCGTGAGTCGATCGCTTGCGGGTATTCCTGTCCGCCGGAAGTAGCCGGCTTTGATGTGAGTCGTGGTGATTGTCAGGGTGTCGCCGTTCCACACGCCGGTCGAGAAACCCATGAACGTGTGCGGCGCGTAATCCGGCGGATGCTGACGACCGTCCATCCAGATGGTCCGCTCCTGCTGATACGTTCCCAGGTGCATCCGGATCGCAAGTAACTCCTGCGTGTCCTGGTTGTGTTCCTGCCAGATGCGGAACTGATTGGGACCGAAAAACATGTACGGCAGCGTGTACGGCGCGCACTGATGCTCGAGGATCGAGTGCCGCGCCACATCCCAGCTATCGGCAAAGAGGCGTGCGGCATCGTTGATCGGCACGCCGCTGAAGTCGCCAGGCTCCTCGCCCGGGACGCGGTCGGGCTGGTCCTCGTGATAACGCCCGCTCCACTCGCCGACGAAATTGATTTGCGCAAACGCCGGCACCGCCGCGAGCACGACGAGTACGCATGTCCCTAGCGCAACGCGATTGATGCTGTTCACAACTCGACCCATGTTCCTACCTGACTTGTGCTTTCGAGGTGGTGCTCTGCAGATGTTCGTTCAGATCCGGCAGACACGACACTTCCTGAATGTCTTCGTCATCGACACGGTTGAAGCGCTTCATGCTCTTCCACTCGCCTTCCCAGTGCTCCGGATCGGTCATCGTGTATTCGATCTCCAGTTGCTTGCCGCCATTGATCAGGCGGATGCGTTCGACGATATGCAACTGCTCGCCCGCAGGGATGGACGCTCCACCCTGATCCATCCAGTGATGGTCGCCGCGGAAGCCGATCGTGTCGACCACGAGCGCATCGCCTTCCCAGTGCCCGATCGACTCACCGTTGAACGTCCGGACGATGATGTCCAATTCCGTGTGGGGTCGTCCATCGAGATAGACGATTCGAAGGCTGTTCATGAAACCGCTGACCATGTAAATCGCGGTGGGGATCTGCACCATGGCCATGGGCCAGTAGCGCGTCATGATTAGCGGCAGGCCGGCGGGCCAGCACTGGCCGATATCGTCCCGGTACACCTTGCCTTCCCTGGCTGCTTTCTGTGACGCGTCGAAATGCACCTGGGCAGCGGGCGTCAACTTCGGAT
>Ga0207697_10000082_pt1 | contig 41919 bp, 46 predicted proteins | sample KBSSwiS5withPhiX_FD_184293 | JGI IMG/M metagenome (GOLD analysis project Ga0207697, IMG submission 184293) | Switchgrass rhizosphere microbial communities from Kellogg Biological Station, Michigan, USA, with PhiX - S5 (SPAdes) (version 2) | ecosystem: Host-associated > Plants > Roots >... | reverse complement strand
CACGTGCTTCGGTTCGAAGGATTGCTCAAGGAGGAAGTCGCGGCCTGACACTTGCTGACATTCAGGAGGCAACCTAAGGCCGCCGCGCAATGACCCAGTTCGACCTGACCGACGACCAGCTCCAGATCCAGGAGATGGCGCGCAAGTTCACCGCGGACGCCATCACTCCGAACGCCGCCGAGTGGGACGCGAAGCACATCTTCCCGAAGGACACGATCCGCGAAGCCGCCGAGCTCGGCTTCGGTTCGATCTACGTCAGCGAGGAAAGCGGCGGCATCGGCCTTGGCCGGCTCGAGGCCGCACTCATCATGGAAGCCATGGCTTACGGCTGCCCGTCGACCAGCGCCTTCATCTCGATCCACAACATGGCGAGCTGGATGATCGACCGCTTCGGCGGCGCGGAGGTCAAGCAGAAATATATTCCATCGATGATCACGATGGAGCGGATGGGAAGCTATTGCCTGACCGAGCCGTCGTCGGGCTCCGATGCGGCGGCGCTCAAGACCAAGGCGAGGCTCGATGGCGATCATTATGTCGTCTCGGGCTCGAAGGCCTTCATCTCGGGCGGCGGTGAGAATGAGGTCTATGTCACCATGGTCCGCACCGGCGAGGAGGGGCCGAAGGGTATCACCTGCCTCGTCATCGACAAGGACATGCCAGGCGTCAGTTTCGGGGCTCAGGAAAAGAAGCTCGGCTGGCATTCGCAGCCGACCGCGCAGGTCAATTTCGACGAGGTCCGGGTGCCCGTCGCCAACCGCGTCGGCGCTGAAGGCGAAGGCTTCCGAATCGCCATGATGGGCCTCGACGGCGGACGCCTCAACATTGGCGCCTGCTCCCTTGGCGGCGCGCAGCGCTGCCTCGATGAGGCGGTGAAGTACACCAAGGAGCGCAAGCAGTTCGGCCAGCCGATCGCCGACTTCCAGGCGACGCAGTTTACGCTGGCGGATATGGAAACCGAGCTCCAGGCCGCGCGCTACTTGCTCTATGTCGCGGCGGCGAAGGTCACTGCCAACGCGCCCGACAAGACGCGCTTCGCGGCGATGGCCAAGCGTCTCGCAACTGACACGGGATCATCCGTGGTCGACCGCGCTTTGCAGCTACATGGCGGCTATGGCTACCTCATGGACTATCCGATCGAGCGCTTCTGGCGCGACCTTCGAGTCCACTCGATCCTTGAAGGCACCAACCAGGTCATGCGCGTCATCGTCAGCCGGGACATGCTCCGCCAGTGACCGATGACGTCCTTATGAGTGTCGAAGGGGGTGTGGGCCGGATCCGGCTCAACCGCCCCAAGGCCATTCACGCGCTCACCACCCATATGTGCGAGGCGATGAGCGAGGCTTTGCTCAAGTGGCGCAGCGACGATGCCGTCGAAGCCGTCATCATCGACCATGCCGAAGGCCGCGGGTTTTGCGCGGGCGGCGACGTCGTGATGCTGTGGCGGAGCGGCGGCGGCGATGCTGAAGACGCGAAGCATTTCTTCTTCGCCGAATACCGCCTCAACCATCTGCTCTTCACTTATCCCAAGCCGACCGTCGCGATCATGGACGGGATTACCATGGGCGGAGGCGTCGGGATTTCGATGCCGTGCAAATTTCGGATTGCGACTGAGGCTACGCGCTTTGCGATGCCGGAGACCGGCATCGGCCTGTTCCCCGACGTCGGCGGCGGCTGGTATTTGCCGCGCGTGCCCGGCCGCGTCGGCGAGTTCATGGCGCTGACCGGCGCCCGGCTCGATGGAGCCGAGTGCCATTATCTCAGTCTCGCGACCCATTACGTGCCGCAGGCCTCGCTCGGGGAGATGATCGAGCGCATCGTCAAGGCTCCGGCGAGGCTGCAGGGCGGCATCGGGGCCTTTGCCGTCACTCCGCCCGAAGCGCGGATCGAAGCGAATCTTCCCGGAATCACGCGCTGCTTCGCAAGCGACCGGCTCGAAAATATTCTCGAGGCGCTCGAAGCCGATGAAAGCGAATGGGCGCAAACCGAGCTTGGGACTTTGCGGAGCAAGAGCCCGCTGTCTTGCAAGGTCTCGCTCCGGCTGATGGCTGAAGGCGCCAACCGCGCCAGCTTCGAGGACGAGATGCGTCAGGAATATGCGCTTGCGAGCCGGGTCGTCCGCACCCACGATTTTAGGGAAGGCGTGCGCGCGCTGCTGATCGACAAGGACAATAACCCGCACTGGGACCCGCAAATCCCCGAGCTTGTTGATGACGAGATGCTCGACGTCCTCTTCGCGCCGCTTCACGGCCATGACGCGTGGACGCCGTTTCCGGAGACCCAAGCATGAGCGAGTACAATACCATCCTGGTCGAGAAGCGCGGCGCGGTGACTCTCGTCACCTTGAACCGACCGCAGGCCCTGAACGCACTCAACAGCGAAGTGCTCAGCGACCTGATCGACGCCTTTGGCAAATATGATGCGGACGACGGCCAGCGCTGCCTCGTGCTGACCGGATCGGACAAGGCGTTCGCGGCCGGCGCCGACATCAAGGAAATGTCGAGCCGGGGCTTTGCCGACATGTATTCGTCGGACTTTTTCGCCGGCTGGGAAAAGGTCACCGCGACGCGCAAGCCGTGGATCGCCGCGGTGTCGGGCTATGCGCTCGGCGGCGGATGCGAAGTCGCGATGATGGCCGACTTCATCATCGCCGCGGACAGCGCCCGGTTCGGACAGCCCGAGATCAAACTTGGAGTCACGCCTGGCATGGGCGGGTCGCAGCGGATCGCGCATGCGCTGGGCAAGGCCAAGGCCATGGAAATGTGCCTCACCGGACGGATGATGGATGCCGGGGAAGCCGAACGCTCGGGCCTCGTCGCCAGGGTCGTCCCCGCGAACGAGCTTCAGACCGAGGTCATGAAGACCGCCGAAGCCATCGCCGCAATGCCGCCGCTCGCCGCGATCGCGGTCAAGGAAATGGTCAATGCGGCGTTCGAGATCCCGCTCGGCCAGGGCATCCGGTTCGAGCGGCGCCTGTTCCACGGGCTGTTCGGCACCGAGGACCAGAAGGAAGGCATGGCCGCCTTCGTCGAAAAGCGGCCGGGTAACTGGAAGGGCAAGTAATGGCGAAGATCGCATTCATCGGGCTCGGCCACATGGGCGGCGGAATGGCGCCGAACCTTGCCAAAGCTGGACACGACGTGCGCGCGTTCGACCTGGTAGAGGACGCAGTCCAGCACGCGAGAGAGGGCGGCTGCACGGCCGCGGGCTCGGCCGCGGATGCGGTGAAGGACGCTGACGTCGTCATCACCATGCTTCCGGCCGCACAGCATGTCCGCTCGGTATTCGAGAATGAAATCGCTCCTAATGCGACGAAGGGCGCATTGCTGATCGATTGCTCGACCATCGACGTCGCCAGCGCGCGCGAGGTCGGCGAAAAGATGCAGGCAGAGGGCTTCGACTTCCTCGACGCCCCGGTGTCCGGCGGTATCGCCGCCGCTGCGAGCGGGAACCTCACCTTCATGGTCGGCGGCACCAACGAGCAGTTCGAACGCGCCAAGCCCTTTATCGAACCGATGGCCAAGGCCGTGATCCACGCCGGCGAGCTTGGCGCCGGGCAGGCCGCGAAGATCTGCAACAACATGATCCTCGGCGCGACCATGGCCGCGACCTGCGAGGCGTTCGTGCTGGCGAAGAAGCTTGGCCTCGACCTGCAAACCTTCTTCGACATCTCGTCGAAGGCGTCCGGCCAGAGCTGGTCGATGACGAGCTATGCCCCCGTCCCCGGCGTCGGTCCGGACACTCCCGCCGATCACGATTACGAAGGCGGGTTCGCGGCGGCCCTGATGCTCAAGGACCTGAAGCTCGCCGAAGAAGCCGCGCAGAGCGTCGGCGCCTACACGCCAATGGGCGCGGAAGCCGAGGAGCTCTACCAGCGGTTCGTCGACCGTGGCGGCGGTTCGAAGGATTTTTCAGGTCTCATCAAGATGATCGACGATAGTTGGAAAGTTCCCGAGGAGCAGGCGTAACGATGCGAATTCACCTGTTTGCCGCTACTGCGGTCGTCTCTCTTGCAGCCGCGGGCGCGGCGTTCGCTGCCCTGCCCAAGAACAAAGCGCTCGCCATCATGCACGAACGCCATGAGGGCATGGAAAAGATCGGCGACACCAATAAGCTCGTGCGGCGCGAGTTTGCGTCGAGCACTCCATTCGCTCCGGCAGTGAAGTCGGGCGCGGCGACGATCGCGGGCCTGTCCAAAAAGGCCTCGGGCTGGTTTCCGGCCGGAACGGGCCCCGAGATGGGCAATACCGGCGCGAAGTCCGCGATCTGGCAAAATCAGAAGGACTTCCAGGCGAAGCTGGCCGCGTTCCAGCAGGCCGCCGCAATGTTCAATGCAGCCGCGGCATCTGGCGACATGTCCGACGCGAAGACGCGCTACGCAGGCATGATCAGAACCTGCGATGCCTGCCACGACAGCTATCGCATGGAGATGCACCACTGACCGGCAAGCAGCCGGTCTGGGACCTGCCCGTCCGGCTGGTCCATTGGACTCTTGCGGGCCTGATCGCCTTCAGCTGGTGGTCGGTCCACAACCACCATACCAACTGGCACATCTGGTCGGGCATCGCGATCCTGACGCTGCTGATCTTCCGCTTGCTATGGGGTTTCGTCGGTAGCTCGACCGCGCGCTGGGCGGGCTTCATCCGCGGTCCGAGGACCATCGCCACCTATTTGCGGGGCGGTTGGTATGGCATCGGTCATAACCCGCTCGGCGCGCTCAGCGTCGTCGCCTTGTTCCTCGCCGTCGCGGTCCAGGTCGGGCTCGGCCTCATCGCCGAAGACGAAGACGGCATTTACACCGGTCCGCTGTCGGGCCTCGTCAGCATCGATATTTCGGACAAGGCCCGCGACCTTCACGAGCTGTGGTTCAACGTCATCCTCGGCCTCATCGTGCTGCATCTGGCGGCGATCATTTTTTACCGGCTTAACGGAAAAGTGCTGGTGACACCGATGATCACCGGCAAAGGCGCCGCCGACCCGCGGTCACTGCCGATGCGCCGCGGCAAATGGTGGATCGCCCTCATATGCCTGGCGATTGCGCTCGGCATCTCGCGCTGGGTCGTCGCGGGCGCACCACCTTTTGGTCCTTGATCGAAACGCATCGCGAGACCACATCGCTTGATCATGCAGATCCGTACCGAGCACACGCCCAATCCCGCCACCCGCAAGTTCCTGCCGGGCCAGACCGTCATGGATTCCGGAACAAGGGACTTTGCGGACGTACAAAGTGCTGAGGCTTCTCCGCTCGCCAATGCCCTGTTTTCGAGTGGCCTTGTCGAAGGCGTGTTCTTCGGCCGCGACTTCATTTCGGTCACCGCCGAGCCGGGCACGTCATGGACGGATCTGGAGCCGGTCGTGATCGAGACCCTGCTCGACCATTTCGTCACCGGCGCGCCTCTATTTGCACCGGGCAGCGCCGCCGGCATCCATGTCGCCGCCGAACCCGACTTCGAGGAAGATCCCGCCGACGCCGACATCATCGACCAGATCAAGGAATTGATCGAAACGCGCGTCCGCCCCGCGGTCGCCCAGGACGGCGGCGACATCGCCTACAAGGGCTATAAGGACGGGCATCTTTATCTGTCGATGCACGGTGCCTGCTCGGGCTGCCCGTCGTCGACCGTGACATTGAAGCGCGGCATCGAAAGCCTCATTCGCCACTACGTCCCCGAGGTCGAATCCGTCGAAGCTGTGGGTAGTGTCTCATCTTAAGTACAGCATGGGCCGAGAGCGCGTCGTGATAGACCCAACAAACGTCGGGAAGCAGTCTCGCTCGATACCTCGCTTGCTGGACCACCGAAGCCACGCGGCCCTCAAGAAACGTTCTTAATCGTCTTATTTTGAGATGGAACGACCCCGTTCATTCTGGGTTTTGTATTGACATTGTATTTACGGTTCTATATTAGAAAGGAAGTCGAGCGCGGACCCAGCAGCTAACACCGCGCTTGGTGGGGATAAAAATGGAGACAGCAGCCGCACTGCGGCCCCGTCATGACACCTCGGTGACAATGAGGATGCCGCTACAAACGAAGGAGTTGATTGAGAAGGCAGCAACAACAGTAAATAAGACCTTCAGCGCTTTCGTTGTTGAGAGCGCAAGAGAGCTCGCCGTTGACGTGCTACTCAATCAAACAGTGTTCAACCTATCCGCTGATCAGGCGGAGGCTTTTGCCAAGGCGTTGGAGAATCCTCCAGCGCCTACGGAGAAGCTAAAAGCATTGATGCAAAGTAAGGCACCATGGGAATAGTTGAGCAGCTTTCCACAGACCGTAGGCCCTATACTTCGCCGCGCCCGATTGAAGAGCATGACGAGGTAAAGGACTTTAGCTGTGGGAAGCCGCCACTAGACGACTTCCTGAAACAGCGCGCCCTTAAGAATGAGGGCAAGGCCTCGCGCACCTATGTCGTTTGTTCGGCACTAGGAAAAGACGCGGGTTCTGTTGCCGCCTATTACAGCCTAGCGGCTGGCGCTGTTGCACATGACAACGCGCCAGCTTGGGCTAAGCGCAATATGCCGAACCCAATCCCTGTGTTTGTCCTGGGCCGCCTAGCTGTCGATGCTGGCCACCAAGGTAAGGGTATCGGCAAAGCGCTTCTCAAAGAAGCAATCCAAAGGTCCTTGGAAGCCTCTCGCACTATCGGAGCGCGGGCACTGATCGTTCACGCAATCGATGATGACGCGATTGGCTACTATGCGTCGTTTGGCTTCCAGCGTTTCCCAACGGACGGTCGGACCCTCTTCCTGCCGATGGACACGCTCGCCCAAAGCCTCTGATTTCAAACTGATACACCACCAAGCTGTGTGACGGGGTTGCGGCAACGCGCCGCATGTGACCACTATCTCTCTCATGATTCTCGCATTCGACACGTCGACTGCCGCCTGCACCGCCGCTCTGTTCGACGGCGCGGGCGAGTGTCTGGCGCACGCCGACGAAGTGATCGGCCGCGGCCACGCCGAGCGGCTGGTGCCGATGCTCGATGAATTGCTCGACGGCCGGAAGGCGGAACGGATCATCGTCGGCGTAGGCCCTGGCAGCTTTACCGGAATGCGCGTGGGAATAGCGGCGGCGCACGGGTTGGCGATCGGCTGGGGCGCTGAGTTGTCGGGAATGATGTCCCTGGCGCTCATTGCCGCCAGCGCCGATTACGATGACAGCGTCGCGGTGGCCGTCATGGGCGGCCACGGCGAGCTTTTCTTCGACGAATTCGGGGAGGCTGGAAAACCGCTTAGCGCTCTACGCAGCCTCCCGCCTCCTGAGGCGGCAATCAGGACCAGGTCGAACCTCGTCATCGGATCGGGCGCAAAATTGCTCGTCAATGCGCGCGGCTGGGGCGAGGCGCGCGAGGCCCTGCCGCGAGCAGCCAACGCGCTCAAGATCGCGCCTGGCCTGCGCTCGCTTCCGGCCAAACCAATTTATGCCCGCACGCCGGACGCAAAGGCGAAAGCTGCATGATGGCGACGATCGACCAACCCGTCCGACTGTCGTCCGGCACCTTTGAAGACCTCGATTGCGTCATGGGAATCATGGAGACGGCGTTCGGCACCCGCTTCGGGGAAGCGTGGACGCGCTCCCAATGCGCCGGGATCCTGCCGATGGCGGGCGTTTCGCTGACGCTCGCCCGTGACAGCGAGACCGGCTCGGCGAGCGGCTTCTCGCTCATCCGAACGGTCGCGGACGAATCCGAACTCCTGCTGATCGCTGTTTCTCCGGAACGGCGGCGGCAAGGCGTGGGCCGGGGCCTCCTCAATCATTTCCTCGACCATGCACGATCCGAAGGAATTACCCGCGCACATCTCGAGGTACGGGACGGCAATCCGGCAATCCAGATGTATCGGCATGCCGGCTTCGAACCGATCGGGCGGCGTCGCAACTATTACCGCGGCGATGACGGTCAACAATTCGACGCACTGACCTTCGCGCTCGATCTCTAATCTTCGCTTTATTTGGTCCGCTATTGCGGGACTGCTGGCGCGCTCCTAATGCGCCGAACGCCGAGTCGAGAAGGCTCTGGTGGATTTTTGCTCGGATCGGACTCGCGACATGAGTGATATTGATAGCAACGAAGACACCCTGCTGACTTTGACCGCAGACATCGTCGCCGCCCACGTCAGCAACAACAGCGTCGCCGTGAATGACTTGCCGAATCTTATCCAGAACGTTCACTCGGCGCTCAACAATATTTCAGGCCGGGCCGCTGCGGCCGAGCCGAAGCCGGAGCCGAAGGTGCCGGTGCGCTCGTCGGTGAAGCCGGACTACATCGTCTGTCTTGAGGACGGGAAGCGGCTGAAGATGCTGAAGCGGCACTTGATGACTCACTACAATATGACCCCGGACCAGTACCGGCAGAAGTGGGGCCTCGCCGCCGATTACCCGATGGTCGCGCCCAATTATGCCGAGCAGCGGCGGACGCTCGCCAAGTCGATCGGGCTCGGTACCAAGCGGCGCAAGACCCGCGGCGGGAAATAGGCTTGAGTTCGCTGGACGATCCGCTTGCAGCCACCTAATTTGGGGTCATGACGCGGACGATCGACATCGAGGCGCTGTGCGCTGACAAAGGCCTCCGGATTACCGAGCAGCGCAAGGTCATCGCGCGCGTGCTCGGCGACAGCGAGGACCATCCGGACGTCGAGACTCTTCACGCCCGTGCGGCGGCGGTCGATCCCAACATCTCGATCGCAACGGTCTACCGGACAGTGCGGTTGTTCGAAGAGGCCGGAATCCTCGAGCGGCACGAGTTTGGTGACGGCCGCTCGCGTTACGAAGCAGCGTCCGAATCCCATCACGACCATTTGATCGACGTCGAGACCGGCAACGTGATCGAGTTTGTCGATGAGGAGCTCGAGGAGCTGCAGAAGCGCATCGCCCAGCGCCTCGGCTTCCGCCTCGTCGACCATCGAATGGAGCTGTACGGCGTCACCGTCGACCGCGACCGTTAGAACGCGGCCCAACAAGCGGGCCATAGCGCGCCTCATCGCAGCGCTGGCCTTCTTCGCGTTCGCTGCGCCACTCCACCTCCTGACGAAGCTGGTTCTTGGCCGGTCCGGCTGGCCGCGCCGGTTCCTGGCGGGCGTGGCGTGGATTTTCGGAGCACGGGCAAGGGTGGAAGGGGCGAGGCTCGACGCCCACACCTTGATCCTCGCCAATCATTTGAGCTGGTTCGATATCGTCGTTCTCGGCGGCGCCACCGGCTGCACGTTCGTGGCCAAGGATGAGCTTGGTCACCCCTTCATTCACTGGCTCGCGGACCAGAATCACACCGTCTACGTCAAGCGCACGCAGCGCGGTGCCGCGAAAGACCAGGCGATCGAACTTGCCCGCTCGCTCGAGCGCGGCCAGCCGGTGACCGTCTTTGCCGAAGGAACGACCGGTCCGGGCACCCACCTCCTGCCATTTCGCTCGACCCTGCTCGAAGCCGCCAATTACGCATCGAGGGACGTCGTGATCCGGCCGGTCGCAATGGACTATGGCGCTGCCGCGAGAGAGGTCAGCTGGTTCGACGAGCCGGCGATGCAGAATGTCTGGACGCTGCTCGGGCGGCGCGGGGCGCTGCCGGTGACGATCCGCCTGCTCGAACCGCTCAATCGCGGTCTCGACCGCAAGCAGCTGGCCAACCAGGCCCGCGAACAAATCGCCTCGGCGCTCGGCTTCAAGTCCGACGCCCAGTCGCCTATAGCGGCTGGTGAATGACTCCCAAGACTTTCAAAATCAAAAGCTTCGGCTGCCAGATGAACGTCTATGACGGCGAACGGATGGCCGAACTCCTCGGTGCTCAGGGGATGACGGCCGCGCCAGAAACCCAGGACGCCGACCTTGTCGTGCTCAACACTTGCCACATCCGCGAAAAGGCCGCCGAGAAGGCCTATTCCGACGTTGGCAGACTGCGCCGCGAGGATGGATCGAAGCCGTTGATCGCGCTTGCCGGCTGCGTCGCCCAGGCCGAAGGCGCCGAAGCCAAACGCCGGTCATCTTTGATCGACATCGTCGTCGGACCGCAGGCCTATCACCGCCTGCCGGAAATGGTTGCGGAAGCCACTCGCGGCGCTCGGCCGGTCGACACCGACATGCCGGCGATCTCGAAATTCGACGCCTTCCCGGCGCGCAGAAGAGCCAATCCCAGCTCGTTCCTCACCGTCCAGGAAGGCTGCGACAAATTCTGCACTTATTGTGTCGTGCCTTACACGCGCGGCGCGGAAATCTCGCGCCCGTGGGGCGACATCGTCGACGAAGCGAAAGAGCTTGCTAACGCTGGCGCGCGCGAAATCGTGCTGCTCGGCCAGAACGTGAACGCCTGGAGCGATGGCAAGCGCGGCCTCGCCCAGCTGATCCGCGAGATCGCGATGATCGGCCCCGTCGAACGCATTCGCTACACGACCAGCCACCCGGCGGACATGACCGACGACCTCATTGCCGCGCACGGTGAAGTCGATAAGCTGATGCCGTACCTGCACCTCCCGGTGCAGTCTGGGAGCAACCGCATCCTCAAAGCAATGAACCGCAGTCACACCGCCGACACATATCTCGCCATATTGGCAAAGATGCGTGCTGCCCGCCCCGACATCGCTTTGTCCGGAGACTTCATCGTCGGCTTCCCCGGTGAAACCGAGAAGGACTTCGAAGCGACGCTGCAAATCGTCGACGAGGTGCGTTACGCTTCGGCCTACACGTTCAAGTACAGTCCCCGCCCCGGCACTCCTGCCGCCACGATGGAGGATCAGATTCCGCGCGACATCATGGAAGACCGTCTCGAGCGCCTGAACGACCGCATCAACGCCCACCGGCTCGCGTTCAACCGGTCGATGGTCGACAGCGATACGCAAATCCTGATCGAGCGCCCGGGCAAGCATCGCGGCCAGATGATCGGCCGCTCGCCCTGGCTGCAGTCGGTCCATGTCGATACGGATGCGAAGCCGGGCGACATCCTTGATGTTTCAGTGGTCGCGGCAAGCTCGAACAGCCTCAGCGGCGCCGTCCGCGAGACTGGCCTCAGCTTCGTCGACGGGGTCGCCGCCTGATGGCCCGCCGCGATCTTCACGCCGTGCCCGACACCGCCCGCCTCGAGCTCGAGTTCGAGCAGCCCTACCTATTGGGGCCGTTGTTCGGCGATTACGACCGGCACCTGATCACCATCGAGAACCGGCTCGGCGTGCACATCGCGGCGCGCGGCAACCGGGTGCAGATCGAGGGTGAACCGGATGCAGCGGCGCGTGCCCGCGACGTCCTCATCGGCCTCTATAACCGGCTCGACCAGGGCCATGACGTCGATGCCGAAGCGGTCGAGGCCGTGCTTGGCATGGCTGCCCAGCCGAACCTCGACGGCATCATCCAGGAAGAAGTCACCTCGGCGCCCAAGGTCATGATCCGGACGCGCAAGAAGACCATCGTCCCGCGCTCGGCGATGCAGACTCCCTACATGGAGGCGCTCGCCCGCGACGACATGATTTTCGGCCTCGGCCCGGCGGGCACCGGCAAGACCTATCTTGCCGTCGCGCAGGCGGTCTCGCAGCTGATCACCGGCAGCGTCGACAGGCTGATCCTGTCTCGTCCCGCGGTCGAAGCCGGCGAGCGCCTCGGCTTCCTTCCGGGCGATATGAAGGAGAAGGTCGATCCCTATCTCCGCCCGCTCTACGACGCGCTCTATGACATGCTCCCGACCGAGCAGGTCGAGCGTCGCATCGCGTCGGGCGAGATCGAGATCGCGCCCCTCGCCTTCATGCGGGGCCGCACGCTCAACGACGCCTTCATCATCCTCGATGAGGCGCAGAACACGACGCCGCTGCAGATGAAGATGTTCCTGACCCGCTTCGGCATGCGCAGCCGGATGGTGATCTGCGGCGACCCCAACCAGGTCGATCTTCCGGATCCAACCAAGTCGGGCCTGGCCGATGCCGTCGCCAGGCTCAAGGGGATCAAGAGCATTTCAGTGATCCGCTTCACGGCTGCGGACGTCGTCCGCCACCCGCTCGTCGGGAAGATCGTCGAGGCTTACGAGGGTCCGGACGCGTGATGCTCGAAATCGCGCTCGACGCCGACGAGGAATGGGACAGTAGCCGCTCATGGGAACGGCTCGCCCGCAGGGCGGCTGAAGCGGCGATAGCCGAAAGCGCATTCCCCGACCTGACTGAGACCGACTGCCCGGTCGAACTGTCGGTGACGCTGACCAGCGACGAACATGTTCGCGAGCTCAATGCAAAGTGGCGAAACAAGGATAAGGCGACGAATGTGCTATCCTTCCCCATGGCCGACGAGCTTGATTTAAGCAGAGCAAATGTTTCTGCAATGGAACTGTTGCTGGGCGATATCGTGCTCGCTCACGGCGTCTGCGAGGCTGAAGCTGCCGAACAAGGCGTGTCTTTGGAACAGCATGCGACGCACCTGATGGTTCATGGGACGCTCCACCTCCTGGGCTACGACCATCACGATGATAGCGAGGCTGCCGACATGGAGGTGCGCGAGGTTCGGGCGCTGAAACGGCTCGGGATTTCCAACCCTTACGAGGTCACCGCCTGATGGCCACTCGTCACGACCAGGACGGCGGTGGCTCACGGCTGTGGCGCGGAATGCGCGCGCTCATCTTTGGTGAGGATAGCGAGCCGACGCTCCGCGAGGAAATCGAAGAAGCGATCGACGAGGCCGAGGAGAGCCAGGGCAGCCATCCAATTGCCGGCGATCTCTCGCCCGCCGAGCGGCAGATGCTCCGCAACCTGCTGCACTTCGGCGAGCGTACCGCGGGCGAAATTGCCGTGACTCGCGGCGACATCATGTCCGTGCCCTCGGATATCAGCTTCGACCAACTGGTCCGCGCATTCGCGGACGCCGGGCACAGCCGCCTTCCCGTCTACGCCGACAGCCTCGATGAGGTCATCGGGATGATCCACATCAAGGACGTGTTCGAAGCGCAGGTTGATCCGGCCCGCGAGCGCTCGGTCAAAGGCCTGCTGCGCAATCCATTGTTCGTTCCCGAATCGATGGGCGTCATCGAGCTTCTCGCGCGCATGCGCGCCGAACGCGTTCACCTCGCCATCGTCGTCGATGAGTTTGGCGGCACCGAGGGCCTCGTCACCATCGAGGACGTGGTCGAGGTGATCGTCGGAGACATCGAGGACGAGCACGACATCGAAGAAGCCGGGATGCTCACCCTGCTCGAGGACGGCGTGTGGGAAGCCGACGCCCGGATCGAGCTTGAGGAATTGCAAAGCGCGGTCGATCCGCGGCTGACGGCCGAAGACGATGAAGTGGATACGCTCGGCGGCCTGGTCTTCCTGATGGCGGGACGAATTCCGGCAAATGGAGAATGCGTCCGGCATCCGTCGGGCTGGACTTTTGAATCGGTGGATGCCGATCCGCGCAAGATCATCCGAGTCCGGCTCCACGCGCCGGACGGCCAGCGTCCGCGCGGCTAATTCTTCGCGAAGAGCTTGGCCGGGTCGGCCATCGCCTTGAATTCGAGCGCGTTGCCGGCTGGGTCGAGAAGGAACATCGTCGCCTGCTCTCCCGCTTCGCCCTTGAACCGCACGGTCGGCGCGATCACGAATTGGGTTTGTGCCGCTTCGAGCCTGGCCGCGAGCGCCGTCCACTCATCCATCGACAGCACCAGCCCGAAATGCGGCACCGGCACGTCATCGCCGTCGACCGGATTGGTCGCCCGGCGCCGCACCGCATCGGGCGCGAGATGGGCGACGATCTGATGTCCATAGAGATCGAAATCGACCCAATGGTCCGCGCTGCGCCCTTCGGGGCATCCAAGGAGGTCGCCGTAAAAGCCCCGCGCAGCGCCCAGATCGTCGACCGGGAAGGCAAGATGGAAAGGCGGCAATGTCATCGCCCTGCCATTGTCATTGCTGATGGACCGAAGCAATGACGCGGGTCGGATGAAGCAGTTCCTCATCGCTTTTGCCATCGGCGCCTTGTCGGCGTTCGCGTTCGCGCCCGTTGGCCTATGGCCATTGATGCTGCTCGCGATCGCAGGCCTATTGGAGCTCGTCTGGCGATCGAAGTCGCTGAAACAGGCGTTGGCCACCGGCTGGGGTTTCGGGCTTGGCCAGTTCGTCGTCGGACTGAACTGGATCGCGACGGCTTTCACCTATCAGGCGGCGATGCCGGCCTGGCTCGGTTGGGTCGCCGTGGTGCTGCTCTCGCTCTACCTTGCCATTTATCCTGCTCTCGCGGCAGGGCTTGCCTGGCGGTTCAAGGCAGAGCAGCCGATCGCGGCCGTTCTGGTTCTCGCCGGTGCGTGGCCGGTGATCGAATGGCTGCGCGGGAAGATCTTCACCGGCTTCCCGTGGAACCCCGTCGGCGTGAGCCTGGTCGACACTCACCTCCTCAACGCCGCGACCGTCATTGGCACCTATGGCCTGTCACTGCTGGTCGTCCTCGCCGGCGGAACGCTGTGGCTGCTCACTCGCAAGGAGTGGCGCAATGCCTCTATTCTGATCGTCGTCCTCATCGCGATGCACTTCATGCCCTGGCCGCAAACCGCGGCCGCCACGGGCAGGAACATCCGCGTCATCCAGCCCAACATCGGCCAGGAGGACAAGTGGCGCGAGGGATATGGCGACGAGGCCGAATTTCGCTTGATCAGCCTGTCGTTGAAAGCTGGCGGCCGGCACCCGCGCCTCCTCCTGTGGCCGGAAGCTGCGGTCACCGACCCGCTTGAGGATTCGCGCCCGGAAGATGCGCCTTATGCTGCGATGGGGCGGGCTCGCGCCGCGGCGCTCGTGGCGCCGAACGAGTATCTCTTGACCGGCGGCCTCGCAGTCTTCTCGAAAGATGGCCGCAAGATCGACAGCCTTGCCAACAGCATCTTCATTCTCGGCCAGGGCGGACGCGAGCTTGGGCGGTATGACAAGGCGCACCTCGTTCCTTACGGCGAGTATCTGCCCATGCGGCCATTATTGTCCGCGATCGGCCTGTCGCGGCTTGCCCCCGGCGACTTTGATTTCAACTCCGGGCCGGGGCCGCGCAGCGTCACGCTGCCAGGCTGGGGCAAGGTCGGCTTCCAGCTTTGCTATGAGATGATCTTCTCCGGCGAGGTCGTCGACCGCCACAACCGGCCCGATTTCATCTTCAATCCGTCGAACGACGCCTGGTTCGGTCGCTGGGGCCCGCCGCAGCATCTCGCCCAGGCCCGGCTCCGGGCCGCTGAGGAAGGCATTCCGGTGATCCGCTCCACCCCGACCGGCATCAGCGCCGTGGTCGACGCTCACGGTCATATCATCGAGGCGCTCCCATGGCGGACCGCCGGGGTGATCGATACGACCCTGCCGCCCGCTGCATCGCCGACTTTTTTCTCCCGCTTTGGCAATATCATCCCGCTGTTGCTCGGCTTCGTGGTGCTGCTAAGCGGCATTGTGCTTGGCGTTCGCCGCCGCTAGGGCTGCCGACCAACATATAAAGACTTCCTTATATCCTGATATCGAGGCCACGCTTCCGACCATGCGCAGCTCTTATTTGTTCACTTCCGAATCCGTTTCCGAAGGCCATCCCGACAAGGTCGCCGACCAGATTTCAGACGCGATCGTCGACCTGTTCCTGTCCAAAGACCCCGAGGCTCGCGTCGCCTGCGAGACGATGACGACCACCAACACCGTCGTCCTCGCCGGCGAAATCCGCGGCGAAGGAATCATGGACCGTGAGGGCAATTGGGCGCCGGGTGTCCCCGAGGAAATCGAGCAGGCAGCACGCGATACGGTGAAGCGCATCGGTTACGAGCAGGCCGGTTTCCACTGGGCGACCTTCCGCTTCGAGAACAATCTGCACCCGCAGTCCGCGCACATTGCGCAGGGCGTCGATGCCGGCACCGACAAGGATGAAGGCGCCGGCGATCAGGGCATCATGTTCGGTTTCGCGTGCGACGAGACCCCCGACCTCATGCCGGCGACGCTCGATTACAGCCACAAGATCCTGATGGAGATGGCTGCCGACCGGCACGCCGGCAAAGCGCCGTTCCTGGAGCCGGACGCCAAGAGCCAGGTCACGCTTCGCTTCGAGGACGGTCATCCAGCCAAGGCGACCGCAATCGTCGTGTCGACCCAGCATAAGCCCGGCTACGACACGGGCACTCGGCAGGCCGAGCTTCATGCTTATGTGAAAGCCGTAATCGCCCGCGTCATGCCGACCGAGCTGCTCGGCAACGAGACTGTCTATCACATCAACCCGACCGGCAGCTTCGAGATTGGCGGGCCGGACGGTGACGCCGGCCTCACCGGCCGCAAGATCATCGTCGACACCTATGGCGGCGCCGCACCGCACGGCGGCGGTGCCTTCTCGGGCAAGGACCCGACCAAGGTCGACCGCTCGGCCGCTTATGCCGCGCGCTACCTCGCCAAGAACATCGTCGGCGCCGGACTCGCCAAGCGCTGCACGATCCAGCTCGCCTACGCCATCGGCGTATCGAAGCCGCTGTCGCTTTATGTCGATACGCACGGCACGGGCGCGGTCGATGATTCACGGCTCGAGGATGCGATTGCCGGCATCGGCAAGCTCGGCGGCCTGACGCCGCGCGGTATCCGCACCCTCCTTGGCCTCAACAAGCCGATTTACGAGCCGACCGCCGCTTACGGCCACTTCGGCCGTACCGCACAAGGCGATTTCTTCCCGTGGGAGCGGCTGGACCTGGTCGAGGATCTCAAGGCCGCCGTCGGAATAGAGGCTCAGCCCGTCGAGGCCTGAGCCGCCGCTTTCGTTCCCGCCGCATAGCTCACCCGCCAGACGGTATTACCGACGTCGTCGGCGACGATCAGCGCGCCGGTGCGGTCGATAGCAACGCCGACGGGGCGCCCGCGCGCATCGCCGTGAGAATCGAGGAAGCCGGTCACAAAGTTGATCGGCTTGCCGTTGGGCTTGCCGCCACTGAAGGGAATGAACACCACGCGATAGCCATTCAGGTCGGTGCGGTTCCAGCTACCATGCTCTCCGACGAAGGCCCCGCCGTCGAACATCTTTGGAAAGCTCGAGCCCGTGTAGAAGGCGAGCCCGAGCGGCGCGACGTGTGAGCTCAGAGCATAATCGGGCGGGATTGCCCGGGCGACGAGATCGGGCCGTTGCGGCCGGACCCTGGGATCTACATGCTGCCCGTAATAACTGTACGGCCAGCCATAGAAGGCGCCGTCCCTTACGGACGTCATGTAATCGGGGACGAGGTTCGGGCCGAGTTCGTCCCGCTCGTTCACCACGGTCCACAGGACATTGCTGCCGGGATAGAAGGTCAGCCCGTTGGGGTTTCTGAGCCCGCTCGCAAAAATTCGATAGGAGCCCGTCTTCGGATCGACTTCCAGTATGGCGGCGCGATTGGTCTCCGCTTCCGGTCCACGCTCCTGGATGTTGCTGTTCGATCCGACGCCCGCATAGAGCTTCGTCCCGTCAGGGCTGGCGGTGAGGCTCTTGGTCCAATGGTGGTCGATGAGCCCGCCGGGAAGATCGATAATCTTCTGGCCCCGCGCGGCGATCCTGGTCTCCCCGGGAGTGAAGGGATAGCGGATGATGGCGTCGGTATCGGCGACGTAGAGGTCGCTCCCGACAACCGCCAGCCCGAATGGCGAATTGAGATGGTCAATGAGAACGGACCTTGCTTCTGCCTTGCCGTCACCGTCGGCATCGCGAAGTAGGGTGATGCGCTGCGGCGGTCCGCCGGGTGCGCCCGACGTCTCCTTCGCTCCGCCGCCGCCATGGGCGAGGCTCATGATGAAGTCGCGGATCGGGTCCTTGGGACGCTCGACCGGTTCCGAGCCAACGCGCTGCGATTCAACGACCAGAATATCGCCGTCGGGCAGCGCCAGGACGTTGCGCGGATTGCTAAGACCCGTCGCCAGCGCCTCGATCTTGAAGCCCGGCGGCACGGTTGGCGTTTCGCTCCCCTTCCAGCCGAGGGTCTTGGGTACGCCAACCGCCGCAACGAGCTCTTCGGCCGGCTTGGGAAGCACGGGATTGGAACCAATTTGTTGCGACGGATTGACCGGCTGCGGATTGCCGCACGATGCCAGCGGCAGGACAGCGGCAGTGATCTGGTAAAGGCGGTTCATGCCACTCTCCTTTCGACCACGTATCGCGCCTGCCGGCCGAGCCATCCGCAAACGAGGATCAGGATTGCGCCGATCACGGACAGGATGAGGCCGAGCGGCACCACGGCCGTCCAGCCGTCGCGCGCGTGGACGAAGCTGTTCACCAGTTCGATTACGAAGGTGACGATCAGCAACAGGAACGCGAGCCAGCTGGCCGCGCCACGGATCGAATCGATCAACAGGATGAAAAGCGCAATTCCCGCGAAGACGAGGCCCGTGGCGAGCAGCCAGGTCGAGAAATTGACCCAAAGCAACGTCCCGCCGCTGTTGCGGTAAGCGATGTCGGTAATCGTTGCGCCGAGGAAACAGACCACCGCAACAGGCAGGAACAGGGTGTAGAAGGGCTGGTGGACGATCGAAATCGGCCTTCGGGATCGGTGCGCCAACACAACGGCTCCTCAACTTCCCCGCGCGAATCTGACGCGGAAATGGACAAGAGGTTCCAACGGCAGTTGTCCGACGCGGGCGCGCGCCCTAGGCGCTCGCGGCAATGAGCGCGTTCAAGTCCGGCGATCCGCTGACCCTCAACCGGCTTTACGGCCGGTCGAGCGGACACAGACTAAGGGCGGCGCAGCAGGAGATCGTCGAGACCCTGCTGCCAAAGATTTCCGTGCCCGAAGATGGCGAAGTCACCGCCGAGCGATTGTTCGGCGAAACTCGTCCGCTGCATTTCGAAATCGGCTTCGGCTCGGGCGAGCATCTCGCCAACCGCGCCGACATGCTGCCCGATCATGGCTTCATCGGCGCCGAGCCGTTCCTCAATGGCGTCGCGACGGCGCTTGGCCACATCCGCGACAAGCATCTCGCCAATGTCCGCGTCTGGCGCGGCGATGCGCTCGACGTCATGCAGCGCGTCCCTGATGGAGCGCTGAGCTTCATTTATCTGCTTCACCCCGACCCGTGGCCCAAGGCGCGCCACGCGAAGCGGCGGATGGTCAATGACGGGCCAGTGGGCCTGTTCGCGGCGAAGCTGAAGCGGCACGGGGAATTTCGCCTCGCGACCGATGACCCGACCTATCTCGCCTGGTCGCTGATGGTCATGCAGCGTCATAGCGGGCAGTTCGACTGGCTCGCCGAACGGCCGAAGGATTTCCTCGAACCATCAGGTGGCTGGATCGAGACCCGCTACGGCGCCAAGTCGCGTCGCGAGGGCCGACGGCCTTATTACCTGCGCTATCGCCGGGTCTGAACGGGCTCAAGCCGAAGCAGCCGGCCGCCGTTTCCATCCTCAAGCAGATAGACTTCGCCGCGCGGCCCCTGTTCGACTTCGCGGATTCGGTGAGCCATGTCCCATTGGTCGGTCTTGCTCGCCTGGTCGCCGCGGATCGTCACGTGGATGAGCGCCTCGCCCGACAGCGCGCCGAGCAAGGCATCGCCTTTCCACTGCCCGAACAGGTCGCCGGTGTAGATGATCATTCCGGCGGGGCTGACTGACGGATTCCAGAAAAGCTTTGGCGCTTCGTAGCCGTCGCCCGGCGCATGGTCCGGGATCGTGACCCCGTTGTAGTTGCTGCCATTGGACCTGTTGGGCCAGCCGTAATTCCGGCCGGGCAGGATGAGGTTGACCTCGTCGCCGCCGCGCGGGCCCATTTCATGCTCCCACAGCCGCCCGTCCGGAGCGAAGGCCAGCCCATAGGGATTGCGGTGACCGCTGCTCCACGTTTCGGCTGGAGTAAGGTTCGCGCCCGGCCAGGTGAAAGTCCGGCCTCGAGCAATTCGCGCTTCATCGCTGTCTGCCGGCGGATCGATGATCTTCACGCTCGCGGCTCCGGTCTTGCCCGCGAACGGATTGCCGGGCGCCGGTTTGCCGTCGAGCGTCAAGTGCAGGATCTTGCCGAGCGGCTGGCTCAAGTCCTGAGCGGGAGTGAAGCGCTGCCGCTCGCCCGAGCTGAGGAACAGGGACTGGCCGTCCGGAGCAAAGGCAATCCTGGCGCCGAACTGGCCGCCCGCGCCGCCGGCTGGATCGTGCCAGAGCATCGTGAACCCTTCGAGCCGCGGGCTTGTCGCAATGTCGGCGAGCTTCGCCCTCGCCAGCGCCAGCCCGCTGCCGCCGGCCGCCGACGGCTCGGAATAAGTCAAGTAGACCATCTGGTCGCCCGCGAAGGTCGGGGCCGCGACGATGTCGAGAAGGCCGCCCTGGCTCGAGACCACCACCCGCGGCGCCCCCGAGACCGGCGTCTTTCGGCCTGTGGCGACATCGATCAGCCAGACCCGGCCGGGCTTCTCCGTCACGAGCGCGACATTGGTCAGTTTGACGCCAGAACCCGGCAGGAACGACATCCCCCACGGCATGTCGAAGGTCGCGACTTCGGTGCTCGTGAAGGGGGTTTCGGAATTGGCTGCCATCGCTCCGCAAGCACCGAGCGCCAGTGGCAGGCTGAGGAAAATCGCGCGCATGATCATGTTCTCTGCTTACTCTCCGGCCGCGCTGCAGTTCCAGAGACGCCTCGACAGGAGTATCAAAGGGAAAGACAGCTAAATTGAACCTTTCCGGCCAGCAGCAGCACTGATGGCTCAGGCGGGAGGAACCGTAGGTGATTTTGAACGGGGCGGCCCGCCGCCCGCGGACCGACGCGAACCGATCGAGTGTGCTCGAGGAAAACGAGCTGCTCGACCGCGTGCGCGCCCGGGACATGCACGCGTTCGAACGGCTCTACCGGATCTATCAGCCCCGCCTGGCCCGGTTCCTGTTCAACCTCGTGCAGCGGCCGCAGCTGGTGGAGGAGGTTTTGAACGATACGATGATGGTGGTCTGGGATACGGCCGGAAACTTCCGCGGCGGCAGCAAGCTGTCCACCTGGGTGTTTTCGATCGCCTATCGCAAGGCGATGAAGGCGAAAATGCGCTGGCCCGACCCGGTCGAGGAGCAGCCCTTCGACCCGCGCGTCAGCAACGATCCCGGCCCCGATGAGGAGCTTGAACATCAGCGCCTTCACGACGCCCTGATGAAAGCGATGAACGAGCTGTCGGCCGATCACCGCGCCGTCGTCGACCTCACTTACTTCCACGGGCTGGGCTATCGCGAGATTGCCGAGATCATGCATTGCCCCGTGGACACGGTGAAAACCCGCATGTTCCATGCCCGCCGGCGCCTGAAGCAGGCGATGTCCGGCCAGATGTTCGACTGGATCTGACGGCGATGCCGGAGGACACCCACGACCAGGCCGAAGAGCTGCTTCCGTGGTACGCCACGGGGCAGTTGGATGCCGCCGACCGGGCGCTGGTCGAGAACCATCTCGCTTCCTGCGCCCGCTGCCAGCGCCAGCTTGCCGACGAGCAGGTGCTGATCGACCAGTTCCAGGCGATGTCGCCCGAGATCGACAGCGGCTGGGCGCAGCTGCGCGGGCAGATCGAGGCAAGGCCGCCGGCGCGACCGGGACTTGGCGAGACCCTCGCCGAGTTCTGGGAGTTGCTGAAGCGTCCGGTCGTCGCGGCGATCGCGACGGCGCAGGTCGCCTTCGTCGCGCTCGCGGCCATGCTGTTCCAGTGGCTGAGCCAGCCGACCTACGTAGCCCTTGGTTCGGGCGCGGCCGCTTCGTCCGCAAACATCATCGTCATATTCAGGCCAGAGGCGCGTGAGTCCGACCTTCGGTCAGCAATCGCGGGCAGCGGCGGAACGCTCGTCGGTGGGCCGACCGAAGCGGATGCCTATCTGATTCACGTCCCCCGCAACGGACGGGAAGCCGCGATCGGCAAGCTTCAGAAAAATTCCAGCGTCACGCTCGCCCAGCCGATCGACGGGCCGCAATGAAGAAGGCCCTTCTCTGGGCCCTCGTTGCGCTTCTCGGCATCGTGACGGCAGGAGCGGTGCCTGCGGCTACGTCCGTTGCCGCGCCGCCCGAGCGTCAGATCCTGGTGATGGTCCAGCAACCGCCCGGCGTCGAGGACGGCTACGGCGGCGGTGGCGATCGCGAGCAGCTCGCGAGGAAGATCGCGCGGGCTCATGGCCTCGCCGTGGTCGATACCTGGCCGATGTCGCGGATTGGCCTCGACTGTTTCGTGATGGCGGTGCCCGCCGGTCACTCGACTGCAACGATGGCCGACGAAGTCTCACGCGATCCGGACGTCCAATGGGCGGAGCCGGTCGCGATGTACGAGGCGCAGGGCGGATCAATCTCGCACAACGACGCTTTGTTCGCCGCCCAGCCCGCAGCGCGCCAATGGCACCTCGCCGAGCTGCATCAGGTTGCGACCGGCAAGGGCGTGAAGGTCGCCGTGATCGACAGCGGCATCGAAGCCAATCATCCGGATCTCGCCGGCCAGGTGACGCTCAACCGCAACTTCGTCGCGAACCGGCCGCCGGCGTTCGAGGCGCACGGCACGGGCGTCGCGGGCATTATCGCCGCCAAGGCAGACAATAAGGTCGGGATCAGCGGCGTGGCACCGGGTGCCCGGCTCCTCGGGCTGCGAGCCTGTTGGCAGGCTAGCTCCACGCGCACCGTCTGTGACAGCTTCAGCGTCATCAAGGCACTTTATTTCGCGATCGACCAAAAAGCCGACGTCATCAACATGAGCATCAGCGGTCCCGGCGACCGCTTGCTCAGGACTTTAGTCGATCTGGCCATCGAACGCGGCTCGACCATCGTTGCCGCATTCGACCCCAAGCGCTCGGACGGGGGCTTTCCTGCCTCTGTGCTGGGGGTCATCGCTGTTTCGGACACCCCGGTCGGCGGCCACGTGTTCGTGGCGCCCGGGCACGATATTCCAACAACCCAGCCCGGCGACAAATGGTTCGTCGTCAGTGGAAACTCGTTCGCCGCGGCCCATGTCAGCGGCCTGATGGCCCTGCTTCGCCAGAAGAATCGCTCCTCGACGCTCGTCACCGCTGCCGCGGGGCGGATCAACGCCTGCGCTAGCGTCGACCGGGCGTGGAGCTGTGAATGCGCCTGCGATGGCGCGGGATTGGCCAACGCGCATCGCTGATCTGCCTTAGTTTGAACCCTTCCAACCTGGGCTAGCACTAACCGGTCACAGAATTCCGGGGCTGTATCTGCGTGCTCGGGGCGGGGGCAGAAAAAGGAGCTTTGATCATGAAGCGTGTAATTACCCTTATTGCAGCGACCGCGATGGCATTCTCGCCTGCCGCTGCTGTCGGCCAGACGGCTCCAGGCCAGGGCCAGTTCCACGGCACTCATTACTGGCATTCCAACAGCGGCAACGCGTCGGGGCAGCCGGGAGCCGATTGCGAAGACCTCGTCGCTGACGGCGAAGGGGCAACGCCTGGCAATTCCGGCAGCGCTCCGGGCGGCGGTTCGCCATTTACTGGCGAGGACAGCACGTCTGGAACCCATTACGCCGGATCTCAGCCGCAGAATTCGCGCAACAGTGCGTCCGTCTCTCAATATGACGTGGCGTGCGCGAACCAGACGCCGCCTCAATAGCGGCGTTTAATCGGGGCAAGCCCCGCGCCCCTGCGGGACTGGCCCCTCGGCTGGCTCGCTTCGCCCCCGGGCGAGCCAGCCGCTTCAGGCCTCTCCCGGCTTGTGATGCGTTCCACTTGTAATTTAGTCCGGTTCGAAGGCCTGATATGCAACAATGCAGTCTCCTCTCGCTCGCTACCGCGGTTCCTCCGCATGTCGTGGAGCAATCCGAGGCGAAAGCGGTCGCTCGTGAGGCTTTTGGAAGGAAGGCGTTGTTCGATCGCCTCTCCGGCGTGTTCGACAATGCCGGCATAGCGCGGCGCAACATTGTCGCTCCCTTAGATTGGTACATGGGAAATCATGGCTGGAGCGATCGCAACGCGGTCTATCTCGACGCTGCCGAGCAACTCTTCATCGAAGCCGCAACAATTGCGATCGAGCGCGCCGGCCTCATGCCCGACCAGATCGACGGCATTGTCACCGTCTCCACCACCGGCATCGCCACGCCAAGTCTTGAAGCCCGGGCGCTGTCGAAGGTCGGCTTCCGCTCGAACGTGCGCCGGGTGCCGGTGTTCGGGCTTGGCTGCGCTGGCGGCGTCAACGGCCTGTCGATCGCGTCGCGGATGGCAACGGCGGACCCCGGCAGCATGTGGCTGTTCGTCACGGTCGAGACCTGCTCGATCTCGATCCGGCTCGACAGCGACGATCCCGCGGCCGTGGTCGCAACCGCCTTGTTCGGCGATGGCGCCGCAGCGGCGGTCGTCACCAGCGGCAAGCACAGCCTCGCCAGAATTACTGCATCCGCAGAGAAAATCTGGCCGGACACGCTGCGGATCATGGGTTGGGACATCGAAGACCCGGGCCTTGCGGTCGTCTTCGACCGCGCCATCCCGCCCTTCATCGAAGCCGAGCTCGAAAGCGCCGTTGATGAGCTTGGCGCGGCCATGGGCATCTCACGCGACGAGGTCGACCGGTTCTGCTGCCATCCCGGCGGAGTGAAGGTGATCGACGCAATCGAGACGGCACTTCATCTCCATCAAGGCGAGCTCAATATCGAGCGCGAGGTGCTTCACGACTATGGCAATATGAGCGCTCCAACCGTGATGTTCGTGCTCGAACGGCTGCTTGAGCGGGGGCTTCCCGACAAGGTCATGATGACCGCGTTCGGCCCCGGCTTCACCTGCGCCGCCATGCTGCTCGAGGCCGCTTGATCCTCAATATCGTCATCCTTGCGCTCGTGACGCTGCAGCGGCTTGGCGAGCTTTGGCTCTCGAACCGCAACACCGCCCGCTTGTTCGCTCAAGGCGCGCGAGAATATGCGCCGGGCCATTACCCCCTGATCGTCGCCGTCCACACGCTCTGGCTCGCTGCATTGTGGTGGCTCGCACCGTCTCGCCCCGTCGACTTCTTCTGGCTGGCCATGTTCGTCGCCATCGAGATCGCGCGGATCTGGGTCCTTGCAAGCCTCGGTCCGCGCTGGACGACGCGGATCATCATCATTCCCGATGCGACGTTGGTCCGACGCGGCCCGTACCGCTTCGTCAACCATCCCAATTACCTGGTCGTAGTAGCGGAAATCCTCGTCCTGCCGCTGGTGTTCGGCCTGTGGCAGGTCGCGCTCATCTTCACCCTGCTCAACGCCGCGATCCTGACGATTCGCATCCGTGCCGAGAACGCCGCGCTCGGCCGCTAAGCATCGCTTGCGGCGGCCGCGACTCGAGCCTATATCGCAGCTCTCTCCTCGACATCGTCAGATGCCTGAGGCTGGGGCCCCACGGTCCCGGTCAGAGAGACGTTTGGGCTTCTTATCTAAGGGTAATGCGTGGCGGATATCGCCGAACTTGAGCGGATGATCGGGCCCGAGGTGAAGAGCCTCGGCTTCGACCTTGTGCGCGTGATGATGATCGGCGGCATATCCGATCCGACGCTGCAGGTCATGGCCGAGCGCCCGGACACCCGCCAACTCGACATCGCCGATTGCGAGATCATCTCCCGGCGCCTCTCCGACCTGCTCGACTCCGACGATCCGATCGAGGGCAGCTATCGTCTCGAAGTCAGCTCGCCCGGTATCGACCGCCCGCTGACGCGCCTCAGGGACTATAGCGACTGGGCCGGCCACGAAGCCCGGATCAGGTTCGCCGAGCCCGTCAACGGCGCCAAGCAGGCGTCGGGAATCATCGAGGGCGTCGAGGGCAATATAGTCCGCGTCGCCACCACAATGGGCGAGAGGACCATCGATTTCGCCAACATCGCTTCCGCCAAACTGGTCTTGACCGACAAGCTCATCAACGCCACCGCGCCGCTCAGCACTGAAGGCGCCGACACCATTCATACGCAAGAGGACTGATTTCCATGGCCACCGCACCCGCTGCCGTCAGCGCCAACAAGGCCGAGCTGCTCGCGATCGCCGACGCCGTCGCGCGCGAGAAGCTGATCGACAAGGCCATCGTCATCGAGGCGATGGAAGACGCGATCCAGCGCGCCGCCCGCGCCCGCTACGGCGCCGAGAACGACATCCGCGCCAAGCTCGACGGCGAAACCGGCGACCTGCGCCTGTGGCGTGTGCTCGAAGTCGTCGAGGAGCCGGAAGATCATTTCAAGCAGATCGACCCGACCCGCGCGCAGAAGCTGCAGAAGGGTGCCGCGGTCGGCGACTTCATCGTCGATCCGCTGCCGCCCATCGAGTTCGGCCGAATCGCCGCCCAGGCCGCCAAGCAGGTCATCTTCCAAAAGGTCCGCGACGCCGAGCGCGAGCGCCAGCATGAAGAGTTCAAGGATCGCGTCGGCGAAGTCATTACCGGCGTCGTCAAGCGCGTCGAGTTCGGCCACGTCGTCGTCGACCTCGGCCGCGCCGAGGGCGTCATCCGCCGCGACCAGCAGATCCCGCGCGAAATGGTCCGCGTCGGCGACCGCATCCGCTCGCTGATCATGGCCGTCCGCCGCGAAGCCCGCGGCCCGCAGATCTTCCTTTCCCGAGCGCATCCCGACTTCATGAAGAAGCTGTTCGCGCAGGAAGTGCCGGAAATTTACGACGGCATCATCGAGATCAAGGCCGCCGCCCGCGACCCGGGCAGCCGCGCCAAGATCGGAGTCATCAGCCACGACAGCTCGATTGACCCGGTCGGCGCCTGCGTCGGCATGAAGGGCAGCCGCGTCCAGGCCGTCGTCCAGGAACTCCAGGGCGAGAAGATCGACATCATCCCGTGGAGCGACGATCTCGCGACCTTCTCGGTCAATGCGCTGCAGCCCGCGACCGTCGCGCGAGTCATCATCGACGAGGAAGAGGACCGCATCGAAGTCGTCGTTCCGGACGACCAGCTCAGCCTCGCCATCGGCCGCCGCGGCCAGAACGTCCGCCTCGCCAGCCAGCTGACCTCGAAGCAGATCGACATCCTGACCGAGGCCGACGCCAGCGAGAAGCGCCAGCGCGAATTCGTCGAGCGGTCGGAGATGTTCCAGAACGAGCTCGACGTTGACGAGACGCTGTCCCAGCTGCTGGTCGCCGAAGGCTTCACCAGCCTCGAGGAAGTCGCTTACGTCCAGCTCGACGAAATCGCGTCGATCGAGGGGCTCGACGACGACATCGCGTCGGAGCTCCAGAACCGCGCGACCGAAGCGCTCGAGCGCCGCGAAGCCGCAGCCCGCGAAGAGCGCCGTTCGCTCGGAGTCGAGGACGCTTTGGCGGAAATGCCGCACCTCACCGAGGCCATGCTGGTCACGTTGGGCAAGGCCAACATCCGGACGCTCGACGACCTCGCCGACCTCGCGACCGACGAGCTGATCCAGAAGAAGCGCCAGGAGCCGCGCCGCCGCGCCGAGACGGCCACCCGTCGTCCGGAGGACAAGGGCGGCATCCTCGCCGACTATGGCCTCACTGACGAGCAGGGCAACGAGATCATCATGGCCGCCCGCGCCCACTGGTTCGAGGACGAGCCCAAGACCGAGGAGGCCGCCGATGCGGAAACCTCGGAATGACGCGCTAGAAAAGCACGTTCCCGAACGGACCTGCATCCTCTCCCGGCGGATGGCGCCGAAAGAGGAGCTGATCCGGCTCGCGCTTTCGCCTGACGGTGAAGTGGCGCCGGACGTCCGCGCCCGTGCTCCTGGCCGCGGCGCCTGGATTGGCGTCAATCGCGCTGAGCTTGATGAGGCCAACGCCAGAGGCAAGCTCAAGGGAGCGTTGCAGCGGGCGTTCAAGACCAATGCGGTGACCGTACCCGCCGATCTCGGTGAGCGCACGCAGGCGGCGCTCCGCCAGGCGGCGCTCGACCGGCTCGGCATGGAAGCGCGTTCGGGCAATCTCATCAACGGCTCCGACAAGGTCGAAGTCGCCGCCCGCTCCGGCAAGGTGCACCTGCTCATCCACGCCGCCGACGCAGGTGAAGATGGCAACCGCAAGCTCGACCAGGCCTGGCGAGTGGGCGGGGGTGCTGAGCGAGGGGTGATATTCCCCGAGCCACGCACTATCTTGTCGTTGGCACTGGGGCGCGAAAATGTGGTACATGTCGCGCTGACCGATCCCGCTGCCGCTTCGCGTGTCTCCGACGCGCTCGAGCGTTGGCGAGGTTTCACTGGCCCTGATCGTGGTCCTGAAGGTGGCAAACCCACCTTGGGGACCGACTTGGCCGAAGAAAATTGACGAAGGGATAGAATGGCAGACCAGACCGACAAACCGAAGCTTGGCACCCGGCCGCCGCTGGGCCTCAAGCGCACGGTCGAGACCGGCAAGGTCAAGCAGAGCTTCAGCCACGGCCGTTCGAACACGGTCGTCGTCGAGGTCAAGAAGAGGCGCATCCTGGGCCGCCCGGGCGAGGCTCCGCCGGCGCCTGCGCCCGAGCCTGTCGCCGAGGCTCCGAAGCCTGCGCCGAAGGCTCCCGCGCCAGCAGCTGCTACGCCGCGCAAGCCGTCGGCTGCCGAGGAGACTGCCGCCCGCAGGGAAATGCAGACCAAGCTGCTGCGCGAGGCCGAGGAATCGCGCCTTGCCTCGCTTGAGGAAGCCCGTCGCCGCGAAGACCGCACCAAGGTCGAGCAAAACGAGGAAGAGAAGCGCCGCGCCGAAGAGAATCGGAAGGCCGAAGAGACTGCAGCCGAGCAGGCGCGCCTCGCCGCAGAGGAAGAAGTTCGTCGCGCCGCCGAAGCTCCGCCGCCTGCTCAGGTCGAGGAACCGCCTGAAGAGCAGGAAGAGCGCGGCCATCGCCGCCCCGCCGGAGGCCATGCGCCTTCGCCCAAGCGCCCGGAGCCCGCGCGCCCGAGCCGCGGCCGCGACGACCACCGCCAGCGTGGCAAGCTGACCGTCACTCGAGCGCTCAGCGACGAGGATGACAGCCGCGCCCGCTCGCTCGCTGCACTCCGTCGCGCCCGTGAAAAGGAAAAGCGCCACCACATGGAGGCGGGCCCGCAGCAGAAGCAGGTCCGCGACGTCGACGTTCCCGAGGCGATCACGGTCCAGGAACTGGCCAAGCGCATGGGCGAGCGCGGTGCCGACTTGGTCAAGGCGCTCTTCAAGATGGGTACGCCCGTCACAATCACCGAGACGATCGACCAGGACACGGCCGAGCTGCTGATCGAAGAGTTCGGTCACCGCATTAACCGCGTCAGCGAAGCCGACGTCGACATCGACACGTCAACCGACGTCGATGCCGAGGACACGCTTCAGCCGCGTCCTCCGGTCGTGACCATCATGGGCCACGTCGACCACGGCAAGACCTCGCTGCTCGACGCAATCCGCGGCGCGAATATCGTCTCGGGCGAAGCCGGCGGCATTACCCAGCACATCGGCGCCTATCAGGTCACCCTGCCCGACAAGTCGAAGGTCACCTTCCTCGACACGCCGGGCCACGAGGCTTTCTCGGAAATGCGCGCCCGCGGTGCGAACGTCACCGACATCGTCGTCCTGGTGGTTGCCGCCGACGACGGCCTACGCCCGCAGACGATCGAAGCGATCAACCACACCAAGGCCGCCGGCGTCCCGATGATCGTCGCGATCAACAAGATCGATAAGCCGGAAGCCAAGCCGCAGAAGGTCCGCGAGGAGCTGCTGCAGCACGAGATCGTGGTCGAGGACATGGGCGGCGACGTCCAGGACGTCGAAGTCTCGGCCAAGAACAAGACCAACCTCGACAAGCTGCTCGAGGCGATCCAGCTCCAGGCCGAGATTCTCGAATTGAAGGCCAATCCGGACCGCTCCGCCGAAGGAACCGTCATCGAAGCGAAGCTCGACAAGGGTCGCGGCCCGCTCGCGACCGTTCTCGTCGAGCGTGGCATCCTGCGCGTCGGCGACGTCTTCGTCGCGGGCGCATCGAGCGGCAAGGTCCGCGCCATGATCGACGATCACGGCCGCCCGGTGGAGGAAGCCGGGCCTTCGTTCCCGGTCGAAGTTCTCGGCCTCAGCGTCGTTCCGTCGGCCGGCGATCCGTTCACGGTCGTCGAGAATGAGGCGCGCGCCCGCGAAGTCGCGTCCTACCGCCAGGGCGTGCTCGACAAGAAGCGCACCACATCGGCTCCTGTCAGCCTCGAGAACATGTTCGCGAACCATGCCTCGACCACCAAGGAACTGCCGCTGGTCATCAAGGCCGACGTGCAGGGCTCGGTCGAAGCGATCGTCCATGCGCTCAACCGCCTGTCGATCGACGAGATCAAAGTCCGCGTCCTCCACTCGGGCGTCGGTGCGATCACCGAGAGCGACGTGACCCTCGCTAGCGCGAGCGGCGCGCCGATCATCGGCTTCAACGTCCGCCCGAACGCCAAGGCGCGCGAAGTCGCCGATCGCAACAAGGTCGAGTTCCGCTATTACGACGTCATCTATCACCTCACCGACTGGGTGAAGGGTGCGATGGCGGGCGAGCTTGGACCCGAGATCATCGAGACGGTCGTCGGCCGCGCCCGGGTCCAGGAAGTCTTCCCGGCCGGCAAGAAGGACAAGGCCGCGGGCCTGCTCGTCCTCGAAGGCGTCATTCGCAAGGGCCTCAACGCCCGCCTCACGCGCGAAGACGTCATCATCTCGAAGACGACGATCAGCTCGCTGCGGCGGTTCAAGGACGATGTGGCGGAAGTCACCTCGGGCCTGGAATGCGGCGTGCTTCTGGCCGATACCAACGACATCAAGGCTGGCGACAGCCTCGAGGTGTTCGAGGTGGAAGAAAGGGCCCGCACCCTTTAACGGGCTGGCCGTCATTGCGAGGAGCGAAGCTCGCAATGACGTGGAGTGACTGAATGCGCCGCACCGAAACCCCCGAAGGCCGCTCGGTCCGATTGCTCCGCGTCGGCGAGCAGGTACGTCATGTGCTGAGCGAATTGCTCCAGCGCGGCGACGTGCATGACGAGACGCTGCAGTCGCATCTCGTCAGCATTACCGAAGTGCGCATGTCGCCGGACCTTCGCCACGCAACGATCTTCGTGAAGCCGTTGCTCGGCGAGGACGAAGAAAAGGTGCTGAAGGCGTTGCGCCAGAACACCGCTTTCTTGCAGCGCGAGGTCGCGCACCGAGTCCGCACCAAATATGCCGCCAGGCTGAAGTTCGTCGCCGACGAGAGCTTCGACGAGTCGAGCCACATCGAACGCATCCTGCGCTCGGACAAGGTCGCTCAGGATTTGGATGGCAATTAGGCTGGCGCGGACGCCGGGCTCGCGCATCGTGCTGGGCCTCGGCCTGGCCGCGGTCGCGGGGATCCTGAGTGTCTTTCTGTCCGGTGCCGGCCACGGTTGGAACACGCCCCTCCTCGTGTCGGTGATCCTGTGGGTGATCCTGCCGCTTACGCTTTACATCATCGGCCAGCGGCAACGTTCGCTATTGCTCGGCTTGCTCGTAATCGCGCTCGGCGCGGACTTCATTCTGGTGAGGGGCACGATCGCCGAAGCGCGTGTGCTGCCGCACTACGTCGAGGTAAACGGCGCTGCAGGCATCGCGATCATCGCAGCGTGGCTGGCAATATGGCTCCTCTGGCAGGCGCTGGTTGTCCGCGCACTTTTCGCCGCGCGCTAATAATGACGACCGATGCTTGATTGCCTCTCCGCACCCATGACCGGCAAAGGCTGCCGCGCGGAGCTGTTCGCCGAGCAGCACCGCGACTCGCTGCGCGCCGCGTGCGAGGAAGACCAGGACATCTGGGGGATCTATTCCCTCAACTTCGGTCCGCCCGATTTCGACAAGACCATCGACTGGTTCGCCGGCCGCCCGAACAACCGCACCTTCGTCCTGTTCGACGGCGACGAGCTTGCCGGAATGTCGAGCTTCATCGCGATCGACGAAGGTCGCCAGTCACTCGAGATCGGCGCGACCTACTATCGCCCGCACCTGCGCGGCACCGGCTTCAACCGCCGCGTGAAGGCGATGATGCTGGGACGCGCCTTCGACTGCGGGATCCGCCGCGTCGAATTCCGCGTCGACCGCCGCAACGGCCGCAGCCAGGCAGCGATGAAGAAGCTCGGAGCGGTGCGCGAAGGCGTGCTCCGCGCCGACCGCATCACCTGGAACGGCCACGTCCGCGACACGGTGCTGTTCGCGATCCTGCGTGACGAGTACGACGGCCTGCCATGACCGTTCGCAGCGATCGCCAGGAGCCTATCCTTCGGCTGACCATCGACAATCCGCCCGCCAACGCGCTGTCGGCGACCGTGATGGAGCAATTGCTCGGCGCGCTCGAGGCGGCTGCCGACGACCAGGCCGTCCGCGTCGTCATCATTGCCGCCGCCGGGAAGCTGTTTTCCGCCGGGCACGACCTTAAGCAGATGACCGCGCACCGATCGGACCCCGATCGCGGCGAGGCCTATTTCCGCGACCTGTTCGGCCTCTGCTCGCGGCTGATGCAGGCGATCGTCACCCACCCCAAGCCGGTCATCGCCGAAGTCGACGGAGTGACGACCGCCGCCGCCTGCCAGCTCGTCGCCTCATGCGACCTCGCAATTGCCTCGGATCGCTCGAAGTTCGGCGTCAACGGCATCGACGTCGGCCTGTTCTGCTCGACCCCGGCCGTGGCGCTGACCCGCACGATCAGCCGCAAGCGCGCAATGGAGATGCTCCTCACCGGCGAGATGATCGACGCCGCAACTGCGCTCGGGTTCGGCCTGATCAACCGGGTAGTCCCGGCCGATGCACTGACCGAGACCGTCAATGACTATGCCGCGCTGATCGCAGCCAAGTCGCCCGCTGCCGTAAAGCTCGGCAAGCAGGCCGTCCGCGAGCAGGCGAGCATGGATCTCCCCCAAGCCTACGAACGCGCCTCCCGCGCCATGATCGAGAACATGCTCGCCGCCGATTGTGAAGAGGGCATCAGCGCTTTCTTCGAAAAGCGCGAACCCAAGTGGCAGAGCTGATCGGGCATTTTAAGAAGTTGGCGCTTACGAACTGACCGCTCCTCGGTTAGCATCCGCCTGAGTTGCGAGGGGGAATCATGCGAAATTTCTCGGCCATGGTCTTGGCGCTCGGTGTCCTTGCCAGTCCAGCGCACGCCAAGGATCAGCCGGGGCTGGTCATTCAAAATGGTGAAAGCTGGGCTTTTCGGGTCGACGGCGGCCAGCCCGTCGGCGCGCGCAAGGTAGGCCCGGATGATAAGCCCGCACCCGGAGAGCTGCTCGTCAGGCTGACGCCCGAAATGGGCACGTCGATGTTCGTCTATAACAACACTTCAAAATTCTTGAATTATCGGGCTCAGATCATGAGGAAGCCCGGCGATCGGGCAGAGCGAACCAGCGTTTGCACGCTGCTCAACAACGGCCGCTTCGTCTACGAAGGCTGGCCCTACGCGATCGCGGCGATTTACCTTTCTGATTTTACCGAGGCGCCGGACAACAGCATGGTGTGCAAATGATCGACGCCGGAGGATAGCGTCGAACGATGGCCAAGCTCTATTTCTACTATGCGGCGATGAATGCGGGGAAATCGACCACCCTGCTCCAGGCCGATTTCAATTATCGCGAGCGCGGCATGGAAACGATGCTGTGGACGGCGTCGTTCGACGACCGTTCGGGCTCCGGCACCATTGGCTCGCGTATCGCTTTGTCGGCGCCGGCGCATAGCTATGACGAGAGCGTCGACCTGTTCGAGGCCGTCGGCGAGGAGCTCCGCAAGCGCAAGCTCGACTGCATCCTCGTCGACGAGGCGCAATTCCTGTCGCAGCGCCATGTCCTTCAGCTTTGCGAAATCGCCGACCAATTAGGCATCCCCGTGCTTTGCTACGGCCTCCGCACGGATTTTCAGGGGAAGCTCTTCCCCGGCTCGGCGGCGCTTCTCGCGCTGGCGGACTCGCTCGTCGAATTGAAAGCCGTGTGCGAATGCGGACGAAAGGCGACGATGAACCTGCGCGTTGACGAGGAAGGCCACGCCGTCGGCACCGGCGCGCAGACCGAGATTGGCGGGAACGACCGATATGTCGCGCTCTGCCGCAAGCATTTCTTCGAACGGCTGCGCGAGGGCGAAACGCGGCAGCTGAGCCTGGGACTGGCGCGGCGATGAAGGCCCTCCTTGCCCTGGCACTGGTCGCGACCGCCGTTCCGGTCTCCGCCGCCCCGCTGACCGTCAAAACCGGCGAGACCTGGCTGTTCTCGCTCGATCACGGCGATCCGGTCCGTTCGCACAAAGTCGACGCCACCACCAAACCCGCCAAGGGCGAAGTGAAGATCGCCGTCCGCGCCCTGTTCGGAACGACGATGACCATCAGTAACAACAGCGCGCAGGGCTACACCTTCAAGGCCGAGCTGATCGGCGCCGACGGCAAGGCAGTGACCGCGAAGACCTGCACCCTGCCGGCGAACAACCAGCCGGCGCTCGAAAGCTGGCCGCAAAAGGCAAGCGCCGTTCGCATCGGCGCGTTCAAGCCGGCAAAGGGCGGCGTCTGCTGATTTCGAATTGGGATCCGGCGGCGCCCGCCCATGGGACGGCGCGCCGCCAATAGATCAATGGTCGGTCGACCCTTGGTCGGTCGCGTTGTTCGCCGCAGCGTTGTTGGCCGCCGCAGCATTATTGTCGACCGCCGCATTCTCGGCCGCCGTCGCATTGTTCACGGCAGTCGCATTGACCTCAGCCGGAGCGGCTTCGTTCGCGGCCGCCGCATTGGCAGCTTCGTTGTTCGACTCTGGCGCTTTCGGGCAAGCCTCGAGCATCAGGGCCACGCCCGCGAGCGCGACGATAGTCACTACTTTGCGCATAGAACCCCCCTTTAAGGCCCCACCGCGGGGCAACGTTGCTTAAACGAAATGAAGGCGTTGCAGAAGTGAATTGAATCGCGGCTCTTTTTGCAAGGGCTGAAGGAACGGGTCGCTGAGCAGATAGACGAGGCCGGAATCCTGTTCCTGAAGGGCTTTTTCGAGAGCATCGAGCGCTTCGGGCACCTTGCTCCACTGTGCCAGAACCTGCGCCTGCTGGTACAGGCCATTGTCGCCCTCACTCTTCACCAGCTCGTCGAAGGCCGCCTCAGCGCCCGCCTCATCCTTCTCATGGAGCGCGGCGATCGCTCTTCCCGGGATGGCCAGCAGTCCGACCTTCTCGCTGGCAAACTCTACCGCCGCCTCCTTGGTCTTCCCCTGCATCAGTGATGCATTGCCGATGTCGCCGTGCGCGCCGCCGATCTTCGGGTTGAGATCGAGCGCCCGGCGCGCCGCCTCGATCGCCGCGTCATAATCACCGGCGGCGAACTTGATCCGCCCGCGGCTCTTGAACACGCCGGGGTTCAGCGGGTCGAGCGATGCCGCCCGCTCGATTGCGGCCAGCGCAGGAGCGAACTGCCGCCGCCGCGCGCGATAAATGGCATAGAGGCCGAGCACATCGGCGCTCCCACCGCCAAGCTGGTGTGCCTTCTCATACGGGCCGTCCGCCGACTTGATGTCGAGCTTTCCGTAGAAGAGCGCATAGCCGAGCGCAGCATAAGCATCCGCGAACTGATCTGCGGTCTCCACCGCCTTGCGCGCCTCTGCGACCGCCTCGTCGTACAGCGGCCTACGCTCCGCCGACTGCGCATAAACGTTGGCGATGACCGCGAGGGCGCGCGACCGCGCCGCTCGGGCCGCCGCGTAGTTCGGGTCGAGCTGGATGGCGTCGGTGAACTGGGCGAGCGCGCCGCGATCGCTGTCCTCGTCGCGCTGGGAATCGAACAAATCTTTACCGCGCAAATACGCATCGAACGCGGCGACATTCCTGGTACCTCCGGTCCGCGCCGGTGATCTGTCGTCCTTGTTCGCCAGCTCGACCGCAAGCGCCGCGCCAACCGCATTGGCAATTTCATCCTGAACGTCGAGAATGTTGCCCGCCGGAAGCTCGAACTTGTTCGACCAGCGGCTGAACCCACTCTTCCCGTCGATCAGCTCGATTCCAATCCGGATCGTCTGACCCGCCGCAAGCACATTGCCGTCGACGAGGCTCGCGACGCCAAGCTGCCTGGCGATGGCCTTGCTGCCTTCCTTGCGATCGCGAAATTCATTCGAAGAGGCCTGGCCGACGACCTGCAAGAGCGGATTGCGCGACAGCGTCGAACGCAGCTCGGCGGCGAGCCCGTCGGAGAGATACCCCTTCGCCGCATCGCCGCTCAGATTGTCGAACGGGAGGACGGCGATCGTGTTAGCCGCCGCCCCAATTGGCCTAAGGAACGTCCAGCCAGCGAACGCCGCCGCACCGACTGCGACCGCGCCGCCTCCGATCATCGCTGCGCGCCGGCTTACCCCACGATCCGGCCGCATCGCGTCCGGAGCGAAGGGCCGGTCCATCATCTCGGCGATGGCCTGAAGCGCGCGATGAATGGCCGGGTTGCTGGCCCGAGCCCCACCTTTGGAAATGTCGATGCACTGTAGCTGACGGAACCCCAGCGGAGGCTCGGTTCCGTCAATCGAGATCGGCACCAAACGGTGATGGTCACGGGCGAAGGCCGCCTCGTCCTGCACCCAGTTCGACTGCATCGAATGCGCCGACCACAGGACGGCAATCGCCCGGGCTCCCTCGAGCGCATCGCTGATCCGGGCGCTGAACCTCTCGCCGCCGGGGATCAGCCCGTCCCACCACACGCCATAACCGGCGCGCTCGATGATGCGGATGATGGCCTTGGCGGCTTTCTCATCGGCGCGGGCATAGCTGACGAAGACATAGTCCTCGTCGCTCGGCGGCACGCCCCTGTCCTTACCCTGGTCCATGCGCGTGCCCCCGGAACTGCATCGGACTGACGTGCCCGCATGGTAAGTCGGGCTACGCGGCTTGTCACGGTAACGATTGACTCACCGCCGGTGTCGGGCGCAGCCCTCGACGAAAGGGGGGCGCTGCGCATGCGAGCTCGGTTCCTTGCGGCACTGTTTTTGGTTTGCGGCACCGGCGCAGGCGCGGCGCCGAAGGTTGCGCTTCGCATCGCTCCCGAGGTCGACCGCCAATATCCGCAGCTGCGCTTGGATATCTCCAAGAGCGGCGTTGCCGAGGTCGCCGAACCAGCGGAGCTGCTGCTTACAACCGGCGACGAGCTAAGCGACTATGCCGAACTCGATCCCGTCGGCGAATTCCATACCGATATCATTCGCCTCGGGAAGCTCACCTCAGGCGATGCGCAGGCTGTATTGCCGCGTGTTCTGGCGTTGGTTCAGCGCCAGAAGGCCGTGATAGATTTGGCGAAAGGCCGTGCACCTGACGGCATCGAAGCCTGCAAAGTGGATAGTCAACAGCCTCACAAATGTCTCCCGGAGGCGCAAGTTCGAATCCAGGGAGCACTGGCGCCGATTTTGGTCCGCAATAGCTCCGGCGAAGCGAAGTTCATCACCGTGCTGGAAACAACTTCCAAGCTCGGGATCGGGCTGACCGAACTGCGAGCGAGCGAGGAAATTACCAGATTGGCGCCCGGGCAACATATTCTCATCTCGCCCTCGGGCTTCGGTACGATCGGCGAATCACACCAAATCGTGATCGTGTCGGACCACGGCTTCGACCCTAGTGCGTTCGTTCAGCCCAGCCCGTTCACATCCAACGCCACGTGCTTTGTGCGCGCCTACCCAGACTGCGTGCGCGACGTCCGGCCGCTACCGACTTTGGCCGGCCTTTCCGCCATCGGCTTCACTTATCAGGATCAGAACCGCAGGCCCGGAGAGGACGAGATGCAGCCCGCGATGGGCGGCGGCCAGCCTGTTGCTCGGGGCGACGCCGACTGGATGGTCGAGCTTTATTCGACCCTGCCCTATTCGGCGGCTGAAATCGAAGCCGATAAGAAGCTTCCGGTGGCCGAGCAGAAGTATCTTGCCCAACGAACCCCCGCCGAGTTGGCGCATGCGTGCGGCGGGACGATGATCGGCCGGGATCTCGTTCTCACCGCAGCGCATTGCGTTGCTACGGGCCGCTTCCTGCCGCCTAACGAAGCGCGCATATTCACTGATCGCCGCGTCCGCTTGGGTTCGTTGCTGCTCGGACGCGGCGGCGAAACGCGCGCAATCGTCGGCATGGTCGTTCACCAGGGCTATACCGGTCAGGGAAGCGGTCTCCCGAATGACATCGCGCTCCTGCTTCTGAAAAGTGATGAGCCCGTTCGACTGGGCATCCGCTCTTTGAATGTCAGCGTGGCGATGCCGACGCCTGGCGCTGATCTCGTCGGCCTTGGCTGGGGTTACACGAAGGCCGTCGCGCCCGGTGCGAATGTCCTCATGAGCATGTCGGATCAGCTCCAGCACAATCCCGACAGTCTGCAGGCGGCACCGCTCGAAGTGCTCGCCGGCCCCGATTGCAACAAGCGCGTCAACAATATGCTTAAGGCGGGCATGATGTGCCTGGTCACTCCCCGAGCAGTCGCGGCGGCGAGCGGCGCACCGACGTTCAGTTGCCGCGGTGACAGCGGCGGGCCGCTCGTGCGCAATTATGGCACCAGCAAGGAAGAGCTGGCGGGCCTGACCAGCTGGTCGCTCGGCTGCGGCTACAAGGACACGCCCTCGGTCTACACCGACACGGCCTATTTCTCGCGCTGGATCGATGCCGCCCGCAAGGCGATCAAGCCGGGCGTCGTAATCAGGATTGGGGACCCGGCCGCAAGCCACTAAAGCGCGGCCGATGTCATTCAACGGCTGGATCATTCTCGACAAGCCCGTCGGCCTCGGCTCGACCCAGGCGGTCAGCGCGATCAAGCGCCTGCTGCGCGAAGGGGGCGAGCCCAAAACCAAGGTTGGCCATGGCGGCACGCTCGACCCGCTGGCGAGCGGGGTGTTGCCGATTGCGCTTGGCGAAGCGACCAAGCTCTGCGGGCGGATGCTCGATGCGACCAAGGCATATGATTTCACGATCAGGTTCGGCGAAGAGACGGACACGCTGGATCTCGAGGGCAAGGTCGTCGCGACGAGCGCCGTCCGCCCCACGTCGGAGCAAATCGACGTGGCCCTGCCGCGCTTCACTGGCCCGATCGAGCAGGTCCCGCCCGCCTATTCCGCGCTGAAGATCGAAGGAAAAGCCGCCTACGCCCGCGTTCGGGCGGGCGAAGAGGTCCAGCTAAAACCAAGAAAAGTAACGATTTTCGAGCTTCATCAGCTCGAATTCAAGGGCGAAAGCGTAACCCTTTCGGCAAGTGTTTCCAAAGGCACTTACATCCGCTCCTTGGCCCGCGACATCGCCCAGGCCCTTGGAACTGTCGGCCATGTATCCTATCTCAGGAGAACAGGCGCTGGCCCGTTCGGCCTCGACAAGGCCGTTTCGCTGGACTTTCTCACCGAAATCGCTAAGGCGCGCCAACTGACGCGGGCGGTACTGCCGCTACAAGCGGCGCTGGACGACATCCCGGCCCTCCCCGTCACCCCCGATCAAGCCCAACTGCTCCGTCACGGACAGAAGCTTTTCGGGTTCCCCGCGCCGCCGGGGCTTTGCATGGCAACGCTGGAGGGAACTCCGGTCGCGCTGGTGGAAGCTTCGGCTGACGGCCTCAAGGTCGTCCGGGGGTTCAACCTTTAAGAAGACAGGAGTGAAACGATGTCGATTACTGCGGAGCGCAAGGAAGCGCTCATCAAGGAACACGCCCAGAGCAAGGGCGACACGGGTTCGCCCGAGGTGCAGGTCGCAATCCTCACCGAGCGCATCCAGAACCTCACCCAGCACTTCAAGAGCCACGCGAAGGACAACCATTCGCGCCGCGGCCTCCTGATGCTGGTCAACCAGCGCCGTTCGCTTCTCGATTACCTGCGTAAGAAAGACGAACAGCGTTACACCGATCTCATCGCGAAGCTCGGACTTCGCAAGTAACGATGAGGGGCGCCTGCGTGGCGCCCTTCGCGCATCGGGGCCAGCCGCAATTCGGCGGTCGGCCTTAGGGGCGTTTCAAGGCCCCGAACCGCAGCAGGCCGGTTAGCCTGCCCTAGCTGTCCCGCCGGCATCCGGCCCGCGGGTGAAGGAAACAAAATGTTCAATACGAAAACTGTCGAAATCGAGTGGGGTGGAAAGACCTTCAAGCTCGAAACGGGCCGCGTTGCCCGCCAGGCCGATGGCGCGGTGCTCGCGACCCTCGGCGAAACCGTCGTCCTCTGCGCGGTCACCGCCGCCAAGTCGGTCAAGCCGGGCCAGGACTTCTTCCCGCTGACCGTACACTACCAGGAGAAGTTCTCCGCAGCCGGCCGGATCCCCGGCGGCTTCTTCAAGCGCGAGCGTGGAGCGACCGAAAAGGAAACGCTGACCAGCCGCCTCATCGACCGCCCGGTCCGCCCGCTGTTCCCGGAAGGTTTCTACAACGAAATCAACGTGATCGCGCAGGTCCTGTCCTACGACGGCGAGAACGAGCCCGATATCGTCGCGATGGTCGCCGCTTCGGCTGCCCTGACGCTCTCCGGCGTTCCGTTCATGGGCCCGATCGGCGCTGCCCGCGTCGGCTTCACCAACGAGGGTGAGTATATCCTCAACCCGACGCAGGCTGAGGTTGCCGAAGGCAAGCTCGACCTGGTTGTCGCCGGCACCCGCGACGCGGTGATGATGGTCGAATCCGAAGCCAAGGAGCTCTCCGAAGAAGAGATGCTGGGCGCGGTCATGTTCGCCCACAAGTCGATGCAGGACGTCATCGGCGCGATCATCAAGCTCGCCGAGCAGGCCGCCAAGGAGCCGTGGGAGCTTGCTCCCTCAAGCGACAAGGCCGGCATCAAGAAGCAGCTCAAGGGCCTCATCGGCAAGGACATCGAGGCAGCCTACAAGCTGACCAGCAAGTCCGACCGTTCGGCCGCCCTCAACGAGGCGCGCGCCAAGGCCGCCGAGGCGTTCGCCGAAGCCGAGCCGCAGGAGCAGATGGTTGCGTCCAAGCTGGTGAAGAGCCTCGAGGCTGACGTCGTCCGCGGCGCGATCCTCAAGGACGGCCGCCGCATCGACGGCCGCGACACCAAGACCGTCCGTCCGATCGAGGCGATCGTCGGCTTCTTGCCGCGTACGCACGGCTCGGCCCTGTTCACGCGCGGTGAGACGCAGGCGATCTGCACCACCACGCTCGGCACCAAGGAAGCGGAGCAGATGATCGATGGCCTGGAGGGTCTCTCCTACCAGCGCTTCATGCTGCACTATAATTTCCCGCCTTACTCGGTCGGTGAAGTCGGCCGCTTCGGCGCTCCGGGCCGCCGCGAAGTCGGCCACGGCAAGCTCGCCTGGCGCGCGCTTCGCCCGATGCTGCCGACGCTGGAAGAGTTCCCGTATACGATCCGCGTCCTCTCCGACATCACCGAGTCCAACGGCTCGAGCTCGATGGCGACGGTCTGCGGCGGTTCGCTCTCGATGATGGACGCCGGCGTTCCGCTGAAGCGTCCGGTCTCGGGCATCGCCATGGGCCTCATCCTCGAAGGCAAGGACTTCGCGGTGATCAGCGACATCCTCGGCGACGAGGACCACCTCGGCGACATGGACTTCAAGGTGGCCGGAACGTCGGAAGGCATCACCAGCCTTCAGATGGACATCAAGATCGCCGGCATCACCGAGGAGATCATGAAGACTGCCCTCGCCCAGGCGAAGGAAGGCCGCGCCCACATCCTCGGCGAGATGGCCAAGGCGCTCGATCACACCCGTGAAGAGCTGTCGGCTCACGCGCCGCGCATCGAGACCATGCAGATCCCGAAGGACAAGATCCGCGAAGTCATCGGCACCGGCGGCAAGGTCATCCGCGAAATCGTTGCGGAGACCGGCGCCAAGGTCGACATCGACGACGACGGCACGATCAAGATCGCGTCCTCGGACCTGTCGCAGATCGAGGCCGCGCGGAACTGGATCAAGGGCATCGTCGCCGAGCCTGAGCCCGGCACCATCTACACCGGCAAGGTAGCGAGCATCGTCGATTTCGGCGCGTTCGTGACCTTCATGCCCGGCAAGGACGGCCTGGTGCACGTGTCGGAGATCAAGAACGAGCGGGTCGAGAACGTCCGCGACGTCCTCTCCGAAGGCCAGGAAGTGAAGGTCAAGCTGCTCGAGGTCGACCAGCGCGGCAAGGTCCGCCTGTCGATGCGCCTCGTCGACCAGGAGACCGGCGAAGAGCTTCCGGACAACCGCCCGCCGCGCGAGCCGCGCGAGGGCGGTGACCGTGGCCCGCGCGGTGACCGTGGCGACCGTGGCCG
>Ga0207697_10000079_pt1 | contig 42140 bp, 30 predicted proteins | sample KBSSwiS5withPhiX_FD_184293 | JGI IMG/M metagenome (GOLD analysis project Ga0207697, IMG submission 184293) | Switchgrass rhizosphere microbial communities from Kellogg Biological Station, Michigan, USA, with PhiX - S5 (SPAdes) (version 2) | ecosystem: Host-associated > Plants > Roots >... | reverse complement strand
CCGATCATCCGTCGGAGGGACGCACTCACGACGAGGGACAACCCAACGTGTCGAGGAACTCCAATAAGCCAGTCGCGCAGGATCCCGGCGTCGCGAAGTCGGAGACCGGGAAGGGCGCAACCACCGGCCCCGGTCATGGAGATGAAGCAGTGACGCAGTGGGCGGCGAAGGTGATGCCGGCGGTCCAGAAGCATCTCGATCGCGCGCGTGAAATCCAGAAGAAGGTAGCTGGGTAGCTGGGTTATCTAGGTAGCTGGGTTATCTAGGTAGCTGGGTAGCTGGGTAGCTGGGTGGTTCGGTAGCTGGGTGACCCGGCAACCGAGGCACCTAGCAACCCAGCAACCTAGCAACCTAGCAACCTAGCAACCTAGCAACCTAGCAACCTAGCTACCCAGCAACCTAGCGACCCAGCAACCTAGCGACCCAGTTACTTAAGACCGTACTGCTTCTTGAACGACGCCCAGGTCTGTTTCAAGTGAAGGAACTCGTCCACGGTACGACACACCAGAAACGGATTCGTCGCCTTCTCCAGTGCCATCGTCGATGACGGCCGCGCGCCGTAGTCGTGTCCGGGCCATACCGTGGCGTCGTCGGGAATTTCGCTGACCAGCCGCTGCAGGCTTCTCCACTCGATGCGCGCGTCTTCGTCCGATCCCGTGCCACCAACCTTGCCAACGAACAGCAGATCGCCCGTGATCAGGAGCCGATTCGTTTCTTCGTAAAGGGCGATGTGATCGTCACAGTGGCCCGGCACATGAAGGCATCGCAACACCAGCGAACCGATTGCGAGCCGCGCGCCGTCGGCGAGTGAGGTGGCGGGACGCAGAAGCGGGTGGGCAGCAATTCCCACCCCGGTCAGGCTCACGGCCCGCTCGTTGCCATTGGTGTGATCGGGATGACCGTGCGTGTTGATTACGTACGACACTGTCAGGCCCTGTTCCGTCGCGCGCGCGACAAACGTGTCCGGCGAGTACGACGGATCAATCAGGACCGCGAGCCTGGCAGAGCGATCTCCGAGAAGGTATCCAAAGTTCCGATCGCCTCCGGCGCGAATCTGCTCGAAGACAAGTTGCATACGGTCGATTGTAAGGGCGAAGCTGTCGGTCCTTGGTGCTTCGTGCCAAGTACCACGGCCCAAGGACTCGCGCGACGATTTGAAGCGCGTTACACCCGCCGTGGATCGATGGAATTCACCGGCGCGAGCCGGCCGGTCTGGGACGAACGCCACACGAACAGGCCGCCCGCCAGCACGGCGCCGACAACGACCGACCCGAGGGCGAACCAGCGGATGTCAGGGAGCCCGAGGAGGACCGTCACGATTGCGCCGATGACGAAGAGCAGCCCACCGATGTCGCCCGCGACAGGTATGGACGACAGGTTGATTTCCGCCCCCGGTGTTTGCGCTCGCGGCGCAAGCTGGCTGGGATGACGTGTGTTCCACCGCCGCAACATGATCGCCGTGATCACGCCGCCGCCGACCGCCCCGATCACGAACCAACCGAACATCGACCAGATCGCCGCGAACAGTGTCACGATGAGCAGCGTCAGCAGCGGATCAGCCGCTCCGCCCCGCGCGTTGGGATGACGCGTATTCCAGAGGCGCAGCACGATTGCCAGCGCAACACCGAGCGCAAGCACCGCCACGGCGAACCACCCGAAAAGCGGACGGATCGCGGCAAACAGCGCAAGGGCGAGAACGAGCAGGATGTTGCCGCCGTACCTGCCGGTGACGAAGGTGGTCACTGGTCCACCCAACGGAGCGGACGGCACGATGAACGGCGCGGCAACGAGCAGCCGTGCGAATGCGGCATAGCCGCGCGCATGCGCGATCGATCGACTGATCACGCTGGCGCCAGCCTCCTCCAGCTCCTGTTGATAGTCGGCCAGAGCAGGAATGACGAAGGTAGAGCGCGTCGGCTCGTCGAACAGAAGCGTCGCGAGCTTCACGAGCCGTTCACCAGGTTGTCGACGATGAGGTGTGACAGCAGTCATGGCTGCAGCTCCGGAAGAAGGGCCCGAGCCATCTGGCTCCACGCATCGAGCACACGCTCGCCGAGCGGCGTCGGGTAATACATGCGGCGGGGCAATCCGATTGCGCCAGGCGGCATGACCTCCTGTTCCGACCTGATGAAGCCCTTGGCTTCCATGCGGCCCAGCGTGACGTACACCGTTCCCCGCTTGAGCGCGCCGTGCGACAAGGCCACCAGCTGAAGCCCGAACAACCGGCCCTCGGCGATCAGCAGGTCGAGGATCAGCCGCTCCTTGGGTGGCAGGCTGGGAATTTCGGGGTGCGTCACGAAAGTCATCTTATTAAATGTAAGACCGATAAATCAAGGATTAATTTACAAATCGAACCCCGAACCATGAACCCCGAACCCGAACAGCGAACACGAACTCGGAACCAGGAACGTGGAACCCGGAACGTCATGATCTACCGTGCTACGATTCGCGCCATCTCCTAGCCGAGGCGTTATGAAGCAACACTTCGTGAGAACCGTGTCGTACGTCATCGCCACCGTCCTGCTCGCTCTGCCCGTCTGCGCCCAACAGGCCGCGCCAGCGCGCGATACCGGCCCGCAGATCCTTGATGTGCAAGGCGGCAAGATCCGCGTCGTGACCGTGGCGAGTGGCTTGTTCCACCCCTGGGGCATCGCCTTCGCCGACGCCAACACCATTCTCGTGACCGAGAAGAACGGTAAGCTGCGGATCATCCGCAACGGCGTGCTCGCGCCGCAACCGGTGTGGACGTCACCGACGCCGGCGGGACAGGCGAACGACTCGCTGCACTTCGTTGCCGTGCACCCGAAGTTCGCGGACAACCAGCTGGTCTACGTCACGTATCCGAAGCAGGGCGAGAAGGGCACGACGCTCGCGGTCGCGCGCGGACATCTCAAGGGCTCCTCGCTTGGTGACGTCGAGGAGATCTTCGTCGCCGACGCCTGGGAGACCGGCGGCAACCTCGCCGGCCGCGTGTACTTCGGCCCCGACGGCATGATGTATGTGACGATCGGCGATCGCGATCGCATCTGCTGCAACGCGCAACAAAAACGCGCGGACGGCTCGGATGACAACAGCCTGCGCATGAAGTCGCAGTCGCTCGACAATCACGTGGGCAAGACGCTGCGTCTCAAGGACGATGGCACGGTGCCACCCGACAATCCGTTCGTCGGGAAGCCGGGGGCCAAGCCGGAGATCTACACCTACGGCCATCGCAACGGATACGGCCTTGCCGTCAATCCTGAAACCGGTCAGCTGTGGCAAGCGGAGATCGGGCCGATGGGTGGCGACGAGGTCAACGTCCTCGCCCCTGGACACAACTATGGATGGCCCGTCGTCTCGATGGGACGCAACTACACCGGGTCGCTCGTATCCGATCAGCCGTTCGCGCAGCCAGGCATGGACAACGCGCGCATGTTCTGGGTGCCCTCGATCAGCCCGTCGAGCATCATCTTCTACACCGGCGACAAGTTCCCACGCTGGAAGAACAACCTGTTCGTCGGCGCGCTGACGACCAAGCAGCTCATTCGTGTTGCGTTCGCACAGCCGTCACAGGCCGAGCGGCGCGAAGGATTGCTCATTCCTCTTGGCGTGCGTATCCGCGACGTGCAGCAGAGTCCCGACGGCTACATCTACGTTGCCACCGAAGGCGCCAGCGGCGGCACTGCCAGCGACGGCATGGTGCTGAAGATCGAGCCGGCGGATCAATAGGTCCTGGGTCCTTGGTCCTTAGTTCTTAGTCACGTAGCCTGGTCTTGCGCTGTAGACCCGGCTTCCCGGCGGGTCCACAAATCAGGACCCGCCCTACTGCGCGTACTTCAAACTTACTTTCCAACTTCAACCTTTAAACTTCAAACTTATGCAATACATCCGCCTCGGTGATACCGGGCTCGTCGTCTCGCGATTCGCGTTCGGCAGCATGACATTCGGCTCTTCGGCCGGGCCCTTCGCGTCAGTCTACAAAGTCGATCAGGCAGGCGCGAACGCGCTCGTGGGACGCGCGATCGACGCCGGCATCAATTTCTTCAACTCGGCGGATGTCTATGCCGGCGGTGAGTCCGAGCGCATGCTCGGCAAGGCGATCGGGACACGCCGCAACGAAGTCATCATCGCAACGAAGGTCGGCAACCGCATGGGGCCGTCCCTCGTCGAGACCGGGCTCTCACGTCGTCACATCCTCGACGCCGTGAACGGCAGTCTCACGCGCCTCGGCACCGATTACATCGACGTGTACCTCGTTCACAAGGTGGATGCGGTCACGCCAATCGAGGAAACGATCGAGGTGCTCGAGGACGTGGTACGCCAGGGCAAGGTGCGCTACGTCGGTTTCTCGAACTGGCCCGCCTGGATGGCAGCCAAAGCAGTGGCCATCCAGCGTGCGCGCGGATGGAGTCAGTTCCGCGCCGCGGAGATGTACTACTCTCTGCTCGGCCGCGACCTCGAACACGAGGTTGTCCCGCTGTGTACCGATGCAGGCATCGGGGTCATGGTGTGGAGCCCGCTCGCCGGGGGCTTCCTGAGCGGCAAGTACTCGCGCGCGAAGCCGAAGGGCGAAAGCACAGATCGACTCTCCGGGTTCGACTTCCTCCCCTACGACCGCGAGCGCGCCTTCGATCTGCTCGACCTGCTTCGCTCGATCGGCGCGAAACGCATCGCCTCACCAGCGCAGATTTCGCTCGCCTGGTTGCTCACGCGTCCGGCGGTGTCGTCGATTCTCATTGGCGCATCCAGCGTCGCGCAGCTGGACGAGAACCTCAAGGCTGCGGACGTGAAGCTCGACGCAGATGAACTGACGCAGCTCGACGAGGCGACGAAACCTGTATCGCCTTACCCGCACTGGTTCACCCCGCGTGTCGTGGATGGCAAGGTTTACGAGGCACTGGGCTTGCCGCTCGCGACGCGCCCTGTGCGGTAGTCCGCACGATATTGAAGGCCTGAAAGTTGAAAGCACGGAAGGTCAAACCGGCGGGTCCAAAGAACAGGACCCGCCCTACGTTGTCATTCCGTCCGCAACGCCACCAGCGGATCTATCCTGGTCGCGCGCCAGGCCGGCGCGGCACACGCCACAATCGAGACGACGATCAGCACGAGCGGAACTGCCAGGAAGGTGACCGCGTCGCGCGTCGAGATGCCGTAGATCAACGTCGCGAGTGACTGCGAGAGGAAGAAGGCCGCCATCAGGCCAACGGCCAGCCCGACGCAGGTGATCGTGACCGCCTGCTGCCCCACCAGCGCGAGCACGTCGGAGCGGCGTGCACCGAGCGCCGATCGCAGACCGATTTCGCGCGTACGCTGAGAAGTCGTGTACGACAAGACACCAAACAGCCCGACTCCGGCAATCGCCAACGCACACAGGGCGAACCCGACAAGAAACACCGCGTAGCTTCGCGGACCCGCCAGGCTCGCCGCCACGCGATCCTCCATCGTCAGAATCGAGTCGACTGGAAGCGTCGGATCCCCCTCGCGAACGATGGCCCGGGCAGCCGTCGCCAGCGCTGACGGATCGTCGGCTGTACGGATCACGACGATGAGGTCATCGATCGGAAACGGCCACTGGCGATGCGAGATGAAGATCTCTGGCGTCGGGGGGTCGAGCACGCCGCCAAACATCGACGCCTCATTGCCGCTGCTGCCGAGACGCATGTCGTCCACAACCCCGACGACCTCACTCTCGCGCACATTCACCAATCCTAGATTGAGGCGCTGCCCGAGTGGCCGCTCCCCGAGATACCGATTCGCGAACGTGCGGTTCACCACAATCGCGGTTGTGGCTTCCGTATCTGACGGCTGGAATGCTCGCCCGTCGGTCACTCGCAGTCGCATCGCGCGGAAGTAATCAGGAGTCACAACGTGGATCGCCGATTGGACCTGGGCTTTGGTCGCTGGATCGCGCGGGAGGTACATGTCCATCCCTCGATAGCCGCCGGGCGAAACAAACGGCAGCGCGTTGCCAAATGCGACATCGGTCACCGCGGGCAAGGCAGCCAGCCTCTCGCGCAGGCGATCGATCAATACCATTCGCTGTGCGAACGTCGTCTTCGGCGGCTGTGGCAGGCGCATCGTCAGCAACCCGCGCGGATCGAATCCGCGATCGACGTCGATGAGGGCAGTGAAGCTCCGCGCGAGCAGCGATGCACCGACGAGCAGGACGCACGCGATCGCAACCTGTCCTGCCATGAAAACGGTGCGAACTCGCGCCGCGGTCGTGCGCGTCACCGCCCGCGTCGAGGCGGCTCCTTCGCCGAAGCCATCGGTGATCTGATCTCGCCTGCCGCGAAACGCGGGAACCATTCCGCACGCAAGACTGACGGCTGCTGCGACGGCGCACGCGAACGCCGCGACACGCCAGTCGAGACGCACGTCGTCGACACGCGGGAAACTCGCCGGCAAAACTGCGGGCAGACCGCGGTGGAGCAACACCGCCATCAGCAACCCCGACCCCGCGCCGATGATGCCGAGCAACGCGCTCTCGACGATCCACTGCCGGACCAGGCGCCCACGACCGGCTCCGATCGCCGTGCGAACGGCGATCTCACGGGCTCGCCTGGCAACGCGCGACAGCTGTAGAACGACGAGGCTGGCCGTGGATGTGAGGAACAGCAATGCGACAGCGGCGAGAAGAATCAGAAGAGCCGGGCGCACCTCCCGCGTAATCACGTCACGCGCCGGCAGTGCAGTCACTCCTGCAGGACCATTGCTGCCAAACAGCGCGATCGCCGTCTGCTTGAGATCGGGAGCGCTTTGCGCGCGCGCGGTCGCCTCGGCTCCGGCCTGCTGCGGTGTGACTCCTTGCCGCAGTCGCGCGATGGCGGAGAACATCATCAGACTAATCGAACCGTCCGGGCGATTGACCGGCACGACCGTCTGTCGGGTCCACGCCTGCGTCTCCCGATCGGGGAAAGCGAAGTCCTCCGGCATGACACCGATTACGGTGTAGGGTTGACCGTCGAGGCGCACGATCTGACCGACGATGTCGTTGCGAGATCCGAAACGCCGCCGCCACAGATCGAATCCGAGGACGACGACGTTTGGCGCCCCCTGCCTATCGTCGCTGTCCCGCAGCGTGCGACCGAGGAGCGGGCTCGCCCGGAGCACATGCATCAGACTCGTGGTCACGGCACCGACCAGAAAGCGCTCCGGCTCGCCTTCCGAGGTGAGCGTCATCGGCCGGCCTCTGAACCATCCGCCGATATCCTCGATTGTCGCCGGCTGATCGCGCCACGCCAGATACATCGCGTTGGATACGGTCCATGGCACGCGCGACACCTGGCCGCCGCGTGTCTCTTGAAGGCGAACGAGGCGATCGGGCTCCGACCACACAAGCGGACGCATCAGCACGCCATACGCCAGGCTGAACAGCGTCGTCGTCGCGCCGATGCTGAGGGCCATCGTGAGGATGACCACCGCCGCGAATCCAGGGCTGCGGACCAGCAACCGGGCCGCGAATCTCAGGTCCTGCCGCATGTCGTCGATCCAGACGAACGATCGGGCGTCGCGGTGGAGGTCGTTGGCCAGCGCCACGCTGCCCATCGCGCGCCGCGCGGCGGCGCGTGCTTGATCGGGCATCGCGCCGCGGCGGACGTGCTCCTCCTCGAGCAGTGCGAGGTGTGAATCGACTTCACGCGCGAGTTCGCGCTCGGCGCGGCCGTGCCGGAACAGGCCGAGAACTCGCTGGACGAATCGACGCATATCAATCTGCTCACTCTTGAAAGTTGGAAGTCCAAAGGTCAAAGTTCGAAAGTAAGTTCGAACTACACCTGCTCACTTCAGACTTACTTCCCAACTTTGAACTTTAAACTTCGAACTTGTACGAGTGCACGTTCACTCCGTTCGCAACGCCACCAACGGATCGACCCTGGTCGCACGACGTGCCGGCACGATCGACGCGATCAGGGCGGCCACCACGAACAACAGCGGCGCTGCGGCGAACGTCGCCGGATCGAGCGGCGTCAGCCCGAACAGCATCCCGGCGAGATAACGCGTCAGGCCGGCTGCGGCTCCAAGGCCGATGCCGATGCCGATCGCAACCAGAACCGCGCTCTGGCCGAGCACGCCGGTCATCACCTCGAAGCGTTGTGCGCCCAGCGCCATACGAATCCCGATTTCGCGTGTGCGCTGCGCGACCAGGTACGCCATAAGCCCGAATATGCCGACCGCCGCCAACGTCACGGACACGGTCGCGAACAGCGCCAGCAGCACAGCGTAGAACCTCGGACGGGCAATCGAGTTCCAGACGATCTGATCAACCGTGGCCACGTTATCGACGCTGGCGCGTGACTCGACCTGGCGAACGATGTCGCGAAGGCTCGCGAGAATTGCCGTCGTGTCACCAGCCGTTCGAACGGCGAATTGCGGCCTGAAATCGGAGAACGGAAACCCTGGCACCTGCCGCAGATCAACGAAGAACTGCGGATAGGGTTCCACGTCGAGCGCTTCCGCCCGGACGTCGTCCACCACACCGACGATCTCCCATGGATCGCGAAACAGCGCGTAGACGCGCGTGCCGATCGGATTGGCGCCGACCATGCCGCTCCGCACGAGACTGCGGTTGACGAGCATCACTTGTGGACTCCCGAGACGATCGAAATCCTCGAATCCGCGACCTGACCGTATCGCGATCCCCATCGCCTCGAGATAGTCCTGGCTCACGTAGACCGGATCGGCAGTGGGTTCGTTCGGGCCTGGGCGCTCTCTGCTGGGTGTCGACCGCAGCGGAAACTTTCCACGCCCTCGTGTCATGAGCCTGTGAGATGAATAGCCAGCGGCGCGCACACCCGGCAGAGACCGTAATCTCGCGCTGAGAGCTTCCACGAACGTGGCCATGTCGCGGCCGTCGGGCACCGTGACCTGAAAGGTCACGACGCCGGTCGGGTCGTACCCAGGGTCCACGGTAGCGAGCTTGACGAAACTCGTCATCAGGAGCGTGGCGCCGACGAGGAGCATCATCGCCAGTCCGACCTCGCAGATGACCAGAAGACCGCGACCTCGATGACGGTGTTGCAAGTCAAACCCTGAACGCGCGGGCGCGCCACGAAGTGTGTCGGCCGCAACGGACTGCCGTCGTCCATAGATCGGCGTCAACCCGAAAATCACGGCAGCGATGAGTGAGACAGCACACGCAAAGAACAACGCCGTCCCATCGACGCCAACCTCGCCCAACCGGGGGATGGTCACATTCGAGCTGAAATCTGGTCGCGACAGACTTGCACCGAGCACGCGCAGCAGCCGCACACCGCCAATAGCGAGCGCGATGCCGAGCCCCCCGCCCGCCATCGTCAGCACGAGGCTCTCGGCGAGAAACAGGCGGGCGATTCTGCCCGAGCCCGCGCCAAGCGCGCTGCGGATCGCGATTTCCCGCTCGCGAGTCGACAGTCGCGCCAGGATCAGGTTGGCGACGTTCACGCACGCGATGAGCAACACGAACGAGACTGCACACGTGAGCACCAACAGCGCCGTTCTCACCGGCGCCACCATCTGCTCCTGCACGCGCACGATCGAAAATCGAGTTGGCTCGGACGAGCCTCGTAATTGCTCGAGAACGGTCGTTATCTCCGTCAGCGCCGCATCAACCGACACACCGGCGTTCAGTCTCGCCGCCACTGGAACCATCAGGACGTCCGACGTCGCAAGCACGAACGGCGTCCAGAACTCCGCCTCAGGATTCGGATAGAAACGGAAGTCTCGCGGCATCACGCCGACCACCGAGTAGTTCCGGCCGTCGAATGCCACCGGCTGGCCGACGATGTCGGGCGAGCCGGCGAACTGGCGTTCCCATGCATCGTGACTGAGCAGCACGACGGCATCGGCACCCGCCACCTCGTCGCGCGGCTCGAGAACGCGTCCGAGCATTGCGCGTGCACCCAGCAGCGAGAAAAATGCCGGCGATACCCTGCTGCCTGGCAGTCGCACGGTCTCGCCGCTGGTCGCCAACGTCATCGTCGTCGACTGCTGCACCGCGACATCCGACAGCGTTCGAACTTGCGAGCGGAACTCGGCGATCGATTGCACGTCCATCGCCGGCCGACGGTTCGGCGTACCAGTACCGTCAGCTGCAGGAAACTCCTCGAACAGATAGACGAGACGATCGGCAGCCGGATACGGGAGCGGTCGCAGCAGTACGGCGTTGACCACGCTGAAGATTACCGTGTTTGCACCGACCCCGAGCGCCAGTGTGACGACGACCGAAGCCGTGAACGCCGGGGCACGAACAAGCGCCCGCAATCCATGCTTCAGATCGCGCCGAAGATCCTCGAGCCAGGCGAACGATCGCGCATCGCGATGCAGGTCCTTCGCGAGTAACACGCTGCCCAGCGCGCGCCGTGCGGCCAGGCGGGCTTCATCGGAGGTCAAACCGCGACGGACGTGTTCCTCCTCGAGCAGCGCGAGATGGGATGCAACCTCGCGAGTCAGCTCCTCGTCGGCCTGTCGAGAGCGAAGGACGTTGAGCAGCCGATTGATGAATCGTTTCATCCGATTCCGTAGAGCGCAGGCTTCAGCCTGCGCGTGATCGCGGGGGCTAAAGCCCCCGCTCTACTCCGTTCGCAACGCTACCAACGGATCCACGCCAGTGGCCCTGCGGGTCGGACCATACGCTGCCGCCAACGCCACCAACGTGAAGAGGGCCGCCGCCGCGGCGAACGTCACCGGATCGAGCGGCGCCACGCCGAACAACAACCCTTCGAGGTAACGCGACAGCATCGCGGCACCAGCAAGACCGCCAACGATGCCAACTGCCGTGAGCAGCGCGCTCTGCTTCACCACGAGCACGATCACCTGTGACCGGCGTGCCCCAAGCGCCACGCGAATGCCGATCTCACGGGTACGCTGCGCGACGCTGTAGGCCATGAGGCCGTAGATGCCGATGACGGCCAAGCCAAGTCCGACGATCGAGAAAATGCCGAGCAACGTGGCGTAAAGCCGCGGCCGTGAGATCGTGCTTGCGACAACCTGCTCCATTGACGCGACGTAGAAGAGCGACGCGTGCGGGTCCATCTCCTCGACGATGGCGCGGATGTTCAGGACAATCGACTGGCTACGGGCGCGAGTGCGCACGGCGTAGTAGGCGCCGGCCGGAAAGACCAGCGCATCGTTGTTCGTCCACTGCCGCATATCGATGAAGAACTGCGGCTGCGGCTGGAGAGCGAGACCGAACTGGCGGACGTTGGCGACGACGCCGACAATCTGCCATGGCTCCGGGAAGAAGTTGACGAAGACCGTCTCCCCAACCGGGTTGCGATTTGCGAAGTCGCGGCGGGCCAGCGCTTCGTTTATGAGGAGCACACGCGGCCGCCCCGGACCATCGCCCTCCACGAAACCACGCCCCGCGAGCACCGGAATCCTCATCACCTCCAAGTAGTCGCGACTCACGAGTCGAATATCAGCGAATCCCGATCCGCTCTCGCTTCCCGCGAGTGGCGGCGGCTGGGACCGATCACTGGGCTGAGGTCGTGGCCGCGGAACCGGACCCAGTGGGAATGAATTCACCAGGTCGACCATTGGAAGTTGATTCGCATAGCCAGCGCTCTCGACACTGGGCACAGACCGCAGCCTCCCGGCCAGTTCTTCCGCGAATGCCTTCGTTCGTGCGGGAGGATAGAGGTCGGGCGGGAGTGCGACCTGGAACGTCACCACATCGGAGGGGTTGTATCCGGCATCGACGTTCGACAACTCGACGAAGCTGCGAATCAGCAACCCGCCGCCTGCCAGCAGCACCATCGCCAGGCCGATTTCGGCGACGACCAGGGCGCCGCGCACGCTCACGTGCCGGCGCAACCGATGTCCGCTGACTGTCGATCGCTCGCCCTCGCGCATGGCCATTGAGTCGTCGCCGCGAGCGTAGCGAAGCGCAGGCACGAGGCCGAACAACACCCCGGTCGCGATCGAAATGACAAACGAGAATGCGAGCACCGTCCCATCGACGCCAATCTCGTTGATTCGTGGGATGCTCAGTTGATTACCGAGGTCGATGCGAGGCAGCGCGGCTGCCAGCCACCGCAACACCCGGACACCGCCGAACGCGAGCAGTACGCCTGCGAGACCTCCGCACAATCCGAGCGTTACGCTCTCCGTGAGGAGATACCGCATCAATCGCCATCGGCCGGCACCAAGGGCAATACGAATCACAATCTCGCGCTGGCGGGCCGCGGTTCGTGCGAGCACCAGTGTCGCGACGTTGACGCATGCAAGCAGGAGGACGAAACCGACGGCCACCGTCACCACGATGAGCGCCGGTCTGACCGGCCGTACGAGCTCCTGCTGAACACCAACGAGCTCGTAATTGGCGGTGGCGTTGTCCCGAAGCCCCTCGCGAATCCGGCGGACCAGCGGCAGGATCTCGGCCTCGGCTGCTGCGAAGGACGCATCGTCGGCAAGTCGAGCGAGCATCGAGCCGCGAGGAACGCGCGAGCCCACGGGAGTCAGTCGCGTTGGCGTCCAGACTCTGGTCTGGGAATCCGGGAACTGAAAGCTCTCGGCCATCACGCCGATCACGGTGTACTCGGTGGGCACTCGTGGGCCGAGCACGGGATCGAACGTGATCGTTCGACCGACGATCTGCGAGTCTCCGCCGAAGTGCCGGCGCCATGTGTCGTAGCTGAGAAGGATCACCAAGGGGGCATCAGCGGCCTCGTCCGCAGCGGTGAACACACGGCCGAGCAGTGGTCGCGCACGCAACAGCTCGAGGAAACCTGCCGATACGATCGCACCCTGCATCCGCGGATCGCGCCCTCTCAGGTTCATCAGGGTCGGCTCGACGACGCCAACCGTCGACAGGGTGCGGACGTTCGTTTGCAACTGATCGAGCTCCACCTGGCTGACTCGAACGGGGTCACGCCTGACCGTCGATCCTGTCGTCTGCGCCGCCACCGTCATCACGACGCGCACGAGGCGATCGCTCTGCTCGAATGGGAGCGGTCGCAGCAAGACCGTGTTCACGACGCTGAAGATGGCGGTATTGGCGCCGATGCCGAGTGCGAGCGTCAGCACGGCAACTGCCGTGAAACCGGGCGCACGGCGAAGACCCCGCACACTGTGTTTCACATCAGTGACGACGTCCTCGAGCCACCCGAACGAGCGTGCGTCACGATGCAGATCCTTCGTGAGCGCCATGCTCCCCAAGGTGCGCCGTGCGGCCACGCGCGCCTGGTCTCGTGTCATGCCACGGCGAACGTGCCCGTCTTCGAGCAAGGCGAGATGCGACTGCAGCTCGCGAGTGAGCTCCTCGTCACCGCGGCAGGGACCGATGGCGTTGAGCAATCGACGAATGAATCGTTTCATCCCGTTCACCACGGTCCGCCCAAAGGCGGACACTACGTACGCTTACTCCGCGCGCAACGCTACCAACGGATCCACCTGCGTCGCGCGGCGCGCGGGACGATACGCCGCCACGAGCGCCACCAGCGTGAAGCCAGCTCCGGCCACCACGAATGCCGGAAGGTCGAGAGGGGTCACACCAAACAGCAGTCCCTCGAGATACCGCGACAGCAGCGCCGCGCCGCCGATGCCGAGCACAATGCCGATGACGACCTGAACCGCGCTTTGACGCACCACCTGCGAGACGACCGTGGCCGGACGCGCGCCCAGCGCCATGCGAATACCGATCTCGCGGGTTCGATGCGTGACGATGAACGAGAGGATTCCATAGATACCGATGGCCGCCAGCGCCACCGCCACTGCCGCGAATGTCCCCAGCAACACGGCATACAGGCGTGGACCAGAAACTGCATTCGACACGATCTGCTCCATCGTCGCGACGTTGTCGACTGTTGCGGCGGCGTCGAGCTGACGCACGATCGTCCGAACGTCGGCGCTGATCGCGATCGGAGAGTCCTGCGTCTTCACGGCGAAGTACGTGCCGCCGAAGCCTGGTGGCGCCATGATGAAGTCGATGATGAACATCTCCGACCCGGGTGGCTGATCGAGGTTGAACTGCCGGACGTCTTCGACGATGCCCACGACTTCCCACGTGTGCTCCCCCTGGTAAATCTGCCGTCCCAGCGCCGGGCCGTCGAAGAAACCGCTGTTCGCAAACGCTCGGCTGATCAGGGCTTCGCGACGTGCGAGCTCGCCGGAACTGAACGTTCGCCCTTGCACGATCCGCAACCCGATGGCCTCCGCGAAGCCCGGACTGATCGCATGAAGACTCGGATATGGACGGGGCGCTCGCTCTCCGGGCGCCATGGGACGAGCGCTCACATCGCGGCTGAACCCCTGCTGGATCAGCGGCAGGTTGTTCGAATATCCAACCGCCGTCACCCCGGGCAACGTCGCCAATCGCGCGACAAGACGATCGGCAAAGGCCATGTTTTCTGCGCGCGATGGCCCCTGCGTCGCGGCCTGGAACGTCAGCACGTTGGTCGGGTTGTATCCGCGCTCGACGCTCGCGAGCCTCAGGAAGCTGTGAATCAACAACCCGCCACCAACAAGCAACATGACGGCCATCGCAATTTCCGCGACGACGAGGGTGCCCCGGATTCGATGACTCACGTGCTTCTCGCGGAGCACGTCCGTCTCGCGCTGACGTGACTGCTGGATCGCCGGAATGAGCCCGAACAGCAGCCCGGCGACGATCGCGACTCCCAACGTAAACGCGAGGACAGAGCCGTCGATCCCAATCTGGTCGAGGCGTGGCAGGCTCGCGCCGCGTATCAAATCGCGCCTATTGAGGTTGCTGGCGAGCACACGAAGCATAGACACACCAGCAAAGGCGACGGCCGTGCCAATTGCGCCACCGAGAAAGGACAGCAGGGCGCTCTCGGTGAGCAACTGCCGAATCAAGCGGCCGCGCGCCGCGCCGACCGCGCGGCGAACGGCGAGCTCCCGCTCGCGGGTCGCAACACGCGCCAGCAGCAGGTTGGCGACGTTGACGCAGGCGATGAGCAATACCAAGGTCACGGCCACCGACAGCATCGCCAGCGCGGGTTTGACCGGCCTGGCGATCTCGTCGTGCACGCGCGATAGCTCGTACCGCCCCTGCCCTGCCTGACCAACGATCGCGTTCACCACGTCCTCGGCCTGCGGCAGTGATATTCCCGGCGCGAGTCGAGCCATCACTGCAACGTTCAGCCGATTTCGCGCATCAGGCGGCGGTGGTACATATGGCACCCAGAACTGCGCCTGAGGATCGGGAAAGTGCATCCCGACCTGCGAGAATCCGCTCGGCATGACACCCACCACCGTGCGTCCGCGCCCTTCGAGAACGATGACCTGGCCGAGCAGCGTCTCGTCGGCGTTGAAATATCGCCGCCACGCCGCCTCGCTCAACATGACGACGCCGTCGGCGCCAGCGGCCTCTTCGTTCGGCGCGAACGGACGGCCAATGAGCGGGCGAACGCCGAGCAACGGAAATATAGCCGCCGAGACGGCCGAGCCGACGAGGCGTACGGCATCGCCCCGGCCGGTCAACGTGAGCGTCGTAGGCAGGTATCCCGCGACTTGCGAAAACGCGCGGTCGGCTTGTCGCAAGGTTTCGAACGTCTCGGACGGAAGATCGACCATCCGCGAGGGACGGCCGTCGATGCCTGCCATCGTCGGGGGCGGGCCAAACACGCGCACGATCCGGTCCGGTTCGGGATAGGGCAGCGGCTTCAGCAGCACGCCTCGCACCACGCTGAATACCGCCGTCGTCGCGCCGATGCCCAGGGCGAGCGTGAGCAGGGCGACGGCAGTGAACCCGGGGGCGCGCGTCAGCATCCGCGCGGCGTGCCGAAGATCGCGCTGCAGGTCATCGAGCCAGACGATCGAGCGCGCGTCACGATGGCGATCCTTGGCCAGGGCGACGCTGCCGATTGCGCGGCGCGCGGCATGTTTCGCCTCGTCGGGGGTCAGACCTCGCCGGCGATATTCGTCTTCGAGCAGCGCGAGATGGGCGTTGATCTCTCGCGCCAGATCGTCTTCGGCCATCTGCGGCCGGAATGCGTTGAACAGACGAAGTATGAATCGCCGCATACGTACCTGCGCAAGCATGCAAGTGAAAAGTTCAAAGGTTAAAGTCCGAAAGTAAGTTCGAAGTATCCCTGCCGCACTTCTAACTTACTTGCCCACTTTGAACTTTGACCTTTGAACTTGTACGGATCAGTTCACTACGTCTCCCCAAGCAGCAGCTTGTCGACCAGACCGGCCAGGCGCCGCCATCGTTCCGCCTGCTTGTCGAGCGCGCGCGTTCCCGCCTTCGTGATGGCGTAGTACTTCGCCTCACGGTTGCTCTCCGTCCGCTGCCACGTCCCCTTGATCCAGCCCTTCTGCTCGAGGCGAACGAGCGCGGGATACAAGGTCCCCTGATTGAGCGTCAGCGGATGCTCGGCGACCTGCTCGAGGCGCGAGGCGAGCCCGTAAGCATGCTGGGGCCCCATCGTGGAGAGCGACCGCAGGACGATCAGATCGAGCGTGCCCTGGAGAAGTTCGACGCGTTCAGCCATTCCACTACCCATCCAAGTGAAGTGGATGGGAGCGTGCCATGGGCTCTACTTGTCTGTCAAGTAGAGACGATTCGCTGGCAGCGTAGGCCGGGTCCTGTTCTTTGGACCCGGCGGGTCTACACAGCAAGACCCGCCCTACGCTGTCCGGTTACGTCTACTTCTTCAGGAGCACGAAGCCCAGCGGCGGAACGGTGAGGCTGAGCGACTGGTCGTGGCCGTGCGCGGGCACCAGCTCGGAGAGAATGCCGCCGGCATTGCCCATGTTGCTGCCGCCGTAGAGCTCGGCATCGCTGTTCAGCAGCTCGCGATACCAACCGCCTTCGGGCACGCCGACGCGATAGTCGGGGCGCGGGATCGGCGTGAAGTTCACCACCATGACGGTGAAGTCGTGCAGATCGCGCGCGCGGCGGATCATCGAAATGACGCTGTTCTCGTTGTCCTGGCAGTCGATCCAGCTGAAGCCTTGACCCTCGAAGTCGACCTCGTGCAGCGATAACTCGCGCTGATAGAGCGCGTTCAAATCCTTCACCCACCGCTGCAGCCCGCGGTGCAGCGGCTGATCGAGCAGATGCCAGTCGAGACTGGAGTCGTGGTCCCATTCACGCCACTGGCCGAACTCCGAGCCCATGAACATCAGCTTCTTGCCCGGATGTCCGAACATGTAGCCATACAGGGCGCGCAGCGTCGAGTGCTTCTGCCAGAGATCGCCGGGCATCTTGTCGAGCATGGCCCGCTTCCCGTGGACGACCTCGTCGTGCGAGAACGGCAGCACGAAGTTCTCGGTGAACGAATACAGCATCGAGAACGTGATCTGATTGTGGTGCCAGCGCCGGTGCACGGGATCCTGCCGGACGTACTCCAGCATGTCGTGCATCCAGCCCATGTTCCATTTGAAGGTGAAGCCCAACCCGCCCACGTACGTCGGACGGCTCACCGCCGGCCACGCCGTGGATTCCTCGGCGACGGTGATCGTGCCTGGCATCCGGCCATGCGTGACGGTATTGAGGCGCTGCAGGAAATCGACCGCCTCGATGTTCTCGCGACCTCCGTACTGGTTGGGGATCCATTCCCCGGCATTTCTCGAGTAGTCGAGATACAGCATCGACGCCACGGCGTCCACGCGCAGACCGTCGATGTGGAATTCCTGCAGCCAGTAAAGCGCGCTGCTCAACAGAAACGAGCGCACCTCCGTGCGTCCATAGTTGAAGATCAGTGTGCCCCAGTCCCTGTGCTCGCCCTGACGAGGATCCTCATGTTCGTACAGTGCCGTTCCATCGAACCTGGCGAGCCCGTGCTGATCCTTCGGGAAGTGACCGGGCACCCAGTCGAGTATCACTCCCAGCCCGTTGCGATGGCACTCGTCGATGAAATATCGGAAGTCGTCAGGCGACCCGAATCGACTGGTTGGCGCGAAGAAGCCGATGACCTGATATCCCCATGAGCCCGAATACGGGTGCTCCATCACCGGCATCAGCTCGATGTGCGTGTAGCCCATCTCGCGCACGTACGGGATCAGGTCGCGGGCCAACTCCCTGTACGTCAGGTAGCGATCGCCTTCCTCGGGCACACGCCGCCACGAGCCCAGGTGCACTTCGTAGATCGACATCGGCCGCTCATGCCAGGTGCCGAACGACATGCGATTGTCCATCCAGCCGTGGTCACGCCACGCGTACTCGCTGTCCTCCCAGATAATCGACGCGCTCTTCGGTGGCACCTCGAAATACTGTGCGTAGGGATCGGCCTTCTCGAGCAGATGACCCTCTGCCGTGCGGACCTCGTACTTGTAACAGGTCCCTACCGGCAGATTGGGAACGAACAACTCCCACACGCCCGAGGGCACGAGACGACGCATCGGGTGGACGCGACCGTCCCACCGGTTGAAGTCGCCAACGACGCTGACGCGCTGGGCATTCGGAGCCCACGCCGCGAAGTGCACACCGGTGACGTCGCCGATCGTCATCACATGCGTGCCGAACTTCTCCCACGCGCGAAGGTGCGTGCCTTCGCTGAAAAGATGCAGGTCGTAGTCCGACAGCACTTGTCCGAATTGATATGCATCGGTGATCTCCCGCGCGCCGCCCTCCTCCTGGATGCGGAATCGATATGCAAAGTCGGGAGACCGGCCATCGAGCGGCAGGCGAGCCTCGAACAACCCATCGGGATGGCGGCGAGGCATCGGCGTGACCTGGTCGTCGATGATCAGATCGACGGCAGATGCCATCGGCTGCATCGTCCGCACGACGACGGCCGGACGCTGGTCGATCGTGACGACGTGACGGCCGAGGACGGCGAACGGATCGGCGCTCGTACCGGCCGCGACCTCGGCAACGGCGCGATCCTCGGCTGTGTGAAGCAGGCGGGCCACGAAAAAATTGTATCCCGGCGGATGGTGGATCGTAGATAGTTGAAAGTCACGACGCTCCACCATTCAGGTTTACGTTCATCGCGGGGGACACACATTGGCAGTCTATGCAGAGTTCGTCACGAGCGAAGGGAACTTCACGATTCGTCTCTTCGACCAGGAAGTGCCAAACACGGTAGCCAACTTCGTCGGTCTGGCCGAGGGGACCAAAGAATGGACCGACCCCCGCACGAACAAGAAGGTCACCCAGCCGTATTACGACGGCATCGTCTTTCACCGCGTAATCGACGGGTTCATGATTCAGGGCGGCGACCCGCTCGGGCAGGGGTACGGCGGTCCAGGCTACAAGTTCGCCGACGAGTTCCATCCTCAGCTGCGCCACGACAAGGCGGGCATTTTATCGATGGCCAACGCCGGACCGAACACCAATGGCGGTCAGTTCTTCATCACGCTGGGACCGACCCCGCATCTCGACAACAAGCACTCGGTCTTCGGCGTGGTCGAGAACGGCATGGACGTCGTGCGTAAAATCGGCAGCACCCAGACCGGACCACGCGATCGACCGGTCAAAGACATCGTCATTCAGACCGTCAAAATAGACAGGCGTTAACTCCCACTCCCAATTACCAAGAGTTGGCAGTTGAGATTGGGAGTTGGGAGTTGACATGGGTTCAGATCCTGCCGAGCTGATGCCGCTCGTCTACGACGAGTTGCGGCGCATCGCCGCCAGCTATGTCAGGGGCGAGCGCGCGGGTCAGACGCTGCAGGCGACGGCGCTCGTCAACGAAGCCTTCGTGCGCATGGCCGCCGAGCGCACGCGTCATTTCAACGGCCGCACGCATTTCCTCGCCATCGCGGCGTTGTCGATGCGGCAGATCCTGATTCAACGCGCGCGCGCGCGACGGGCGCTCAAACGTGGAGGGGCGCCGGCGCGGGTGACGCTGAACGACGAGCGGGTGGCGCCCGAGAACATCCAGGCCGGGTTCGTCCCGGCCGATCGGGATCGACACAAGGACATCGACGTGCTGGCCCTGGATGAAGCACTCGGCCGGCTCGCCGAACTCGACGACGAGCTCGCGCGCATCGTGGAGTTGCGTTACTTCGGTGGGCTCACCGTGGAGGAGACGGCGGACGTCATCGGCGTCTCACCGGCCACAATTAAACGGCAATGGACGATCGCGCGCGTCTGGCTCAAGCGAGCCCTCGAGGGGGAACCAGCCAGGGAGTCGGCGCCGCCGCAGAGCGATCCAACGCAAGGGCTTGATGACAGCGCCCCGTGACTCCCGAACAATTTGCACGCCTCAAGGTCGTGTTTCAGGAAGCACTCGATCAGCCGAGCGAGGTCCGACGGGCGTGGCTGCGCGAGGAATGCGGCAGCGACAGCGAGCTCTTGCGCGAGGCTGAATCGCTCCTCCGCACGCTCGAGACGGCTGGCGACTTTCTCGAGGAGCCGGCAACTGTCGATCCCGCCGATCTCGACACGCTGCCACCGGGAACCCAGCTCGGGTCCTACCGCATCCTCGAGGAGATCGGTCGCGGCGGTATGGGCGTGGTGTATCTCGCCGAAGACGTTCGTCTCGGCCGGCGCGTGGCGCTCAAATCGGTTCCGGCAACGGTCGCGATGCAGCAGGACTTGCGCGAGCGTCTCAGGCGCGAGGCGCGCGCGGCCGCCACCATCTCGCATCCTGCCGTGGCGGTTGTGTACGCGCTCGAAGAGCTTGGCGATCAGTTGTTCATGGCGTCCGAGTACGTGCAGGGCGAGACCTTGCGTCACGTCATCGCACAGGGTCCTCTCCCGCCCGAGCGCGCCCGCGGCATCGCCTCCGATATCGCCGGCGCGCTGGCCGCCGCGCACGAGGCCGGCGTGATTCACCGCGACCTCAAGCCGGAGAACGTGCTGATCAAATCGGATGGCAGCGTCAAGGTCGTCGACTTCGGGATCGCACACGTCGAGGGCCCTGATGTCTCGCGTCTCACGCGCACCGGTTTCGCGCTCGGCACGCCGGCGTACATGGCGCCCGAGCAGCTGCTTGGCGGAACGATCGATCCGCGCGCGGACGTCTACGCGTGGGGCGTCGTGCTGAGCGAGATGCTCCAGGGTCATCACCCTCTGGCCCGGGCAACGGCAGCCACGCCGGCCACGTCGATCGCGCGCGCCTGGACGACGATTATCAACCGATGTCTGCAAGCCGACCCGGCCGCGCGTCCGAACGCGCGAGAGCTGATCGACGCGTTAGGGTCAGACCCCTTGAGTCTGCCGTTGTCAAGGGGTCTGACCCCACCGCGATGGTGGTGGGAGTTCCACCAGGGCATCGCGGCGCTGATCTACTGGTTGATGGTCATCCCGGCGTGGTACGCGCGCGGACACATCGGCGGCACAGTGGGACGCGCATTCTTCATCACGCTGCTGGCGTCAGTGATCGTGGCCGCCAACCTGCGTCTGCATCTCTGGTTCACGTCGCGTTTCTATGAGAGCGAACTGACCGCGGTCCACGATCGATCGGGCCCCTGGATCAGGATCGCCGATTGGGTGTTTGCAGCGACCCTGATCCTCGGAGGATTGCTCATCAGCGACGAACGATCGCCGCTCACGATCCTGCTGCCATCGGTCGCTGTCGGCGCTGTGGTCGCGTTCCTGTTGATCGAGCCGGTCACCGCACGCGCGGCGTTTGGACGTGCAGAGGCAGGCGGGCCTCCAAAACAAGACCCGCCTTTCACTGCGTAGGCCGGGTCTGCCCTACGCTGAGTAGGCCGGGTCCTGCTTGTTGGACCGGGCGATCAGTTCGCTTTCAATCCACCCGGCGCTGCTGGTGTTCCTGCGGCTGACGGAGCGATCGTGCCGTAGTCCCAGTGTTCGTCCGCCTTCCCGTCCAGGATGCGCCACATGTCGAACCATGTCGTCGTGTACTTCGATCCTGGCTTCCGCGGATCGTCGAGCTCGCGCACCACGCTGACGACAACCAGGTCACCTTCCGCAACAACTGACACGACCTTGGTGCGCCAGGCGTTGCGCGCCGGGATCGGATTCTCCGGCCGGCTGCCAAAGAATTTCATCACCGGTTCGAGTCCCGATGCGATGTTCGGATTGTGCTGGATATAACGCTGACTGAGGTACTTCGGCGCGTCTTTCCAATGTCCGGCTTCGAGCAGGTCCCGCATGATGTGCAGCACCACCTGCTTGTTCGCATTCAGTTTCGGGTCCGGAGAGGTGAAGAGCGATTCGGGATCGCTCGAGGCCACGACGGGTGCCTGGGCCCACACGGGAGCCGTCATGGCGACGAACAGGATCGCGGCAGCGAGTGTAACGGTTGTTTTCATGGCGAACATCTTACACAAGCGCTCTTGCGCCCCATGAAATGGGGTCGGGGGTCATTTGATCAGGACAGCGGCGCGACCGGACCGGCCGATATGTCCTCTTCAAATGACCCCCGACCCCATTTACGATTCGTAATACACTCAGGCCGCGAGGAAACCCCATGAAGCGTTTCTACATCCTGTTCGCATTTCTCGTGATCGTCACTGCCGGTCTCAGCGTGGCCGCGCAGAACCAGCAGCCGCCCTTCGTTCCCGTCACCGACGAGATGCTGTGGAAGCCGGACCCGGCCAACTGGCTGATGTGGCGCCGGACGCTCGACAGCTGGGGCTACAGTCCGCTCAAGGAAATCGATCGCAACAACGTGTCGCGGTTGAAGATGACCTGGACTCGCGGCATCGGCACCGGCCGGACACAGGAGGCAACGCCGCTCGTCTACAACGGGATGATGTACATCCCGAACCCCGGCGACGTCATCATGGCGATGGACGCCAAGACCGGCGATCTCAAGTGGGAGTACCGCCGCAAGTATCCCGAAGGCGTCAATGGTGGCACCAATCGCAACATGGCGATCTGGGGCACCACGATCATCGACGCCGGCGCCGACAACTCGATCTACGCGGTGGACGCGCGAACGGGCAACCTCGCGTGGGAAACACAGGTGCTGAAGGCTGGCGTGCGGGCCAATGCGAGCTCGGGGCCGATCATCGCCAACGGCAAGGTCATCACCGGCCGGCAGTGCCAGCCCGATGCGACGAGCGATTCCTGCATCATCACGGCACACGACGCGCAGACCGGCAAGGAGATCTGGCGCACGCGCACCATCCCGCGGCCCGGCGAGCCCGGCTCAGAGTCGTGGGGTGATGTTCCGCTCGAACAGCGCTGGCACGTCGGCACCTGGATGGTGCCGAGCTACGACCCCGAGACGAACATGATCTACGTCGGAACGTCGGTGACGATCCCGGCGCCGAAGTTCACGCTCGGCGGCAACGACAAGCAGCACCTCTATCACAACTCCACGCTGGCGCTCGATGCCGATACGGGCAAGATCGTCTGGTACTACCAGCACATCGTCGATCACTGGGATCTCGATCATCCCTTCGAGCGGCTGCTCGTCGAGACGGCGATCACGCCCGACCCGAAAGAAGTGGCCTGGATCAATCCGAAGATCAAGCCGGGTGAAAAGCGCAAAGTCATCACGGGCATCCCGGGAAAAACCGGCATCGTCTACACGCTCGACCGCCGGACCGGCGAGTTCCTCTGGGCTCGGCCGACGGTGATGCAGAACGTGGTGCAGACGATCGACGGCGCAACGGGCAAGGTCACGGTGAATCCCGAAGTGGTCTTCACAGCGAAGGGACAGACGAAGCTGGTCTGCCCGGGCAGCAACGGTGGGAAGAACTGGCCGGCGGGTGCGTACAACCCGACGACTAACATCATGTATTACCCGTTGCAGAACCTCTGCATGAATGCGACGACGACGGTCGATACGCGCGATCCATCAAAGGTGTATGGCCTCGAGATGCCGGGCGTGATGGCACCAGGCGCGACCAACGTCGGCAGCGTGTGGGCGATCTCGGCCGAAACCGGGAAAACGCTGTGGAAGCACGAGCAGCGCGCCGGCGCGCTCTCGCTCGTGGCGACCGGCGGCGGGCTGATATTCGGTGGCGATTCGAACGGACGCTTCAGAGCGTTCGACGATCGCAATGGCAAGGTCCTGTGGGAGGTCAATCTTGGTTCGCCGGTCAGCGGATTCCCGGTGACCTTTGCCGTCGACGGCAAGCAGTATGTCGCCGTCACCACCGGACCGTCGCTCGTAGCCGGATCCGACAACCGCGTTGCATCGGAACTGAAACCGAGCAACGCGGCGAACGTGTTCGTTTTCGCGCTGCCCTAACTGCCGCGCACGCGAAGAGCGCGCGCTGTCAATTCCCAACTCCCAACTCCCAACAACCCGATGCTTGGGAGTTGGGAGTTGGAAATTGGAAGTTGACGCCGTTCAATTCTTCTTCCACGTATCCCACGTCCGAAGGATCTGCCCGGCGATCCTGTCTGGATTGGCATTCGCCATTGGCTCGAACTTCTGCACGCGTCCATTGAAGCAGTCGGCCAGATACAGGTTCCCGAGCTGATCGGTCGTCATGCCATGCGAGCAGCCGAGGCGTCCTGGTTGCGGGCCCGGCGCGCCCCAGCTGTAGAGAAAGTTGCCCTTCTGATCGAACTTCAGGATTCGAGCGGTCGGTGCATCGCCCACCCAGATGAATCCTTTGTCGTCGATGAAGTGGTTCACCATCAGCGTGTTCTGGCTCGCGGGCCAGTCAGGCGAACGCAGCGGCCACATGTCGAGGAACTTGCCGTTCTCGTCGAACACCTGCATGCGCGCATGCCCACGATCGACGATGAAGAGCTTGCGGTCAGTACTGATCGCGATGCTGTGGACGGTGTTCCACTCGTTGGGGCCCGGATTCTTCGGATCGGCCGGCGGCTGTCCCCAGTCCATGATGAACTTGTCGTCGGGGCCGAACTTCGCGACCCGCGTCCCCCCGTAGCCATCGGTGATGAAGTACGTGCCGTCGGGAAGCCATGCGATGTCCGTGGGCCGATCGAAGGTATTCGGACCGCGGCCTCTCTTTCCGAGCTCGCCGAGCGTGTGCACCAGCTTGCCGTCGTACGTGAACCGGTAGATGACGTGCAGCTGGTCGTCGATGATCCAGACGTGCTTCTCCTTGTCGTACGGACTGATCTTGACCTGGTGCGGGCCACGGCCGCAGGGCAGCTGCGCGAACAGCTTATCGAGATGCGGCCACTGATCGACCAGGTCGCCGGCCTGGTTGAACACGATGATCGAATGCATGAACCGACGCTCCCAACCGCGTTTCGGCTCAGGCTGACACGTCGCTGTTATCCCATCTCCGTTGCCGGTGGAGTTACCGCGTGGTGGCTGAAGGGCGACATACGGTGTCCACGGCTTGGCGCCATCAGGGAGCGGCAACTCTCCACGCATCGCGACCCAGATTCGATCGGGGTTCTCGGCGTAGACGCCGCCAAACGAGCCCCACGTCCAACCTGCGTGAGAGTGATCCGTGTCGGGCAAGGGCTTCGGCCAGCCTTCGGCGACCTTGTAGTCGCCGGTCGGCCAGTCCTGATGACTGTTGCGGGCCGCGGGCGCACCCGATTGTGCCGCGGGCGCCGGAGCTGGCGCACTGCCGGAGCCACAGCCAATCAACAGCAACGAAAGAGCCGAGGTTGCGAACAGCCGCATCGCTGAGACATGCCGCTTCATGAGGCCTCCCTGATAAGAACTGCGAGATTATAGGGCCGCAGCCAGCACTTATCGACCGGCGCCGAACTCGTCCCACAACTCCTTCAGGCGCTCGGGGGGAAACGGCCAACCCAGGTCGTCGGTCTTGAGCTTCGCGCCGAACTCCTCCTGCTTCGCTCCGGATTTGACGACATCCGTGATCCGTTGCCGGAGCGTGACCAGATTCCGATGAAACGTTCTCACGTTGTCCTTGGTCAGCACGGGGCCGTGACCCGGAATCGCGGTATCGAAATCGAGCTTCAGCACGCCATCGAGCGTCGTGACCCATTCCGCGAGGCTGCCGCCGCTGGCGCGATCGACAAAGGGCGTGAGCGTGGTTCCATCGGTCCGCTTGCCCCACACCACGAGATCGCCGGTGTGGACCGTCCGCAGATCGGGAAAATAGATCACCGCATCGCCATTGGTGTGCCCACGCCCGAAATGGATCGCCTGCGCCTCGATGCCGCCGAGGAAGACGGCCGCCTGGTCGCTGAAGACAACGCGCGGCGGCGCAGCCAGCTTGCTTCGGATCATGTTCGCGCGGTTGTTGCGATGCGCGATGATCTCGGCAACCTTGATGAATTCGGGATGGCCGCCGGTGTGATCGCCGTGGCCGTGCGTGCTGAGCACGTACTTGATCGGCTGCGACGTGACTGACTTGACCTTGCCGGCGATCTCCGCCGAAGACGGCGGCAGACGATCGTCGACGATGATCGTGCCCTCGCTCGTGACACGAACCGCGACATTGCCGCCGGTGACGGCTCCGTCGTAGCCCGGAATGACGTAGAGCCCGTCTTTGACCTTCCGGATCTCGGTCGAGAACGGATCGCCGGTTGGCTGCTGGACGGCCGCGAAAGGAATCGTTGTCAGCGCCGCTGCGACCACAGTGAGCAGCACGATCAGCCGAGCGTGGGGCATGAGCGTCTCCTGTCTGCGTGGATCCGAGATGTCATATGCTTACTGGCTTGGGAGGATTCGAATGTCACGACGACTTTATGCCAGCCTGGCGGTCGCCGCTGCCCTCACCTGCAGCGTGTACGCCCAACAGCCTCCAGCACCGGCGCCGCAGGGTGGTCGCGGCGCAGCCCCACGCGTGACACGGCCGCCCGTCTTCTTTAGTGAAGACTGGAGGCAGACTCCAGCCAACGACGAACATCCTGTCACGCAGCAATCCATCGGGAACGCATCACTCGAGATCAAACTCTACGGCGGCACGGCCAAGGAGATTCAACTGACCGGCACCGCCAACAACGAGAACAACCCGACTCACGTCTGGACCGGCCTGTGCTCGACGCCGTGCGCGCTGGCCTTCCGCCACAAGACCAACTACGCCGACCTCACCGGTCTCGCACGCATTCGCTGGAACACGAAGACGTCGGGGTTCCATCAGATTCGCCCGATCGTCAAGCTCGCCGACGGCACCTGGCTGGTCGGTGATCGCACGGACGGCAGCACGAGAGACTGGCTGGTCACCGAATTCAACGTTGCCGATGTTCGCTGGCTCAAGCTCGACATCGAGCGCATCGTCACCACCGGTAACATCGTCGAGCGTCCGGATCTGAGCAAGGTCGACGAGATTGGCTTCGTCGACCTGATGCCCGGCAGCGGCCACGGCGCTGGCGGCTGGTCCGATGTGGCGCAGGTCGACGTCTTCGCCGCGTCCGTACCGCGCACCGCGTCAACGAAGTAGCGCGAACGCTATCGCTCCTGCTCGGTTTCGGCCGCAACGTTCGGACGCGGCCGCACGATTCCTCTCTTGGCATCCTCGGCAGCGGCCCGTTCTTCTGCCCGCGCCGCGCTGAGGATGTTCGACATCGCGTAATTGCCTTCGTGGCACTCGTACGGGACCAGTTGCTCGTTGTTGTCCTGTGTCAACGGCATCGCAAACGTCCATGGCCTCGTCCACGTCGACGGATCATCGATGGTCACGGCCCACCGAACCTTGTCTGGCGCCACGCGGGTAAAGCGCTCGACGAGCTTCAGCGTGGCCGCGTTCGATCCGCGATAGGCGATCTCGTCCCGAATATTCGTCGTCTCGACCACCAGCGTGTCACCTTCCCAGTGGCCGCGCGCGTCCCCCATATAGCTCCGCATGCCCGTCGGCAGATGCGGGCTCCCGTCGAGCGGGATCACTCGCGCTTCATGCACCATTTCGTAGCGAATGACGACGAAGCCGGGAGACTGAACGATGTCATACGAGTTGCCGTAAATGGCGGGCATCATCGAGCCGGGCACTCCACGCGAGATGCAGCGATCGTAGAGACTGCGATCGGTGTACGAGTCGGCGGGGCCGCGTCCGCTCCGCTTGCGCGCCTCGGCCCGCGCGGCTTGACGCGCGCGCCCGTCTGGCGTCAGCGCCGGGATCTTTCCGTCGGGCGGATCGACGACCAACCACGCCATGCTGCCCTTCTCGTGATGGTGGCTATCGAGCCAGATCCAGCGCGTGCCGCCGATGTCGCCGGCAAGCTGTTCGGTGCGCGTGCGCTCCTGGATGGCCCGGCGGATCTTCACGAGCTCGTCCCCCTTGATGTCTTCGAGCTTGCGCCCGGCGAATTCCTCGGGACGTTCGAACGGAGTTCCGGCTTCCCACAAATTCGTGTAGTTGCCCTGGAGATCTGGATCTCCCCAGGGAGTTCGCGGTCCCACGTACGTCGAAGAACCCGATTGGGCGCGTAACGGAGCCTGAATGAATGCGGTAAAAACAAGGGCCGCGGTCAGGACTCCAGCGAAGGCAATCGATCGCTGTGACATTGCAGCTCCTTTCACGTAACGAATGAGTGCCGAGTATAGACCGATCAAGAGCCGCCAGCCAGTGACCACGTCTGTCCATCCCGACCAGCTATCATGGACATATCTACCGGGGAAACATGTTCATCGATGAATCAGACGCTGCAGACGAACTGCAGCGGCTCACGCGCGAGCTGGAGAATTTCCAGGACATTGCGCAGCAGTTGGTCCCACTTCCAGGCGAGGTGCCAACGCTCGACGGGTTCGACATCTGGGGCGGCTCGCTTCAGGTGAGCGGCACCGTCGGCGGCGATCACATCACGTACGTCGATTTCAAGAAACGCTTCGATCTGCAGGCGCGCATCGACCGCGCCGGCGCCGAGCGCCGGCGCGATGTCGTCGAAAACCTCGAACGCTGCCAGCACAAGGGCGGCGTGGCGCTCATCGATGTCGCCGGACATCGCATGACCGATGCCCTGCTGGCCGCCATGCTGCATCAGGCGTTTCTGCTTGGTGCGATTTACGAGCTCGATCGCTACGGGCAGATCACGCGGCGGCTGTTCGAGAACCTCAACACGCGCTTCTATCAATCGTCGGGGACGAACAAGTTCGTCTCGCTGATCTACGGCGAGATCTCAGACGATGCGAAGTTCCGCTTCCTGTCGGCGGGACAGCCGTATCCGTCGATCTTTTCGAGTCACCACGATCGGTTCATGGAGGTCAGTCCGCATCTCTGTCTCTCGTTCCCTCCGCTCGGCATGCTGCCGTCGTTCAACGTGATCGATCGCAGCACGACGCCGAGCCTGCTCGGTTTCAAGGAGCGCTACGAGATGAACGAGTGGACGCTCATGGGACGCGGAGACATTCTGCTGATGCACACCGACGGTCTGACGGAACACGAGGGACCGAATGGCAGCTACTTCCCAGACCGGCTGGAGCAGATACTCCGCGACGTCAAGCATCTGGGCGCTCGCCAGATTTACGATGCGATCATGATGGACCTCGTCGCGTTTGCCGAGCCAGTCGATGATGCGAGCGTGGTGGTCATCAAGGTGAAGTAGCCTACCCGTTTGGCGGTTGTCAGCGGCCGCCAGCCAGACTAACGTCATGCCATGTCCGCGACTCCTTCCGAAACCTTCCGCATCGAAGCGTTCGCTGACGCCGTCTTCGCGATCGCCATCACGCTGCTGGTGATCGAAATCCGGCTGCCTCCGCACGAGGAGGTTCTCCGCATCGGCGGCGTGGGACCTGCCCTGTTGCAGTTGTGGCCGTCCTACGTCGGCTACGCCATCAGCTTCATCGTCATCGGCATCATGTGGGCCAATCACCACAACTTGATGAAGCTTGTCGACCGTGTCGATCACGGTTTCATCACGCTCACGCTGCTGCTGTTGCTGTGCGTCGCGTTCCTGCCATTCCCGACGGCGGTGATGGCCGACCATCTTGCCGACCCCGATACGCATGAACAGGCCGTGGCGGTCGCGTTCTACTGTGGCTGCTTCACCGTGACCGCGCTGTTCTATTTCCTGATGTGGTGGCACGCGGCCCGCAACCGCCGGTTGATCGCGAGTCACGTGTCCGATGACGCGGTTCGGGCAATCACACGAGCCTACGTGCCGGGATCGCTGCTTTACTTGACGGCAACGCTACTGGCCTTCGTCCATGTCGGACTCAGCCTGGCGATCATCGTCGGCCTGGCGGCGCTTTACATGCTGCCAACGGTCGGCGCTCACGACGCTGTCAGGCGCCAATGAGCCCGGTTACTGAGAAGTCCCTGCGGAGATCTCCGGCGGTTTTCTGACGAAGAAGCGTCTGAGCGCGGCGGCAAGCGCCACCAGCCCCATGAAGATCACCTTCTTGAACGCCAGGATGCCGACCAGGAGCACTTTGAAGAAACCGGCTTTCGCGGCCGTGGCGCCGACGATCAAGCCGGCCAGGCCGTAAGCCGCAGCCTTGTCCTTTCCGGGAAGGAAGTCGGCATAGCGGTGTCCGTCGTTGAACTCGACAGCCGACAACACGTTCTTCGTCTCACCCTTGATGACAGGGAGCTGGTTCATGTCCGCGACGGCATTGAGCACCAGCACGCCGCGACGGCCGAGAATCCTGATGTTGTAGTTGAGCGTGTGATCGGTGTTCGAGCCGAACACGAGATCCTTGGCCCAGTACAGCTTGTGCGACGCGGCGTCGTACGACGGAGGCTCCGCCCATCCGACCAGTGTGACGGCTTTGAACCCCTCGTCTGCTCGCACCTGGTTGGCGGCTGCGGTTTCGTCCTGCATCTGTTTGAACAGCTTGTCGTAGTTGATGCCGGCCGCATCACCGTCGTTCACGTACCCGTCTTCATCGTAGGTGATGACGATGCCCCAGCCCTCGTCGGAAAGGGGGCTGACGCCGGTCGGGATCAACATGCCGAGCACATCATCGGCGGCGCCTGGAGGATTGCCCCACGCGTCGACGAGAAGGCGGCGGCTTCCCTCAGGACTGAGAAAGCGGAAGGAGGCCGGCATCCGGATCGTGGCGAGGCCACCTTTGATCGTCACGGTACCCGTCTGGTAGCCAAGCTTCGCCTCGAATTCTTCCCGCGTGCCGGGGAGGGCCTTGAGACTTTGCGCCTGCACCATTCCAAGCGAGGCCACGACGAGGAGGCCGACGAGAGCGATCGCGCGTTTCATCAATACCTCCTGAAAGGCGTGCTGAGTGTATTAACGGCACGAAACCGTCGATCGAACAGCGGAGGTGAATGGCAGGGATCAGGGCGCGATTGGCACGCGGCGTCGGAGCTCGTCGAAGAAGTTCTGCACGAACACGAGGGTGTGTTCCGTCTTCGAGGCGTTTCCACTTGCCGTCGGTATGTAGGCAATCAGGCGCTTTCCGTCGGAAGCGACATCGAATCCCTGCGCTCCTCCCATTGACGTGAGCCACACTCGTGGCTTCCCCGCGGAGAACACATTGCCGGTCGCTTTGTAGTCGACTGACATGATCTGATCACCCGATTGGAACAGAAGCTCGCGGCCATTCGGCGACCAGACCGGGAGCGAGCCGCCGCCGTTGGAAATTGGCCACTTGCCACCCTGGGCCGCCGCCGGGAAGGCACGAACGTAAATTTCGGTCCGGCCCGTTTCGTTCGACTCGTACGCCAGCCAGTGTCCATCCGGCGAGAACTTCGGCGCCGTCTCGGCAAATGGGTTGCTCATATAAGCCTCGGGTTCTCCCGCCTTGAGCCCATCGCCGTCGTCGACGGCCACCGTCATTATTTGCGGAGTGCGCGAGACTTCGTAGAACGCGAGCCGCCTCCCGTCAGGAGAAAACGAGAACGGAAAGACGATGCTCGCTCTCTTCACCAGTGACTGGGGCTGGCCCCCGCCATCGGCGCGCGCCCAGAACAGTCCGTTCCCGATTGAACCGAATACCACGTACTTGCCGTCGCGGCTCCAGACTGGAGAAGCGAACGTTTCGGTGCCGAAGGTCAGTCGCGTTCGTTGATCCCGTTCGGTGTCATAGATCCAGATGTCCTGGTTTGTCCCTTCCCTCACCGTGGCAGCGAGACGCTTGCCGTCCGGAGACAGTCGTGGCAGCGACGGGTACTCGGCGGGTGGCCCTGGCAGCGCTTCCCGTTTGCCTGTGGCATCGAGCCACGTGATGCGGGCCGTATTCGGTCCGCGACTTGCCGTGGCGCGATAGACCAGTGTGCCGTCGGCAGAGATGTCGTACTGTGGAAGGTTCGCAGACGGATCGTAGGCGATGTCATTGAGCACCGGCACCGCGGTGCCGCGTGTTTCGCGCGCATTGAGGTCGAAGGGGACCGCAAACATCGTGCTGGCGTTCGTGTAAATCAGGTGGCCGCTCGGCAGGTAGCGTGCGCCGGTGCCGCCGCGAGCAATGGTCTTTCGGCTGCGATCACGCAACGACACGACGTCGATGGCCGCCCGTTCGAGACCTGGAGGGCTGTTGTAGATCGTCACCAGCAGATCACCTCCCGGCAGGAGCTGCGGCATCGTATAAAACAGCTCGCCTGGAGCCAGTTCTATGAGGGACGTGGGTGCGCCGCCACCGGCGGGCAGTCGCAACAGTCCTTGTTTGAGCCCCGAGCCCACGATCAGATCACCATCGTTCGTCCACATCGCTCCAGCAAAGATGACTACTTCCATGAGCGGCGTGGCTGCACCGCCTTCCACGGAGATCTTGAAGAGCCGGGTGCCATCGTGAAATCCCACCCACTGCCCGTCGGGAGAGAAGAACGGATTCCCCGCTCCGACGGTGCCGACAAGCTCCGACGCGTTCGATTGATCGAGCCTTCGCGTAAAGAGCTTGAGCGGCGCCCCTGCGACACTGGCGACATACACCAGTCGCGTCCCGTCCGGTGAAATCGCGAGCGTGCTGGGAGTCGGGCGGTCCAAGGTTGGAAGCGCGACCTCCGAGCCAAGGTCAACATCGAACCGCACGAGCGGGCGGTCGACGGGCGGTGTCGAGCGGCGCCACGGCGCCCACAATGCGACTGCTGCGACGATGGCAAGGACAGCGGCAGCGAGCCAGCCCAGGTATCCTGACGAAGAACTGTTTGCTGCGACCGGCTCGTCGTCGACGACATGCCACATATCGCCGATGTCGCGCAGCCGTCGCCTCGGATCCTTCTCGAGACACTTCTTCAACAGACGCTGCAGCGAACGCGGCACGCCGTCCCATCGTGGCTCGGCCTGGATCACCGCCGCGAGAATCGTCGACACGTCCTCGCCGACGAACGGTTTGCTGCCTGTGAGCATCTCGTAAAGCACGACGCCGAACGCCCAGATGTCAGCGCGCTTGTCCACCCGTTTACCGCGCGCCTGCTCAGGCGCCATGTACGCCGCGGTCCCGAGAATCAGGCCGACACCGGTTGCATCGAGCGTCGGTGAGTTCGTCAACTGATGCGCGTCACTGCCGCTGGCGGCGTCCGCATGAGCCACATCGAACTTCGCCAACCCGAAGTCGAGTACTTTGACCGTGCCGTCGGGAGTGATCTTGATATTGCCTGGCTTGAGATCACGATGGATGACGCCCTTTTCGTGCGCAGCCTCGAGCGCCGACGCGATCTGACGGGCCAGGCGCACCGTGTCCTCGAAGGGCAGCCCAGGAGACGAGCGTGGACGCTGCGCGAGCAGGTCGGCCAGCGTCTCGCCTTCGACCAGCTCCATGACGAGATAGTCGGGACCGACGTCGTGCAGCGTGCAGATGTTGGGATGATTGAGCGACGCGACCGCGCGCGCTTCGCGCTCGAAGCGCTCGGTGAACCGCTCGGATGACACCTTGATCGCCACGTCGCGTCCGAGCCTGGTATCTCGAGCCCGATACACGACGCCCATGCCGCCGGCGCCGATTTCGGCAACGATCTCGTACGGACCGACGCGCGACCCGACGTTCACGTCACTCCCAGCCTGGCGAGATTCCGCGTGGTCATCAGCCGACATGATAGTCGAAGGTACGGGCCTGGTCGGCGAGCGTCGACGCCGCGGGTCGCATCGACGTCGAGGACAGCCTGTGCTGTATGAACCGGCACTTCACACTTCCACGCAAAAAATTTTGGGTCACCATGTCGCGCCATTTGCCCGAACTACGCTCCGATGCATGCGGCTGCGTGCCAGCCGCTCGCAGACACGCGATTTCACCCCCGCTAAGATCGAGTGTCACGCTCGCGCGGATCAGGCTTGATGGAGGTTGGTGGCCAAATGAGTTGGAGAACGACTGCAGTCTTGACGCTGACGTTGGCACTTGGTCCGGCCGTAATTGGAGCGCAGCGCTCACAACCCGGCACCCAGGGCCCCTCGGGCTTTCGTGCGCTGACTCGGGCGTCAGCCGCAGCTTTTCGCGTTCCGCCGGACGCGCGCCTGATCGCGCAGGAACGAGTGGGACCCGGTGGGCAAATCGCGGCCGAGCGGTATCGCCAGTACGTCGGTGACGCCGAGGTGCTCGGAGGCCAACTCACCGTCTATCGTGATGATGCCGGCGTTCGCGACGCCGTCATCGGCGCCTACTACGTCGATCTGAAACCAGCCAACTCCGTCCGATTGACTGCGGGAGCAGCGCAGGGCGTCGCGGCAGCACGCCGAAACGATACCGGAGCGGCGTGGAACGTCGATCTGATGATCAATCCCGCAACGTCGCGCTACTTTTACCGGGTCGAGTCACGCGGCGTCGATGCCCGCTGGTTCTACTGGATCGATGCCGATACCGGGACGATCCTCAACGAGTACGACGGCCTGACCACGGGAAGCGGTGTGGGCGTCTTGGGTGATACGAAGAATCTTTATGGTCTCACGGTGAAAAGCGGATCCACCTATCAATTGGTGTCGAACGACGGACGGCAGAAGACCTACGACGCGCAGAACCGCAACAAGCTCCCCGGAGTGCTTGCCACTGATGCGGACGACAACTGGAACACGGCGGGCAGGACGTCTCCCGGCCAGCGGGCCCTGGTCGACGCTCAGTTCTACGCGAACGTGACCGATGACTATTACCAGAGTATTCATGGGTTCAACTGGCTGGCGAAATATCCCCAGGGCATGGTCTCTTCGGCGCACGTCGGCCAGCGTTACAACAACGCCTACTGGAATGGCACACAGATGGCCTACGGCGATGGCGACGGATCGACTTTCATCGAGTTCTCCGGTGACGTCGACGTGGTCGGCCACGAGTTGAGCCACGGCGTCACCGAAGCCACGAGCAACCTGGTCTACCAGAACGAGTCCGGCGCGTTGAACGAAGCCTTCTCCGACATGATGGGGACGGCGATCGAGTTCCACAACGGCTCCGGAAACTGGACCATCGGCGAGGACATCACGCCAGGCACCAATGGCATTCGCAACATGGGCAACCCGAACGAGGATGGCGATCCGTCTCATTACGCGGATCGCTATACCGGCACCAGCGACAACGGAGGCGTGCACACCAACAGTGGCATCGCCAATCACTGGTTCTATCTGCTCGTCATGGGTGGGAAGAATGCGAACCCGCAACGTGCCAGCGGCACGGCCGTTCAGGGAATCGGGCTCGACGCTGCGGAGGACATCGCCTTTCTCGGATTCACCGCGCTACCCGCGACAGCCGACTTCTGCGCCGCACGTGCGTCGACCATTTCAGTTGCCGGGGGTAACGCGGCCAATGTCGCGGCCGCATGGGACGAGGTCGGAGTGAACGAGGCGCTCTGCGCGGGGGGCGGTGTCAATTCTGGGAGCCTCGTCGTCAGCAATGTCTCGAGCGTGAAACTCACGGCGACCAAGTTTCAGATCAACTGGACGACAAACGTGGCCGCCAACAGCGTCGTGGTCTTCACCTGCTGCGGCACCTACTCGAATGCGACGCTGGTGACGAGCCACAGCATGGCGTTCAGTGGTTCTCGCGGCGTCACCTACGAGTACCGCGTCCAGTCGACTGATGCAGACGGACACACTGTTATGGAGGGGCCGTTTTATCACAAGAATTGATTGAGCCGGCGCCGTGTAACGGCGAGTCTTCGAACGGTTTTCGATGCGTGTAGGCATCGTCCTTGGTTCTTCGGCCTTGGTGCCAGGTCAGTCCTGAGTCCGTTCGTCCTTGGTGCGGTGTGGACCGTGGACCAAAGGACCCGGGACGGACTAAGACCCAAGCACGAAGGACCAGGCGTCAAGGGCCAACGACAATCGTCGCAACGTAATCGGAAGGCGCAATCTCCACATCAGTCTCGGTCTGCGGGTCGAGCCCGACGATCTGAATGCGGTAGCCGTGGAAGGATTGTGAAGCGCCGCCACCGGGCGGAACTTCAAATGTGAGCGTCGTGGCGTCGCCGTTTCCTTCACGCACGCTCAACACCACGACGGCCTCACCCGCACGGATACAGCGTGCGCCCTTCGGGCAGCGCGAGTCCCGTTGCACGCTCACGAACGTGAGCGTTGCGGTGGCCCCGCGCACTCGAAGCGTCTCCGCGACACGCAACCGGGCCGATTGGTCCTGGCCTTGAGCCGTCTCCACACGACCCTCCAAGAGCGCGACCGTCGTGAATACGATGGCCGCCAGTGCGCGCGAACGCGGACCCGATCCCAGGGCACGGTGCGTCATCTCGAGCGCTCCGGCCTCATCTTAGTTCTCTTCCACCTCAACGATCCGGAAGCGTGAACAGCAACGCCATGGTCGCCCAGCTCGACGCGCCAGCCGAGGCGAACTGATGCCAGCCATGCGGGAATCCGCTCTCGAACGTGTGTGGCTGCACCGGCACCGCGCGCGCCGGCATGAACCACGATCCATCGGCAAGCTGGTTGCGCAACAGCCAGCGGATGCCCTTCTGGTACACGGGATCGGTCGTCGGCACATTTCCAGAGACGTGGAGCGCGTACAGAATCTCTCCAGTGGCGTAGGCCTCACCCGGGATGCCAGGCAGTACGCTCCAACTGCCGTCCTCGGCCTGGGCGGCCTTCAACGCGCTCACGAACGGTGCGCGCTCGGACGGACTCGCGCCGGCATCGGCCAGACCATTCAACTGCATGGCGTGTTCTTCGCTGGAGTGTGCCTTCGCGGCCAGGAGCCAGCGTTTGGCGCGCGCAAAGCGCTCGTCGAATTCCGCGCGCCGGCCCGGAATGGGGTACAGCCTGATCGCGCGCAATGCCACGGCGGTCGTGGTGAACGGGCCGTATTCCTCGGGTGGCCGATACGATGTCGTCCGCCACGCGCCATCCGGGAATTGATAGATCGACAAATAGTGAATATGCGCGTCTGTCAGCGCATCGGCCGGATGGCCGGCCGCCGCCATGCCCATCAGGGTGTAACCGAGCGTGTCCGAGCCTCCGCCGATCGTCGAGCCTGTTCGCATGGGTTCCAGAAACGGCATGTCGGTGGCCACTGCGAATCCCAGCTCTTTCCTGGCTTGTTCTTCGTTGACGACGAATCCCTTCTTCCGCGCCAACGCGACGGTCATCGCCTCGAGGGAGTTGTTGTGACAGGACACGCACGATCGGCTCTTGAAAACCGGCTCGCCGCTGGTTTCGAGCAACGGGAGGATCTTTCGCACCGCCGCCTCCACGGAGGTCGCGCCGCCGGCAGGTGTCGGCCAGACTTCTGTCGTCTCCTGCGCGCCCGCCTTTTTCAGCAGCTCCAGCGTGGAAGGAATCCGCACGCGCGCCGCCAGCAGATACGCCGTGTCGCCCCGGTCGTTCTTCGCGTTCGGATCCGCGCCCTTGGACAGCAGCCACGCCACCATGCGATCGCGATTGGGGCCCGGCTCCATCGAGAGCACGGCCTGCATCAGCAGCGTGAAGCCCTCGCGGTCCTTCGATTGGAGCGACGCTCCGCGGTCCGCCAGGAACTGTGACAGCTCCGGCATCGCGCGCTTCACGGTGTCGTTCAGCACGCTGCCGCCGTTGGGACGGGCGGCGTTGGCGGGAGCGCCCTTCTCGACGAGCAATCGCACGCATGCATCGCACCGCGCCGTGATCGCCGCCGAGAGCGAGGCGCCGGTCTCGTCGCCCGCCTTGACACCGATGCCGAGCAGAAACTGGATCGCCTCGAGATCGCCCTTGGCGGCCGCCGGCGTCATCAGCCGATCTTCGGGCGGAGCGCCTTTTGCGGTGAGCAGCTTGAGCACCGGCGTCGATCCGAACGCCGTCACGGCGACGCTCATCGGCGTGGCGCCGCGCTTGTTCCTGACGTTCACCTCGGCGCCGCGATCGAGAAGAAGCCGCGTCTTGGCCAGGTCGGTGGCCGCGTATAGCAGCGCCGTGGATTCGAGCGCGTTCTTCGAGTTGATGCCGGCACCGCTGTCGAGCAGCAACGTCATCATCCTCACGTCGGATTCGATCGTCGCGTGCATCAGCGCCGTGGTGCCGTCGGCGTCAGCAGTGTTCGGGTCGGATCGCGAACCAAGGAGCTTCTGCACCGCCGCGTGATCGCCGTTCCGAACCGCGGCGAGGAGCGGGGGTGAGTCGGCACCTGACAGGGCAACGGTGGCGAGCAGCAGGAACACGAGGAAACGGCTCATCGCGAGCTCCTTTCCAGCCGACGGGCGAAGGGATTATAGGCGTTAGCTGTTAGGATCGGCGCCATGAATCGATGGTGGCTTGGGCTTCTGATCGTCTGCGCTGTCATTGCGAGACCGGCTGCACAGTCGTCCACATCGGTCGATTGGGCGGCGGCGGAGGCGGAGACACTGCGCCACTTTCAGGCGCTGGTACGCATGGACACCTCCGATCCCCCCGGGGGCGAGAAGCCCGCGGCAGACTATGTGAAGGACGTCCTCGAACGCGAAGGGATCCCGGTGGAAGTGTTAGCGCAAGAAGCGCACCGGCCCAACATCGTCGCGCGACTCAAGGGCTCGGGGCGTAAGCGCCCGCTGCTGATCATGGGCCACACCGATGTCGTCAACACCGATCCGAAGAAGTGGACGCACCCGGCGTTCAGTGCCGATCGTGACGGTGGCTACATCTACGGCCGCGGCACGGTCGACGACAAAGACAACCTGACGGCCGCACTGATGGTGATGTTGCTGCTGAAGCGCAACAACGTCCCGCTCGATCGTGACGTCATCTTCCTGGCGGAGGCAGGAGAGGAAGGTGCGACACGAATCGGCATCGAATACGTGATCAATCAGCACTACCCCGCCATCGATGCTGAGTACTGCTATGCCGAGGGGGGCGGCGTCACCCGCGAGCGCGGTTCGGTGCGGTATGCCTCGGTGCAGACGGTCGAGAAGATCCCGAACGGAATCGATTTGATTTCGCGTGGCCCGGCAGGACACGGATCGGTGCCGCTGATGACCAATGCCATCGCCCACCTGTCGAAAGCCGTGGCTGCGGTCACGGATTGGCAGCCGCCGATCGATCTCAACGACACAACGGCCGCTTACTTCTCTCGACTTGCCGCGATTTCACCTCCGGAGCAGGCGCGCCGCTATCGCGCGGTGTTGAGCGGCAATGCGCAAGAGGTCGCCGAGGCCGATGCCTGGCTGCGCGAGAACGAGCCGCGGCACGCCTCGATGCTCCGCACGTCCGTCTCGCCGAACATGATTCAGGGCGGCTATCGCAACAATGTGATCCCGTCCGAAGCCAAGGTCACGCTCGACGTCCGCATGCTGCCAGATGAGAACGCCGAGCGCTTCCTCGCACAGGTCAAGAAGGTCGTCAACGATTCGTCGGTCGAGGCCGTCTTCAACGGCTGGCCGCCCACGTTGACGGGGAAGCCGCGCAACGGCGGCGAGTCATCCATCAAGAGTGAAGCGTTCAAGATCGTCGAAGCCGCGGTCACGAAGCACTACCAGACGACCACGCTGCCCACGATGAGCACGGGCGCGAGCGACATGGCGTTTCTGCGCGAGAAAGGTATGCAGTGCTACGGCATCGGCCCGGCGACCGACATCGAGGACGGTCCGAAGGGATTCGGCGCGCACAGCGATCAGGAGCGGATCCTCGAAGCGGAACTCTATCGTTTCGTGCGCTTCCACTGGGACATCGTCGTGAACCTGGCGGGCGCTCCGCGTCCGTAGCCCTACTGCTTCAACGCCGAGACTCAGCCGGGCAGGCCATCGAGAGGTACGATACTGCCATGGACGGCTGTTCAAGTCAGCCGGCCGTCATATCTGTATGAGGCGACTGGCTCTCCTCGGCGCCTGTGTCTTGTGCCTCTTTCAAAGTCTTCGCGCGCAAGAGACGGACAGCCAGGCCTCGCCTCGTCCCATCCAGGACTCAGCTGAGCGCATCGCCCGTGAGCTTTGGCCGACCGGCGACTACGACTTCACGATCGATGAGGAAGGCCGGCCGCGATTTCGATCGGGCGTTACCGTCACATTAGCTCCGCCGCAGTGGCAGTCATGGTTGGAACCGGGGCCGAATCGCAATCGCGGCGCCATCTCCCATCAGGAGATGCTCAGGGTCATGACGCCACAGATGTTCTCGACTCCGCTCATCAGCGGGAGCGCCGACCCGGGCGAGATCTACAACGGCATCAAAAATGCCTGGCGTGAATGGCAGGCGCGACGCATCCACGAACGCGTGATGAAAGAGCTCGAGGAACTCGAGCAGCTGAACACGGCAGCCGCCGACGCAAATAAGTAGATCCGCTGCCGCCGCGCCATGCTCGGCGTCAGGTTGTGGTTAGCCCGCGATTGAGCCACAATGCCGGGCCTTTGAGGACAACCTGATGACGACGCTCCCCTATACCGGCAGCGAATATCTCGACAGCCTGGATGATGGACGTGAGGTGTGGATCTACGGCGAGCGGGTCAAGAAGATCGCAGAGCATCCTGCATTCCGGAATTGCGCCCGCATGCTGGCGCGTCTGTACGACGCTCTCCATGAGGACCACGCGAGCGGCCGTGGCGTCCTGAGCACCGCGACCGAGTGGGGCGGATTCACACATCGCTTCTTCAAGGCGCCGACGAACGCCGGGGAACAGCTCGCCGCCCGGGATGCGATCGCCGGCTTTGCGCAAGTGACGTACGGCTGGCTCGGACGGTCGCCGGACTACAAGGCCTCGTTCCTCGCGACGCTCGGTGCCAACGCCGAGTTCTACACGCCGTTTCAGGAGAACGCGCGGCGATGGTATCGGTACGCGCAGGAACGCGTCGCGTTCGTCAACCACGCGATCATCCATCCGCCTGTGGACCGGCATCTCGCCCCGGGCGCAGCTGGAAGCGCGAGCGACGTCTGCGTGCACGTAACCCGCGAAACTGACGGCGGCATCTATGTGTCCGGCGCCAAGGTGGTCGCGACCGGTTCGGCGCTCACGCACTTCACGTTCGTTGCCCATCATGGCCTCACGCCGGTGCAGGAGAAGCCGTACGCGTGTGTGTTCATGGTCCCGACCAACGCGCCCGGCTTCAAGTTGATCTGCCGCGTCTCGAACGAGCAGCGCGCGGCGGCGCTCGGCAGCCCGTTCGATTACCCGCTCTCGAGCCGCTTCGACGAAAACGATGCCATCGTCGTGCTGGACGAGGTGTTCGTGCCGTGGGAGAACGTGTTCGTGTACGCCGATCTCGAGAAGGCGAACAACTTCTTCCCGCGGACCGGATTCCACCCACGGGCGATGCTGCACGGGTGCACCAGGCTCGCGGTCAAACTCGATTTCATTACCGGCCTTCTGATCAAGGCGACCGAAGCGACAGGTGCGCGCGCATTCCGCGGTGTCGAAGCGAACATCGGCGAGGTCATCGCATGGCGCAACATGCTGTGGAGCCTGTCGGATGCGATGGCGATGAAGGCAATGCCGTGGACCGAAGGGGCCGTCCTGCCCAATCTGGACGCGGCGCTCGCCTACCAGGTGCTCGCCCCTGAGGCGTACGTCCAGGTGAAGAATCTGATCGAGAAGACCGTGGCAAGCGGGCTGATCTATCTCAACTCGCACGCCGACGACTTTAAGACGCCGGAGCTTCGAGGCTACCTCGATCGTTACCTGCGCGGGTCAGGCGGAATGGAGGCGGTCGATCGTGTCAAGCTGATGAAGCTGTTGTGGGACGCGATCGGCTCCGAGTTCGGCGGACGCCACGAGCTCTACGAGATCAATTACAGCGGCAGTCACGAGGAAATCCGGCGTTACGCACTTTTGGCTGCCCTCGGCACCGGCAACTACGACCGGATGAAGGCATTCGCCGAGCGGTGCATGTCGGAGTACGGCCTGGACGGGTGGACGGCAGACGACCTTAGAGTCGATCCGCCGCGTCAGCGATTGGATCACGCGTCCACCTGAAGTTCCACTGTCTTACTGCTTCAACGCCGATGCCCAATTGACGACAACGGTGAACGGCGCGGTCCGACCACCGGTCGGTGTGGTGATGAAGAGGAAGCGTTTGCCGTCCGGCGCGAGGTCCCATCCTACGGGGAGGAGCGGCGGCGGCGCGGTAAAGAGCCGTTTGGGTGTTCCCGCCTGGGGCGGGTCTTGCTCTATAGACCCGCCGGGCGTTCAGACGTCCAGCAACCCCGTGCTGTCGCCGTGCTGCTTCTGATCGATCCCGAGCTTATTCACCATCGAGAGCAACAGGTTCGACATCGGCGTGTGCGGCGAGGTCTGGACGTGCCGTCCGCCCTCGAGCTGACC
>Ga0207697_10000075_pt1 | contig 43073 bp, 33 predicted proteins | sample KBSSwiS5withPhiX_FD_184293 | JGI IMG/M metagenome (GOLD analysis project Ga0207697, IMG submission 184293) | Switchgrass rhizosphere microbial communities from Kellogg Biological Station, Michigan, USA, with PhiX - S5 (SPAdes) (version 2) | ecosystem: Host-associated > Plants > Roots >... | reverse complement strand
ACCCCTTCCCATCCCGAACAGGACCGTGAAACGGCGGCGCGCCGATGATAGTACGGATTGCCCGTGCGAAAGTAGGTCATTGTCAGGCACCCTTAGAGCAACAAAGCCCACCTTCGAGTGGGCTTTGTTGCTTTGAACGGACGCATCGATGATTCGGCACGACGACAGCGGTACGAACGCTTCGCGTTCGGTTCTCCAGTCAATTCTCCAATCGGATTCGCTCCGCGATGACGATGCTCAGTTTCCCCACGCCTCGACCTCCGTGATTCGGGACCACGAGGCAAGTGCACCCGTGACGTAAATGCGGATCCGATTCGTCGCGAATGGCGCGAACGCGACGCGGCGCTTGACCAGATTGTTGCCGGTCACCGTCGATAGCGTCACCCAGTTGGTGCCGTCGAATCCCTGTACCAGGAAGTCCGTGATGCCGCGCAGCGTGAACAGCATCGAATCCGTGGGTTCGACCGGATTCACGTAGTCGTCCTGCACCGAGTAGACAACCGCGCTGTCAATCGTCTTCTGGCCGTTGAAATCGATCTCGACCCAATCCGGAAACGTACCCGGCGTTGCATCGTTCCACCCACCGCCGGATCCCCAGCCGGCGCCCGAACGGTGGTTGTCGATCAGCGTCGCCGGCATGAACCCCGGGCCGTTCGTGCTCGACGCGAAGGCAGTACCACCATTCGAAGCGAGCGCGAAGTTGGTGGACGATGTTGCTGCGCTGGCCGCGGTCCACGCCTCGATCTCGGTGATCCGAGAATAGCTCGCCAGCGCGCCGGTAACCTGGATGCGGATCCGGTCGGTTGCAAACGACGCGAACGACACCGTGCGCTTGACGAGATTGTTGCCGCTGACGCTGCCCAGCGTGATCCACGCCGTTCCGTTCCAGCCCTGCACTTGAAATGCCGTGATGCCGTACTTCGAAAACGTCATCGTGTTGCTGGGCTCGACCGGGGTCGCGTAATTGTCCTGCAGCGTAAAGACGACGACGTGGTCGATTGTCTTCTGGCCGTTGAAGGTGATCTGCACCCAGTCCGGAAAGCTGCCGGCGGTGCCGTCGTTCCACCCGCCGCCGGCACCCCAGCCGGCGCCCGAGCGGACGTTGTTGTTCACCGCCGACACCGGGTAGGCGCTGCCGTACGTGCTCGACGCCGACGCGACGCCACCGTTGGACGCCAGCGCGACATTGAGGCTGCCGGTCGATGAGGTTGCGTTGACCGTCTGCGTCAGCGTCGCGCTCGTCGACGCCGTGTTGCCGGCGTCACCCGAATAGCGAGCCGCGACCGGGTGACCGCCCGCCGCCAACGCGCTGGTGACGCACGCGGCCGAACGTACATTGCCGCTTCCGGTCACGCTGACCGCAGCGCAGCCGGCGATCGCGACGCCGTTGTCGGTGAACGCGACGGTTCCGGTGGGCGCAGCACCGGAAACGGTTGCCGTCATCGTGACGGCCGTGCCGGCCGACGACGGGTTCGGCGTCGCCGTGATCGATGTCGTCGTCGCGGTCGGCGCGGGCGGCGGTGCCGCACCGCCAGTGCCGACCTGCACGGTGAGCGCACTGGCCGTCGCCGACAGGACCGTGACGTTGATGCCGTACGTCGCGTCGCTGAACGTCTGGCCGGCCGGCAGCGTCGCATCGGTGAACGGCGTCGTCGACGGCGTCATGTCGAGGAGTTCGGTGTCGTCGCTGTTGCTGTTGCAGCCCGAGCACAGCGTCTCGAACGGATAGGACACGCGGATCTGCGCGCCGCTGTTCGGAAAGGCAGCGAGCGGGCTGTCGAAGCCGATGGGCTGCCGGAACTCGAGCCAGTATGTCCGATTGGCCGCCGCGGGAATCTTGACTGCGTAGGTCGTCGCGCCACCAACTTCGAGCGGACTCAGCGTGTACGTCGCCGATCCGCTGGTGTGCGTCTTGACCGACGTCGACGGAATCCAGGCGAGCTTCGCCTTTTGCATCGCGTTGTAATGCATCGCGCGCTGGTTGCCCATCGCGCCGAACGGATCGCCGTATTCGCTTGACGAGCAGGCGCCGCCGATCGACGTCGCGCAGCGCAGGCTGGCCGCGTGCAGCAGGCCGTAGTTATGGCCCATCTCGTGCGTAATGGTCGTGGTCTTGAAGGCGCCTGTGCCATTGATCCAGGATCGGTGGGGGTATCCGATGTATGCGAGTCCGCTCCATCCGCATGCGGGCAAAGGGGGGAAAACGTAGACGACGAAGTTATAGGACGCCGGATCGTAAAGCGCGCTGTACGCCTTGGCTGCGGCGTCGGCGGTCGTGCCGATGCCTCTCCAGTCCGCCGATCCGCACGTCGTCGGCTTGGCAAGATTCATCGTGACCCACACCGGTGTCACGGTGACATTCATCACCTGCTGGCCGTACGACGTTTCGCGAAAGAAATTGGCGACGCTGTCGCTGTTGGACGTCATCACCTCTTGCGCCTGCGCCGTGCTGAATGCGGGTGCTGTGGTGTTGTTGAAGTTCGCCATGATCACGAGCACACCATTGGCCGTGGCGGCTTTCGTGGCAACGTCTTCGGCAGCGGCAGCCTGGCGCGACAGGATCGTGATGCGGTCGGGCGTCATCGTCGCGCTGTCGGCACCGATGCGTCCGTGCACGCGCACCTTCATGCCGGGCTCGAGTGCCGATAGGGTCGCCGCCAACCGCAGCTGGTGAACGCTGCCAGAGGCGTGGTGCACCTCGTAAACGAACGAGCTCTGCCCATTGGCAAAGTCGTCCGCGTGCAGTATCGCGAGCGTGCCATCGATCTCGGTGAGCGCCTTGGTATCGGGCGCAGCGGCGGCAGCGAGCGCACGCGAGCCTTCGACGTACAGCGTCTTGCCGCTCCGGTGTCCGTGCACTTCGACCGTGGCGCCGCGCACGAGCGCCTGCGCTGGATCGCCTTGCAGGGCAACGAGCGATCCATCAGCGAGCTCGAGCTCGACAAACCGTTGCGACGTCCCACGGGTCGTGTCGTCGACGATCACGTCGTGCACGGTGCCCGTCAGCGCCTCGACAGTTGCGGCCGTTGGCTCTGCCACCGTCTGCGTAGCGTGCTCGGCGGGGCCGTGTGCGACGGCGAGCGTCGATGACAAGGCGAAGGCGAAGGCGGCGAGGGTTGCCGCCGGCCGGATGAGCTGCATCGGAATATCTTCCTCTAATTGGCGCGAAACCGGACACGCAGGACCTTGCGGTCGTACTCGTCCTCGATCTGGCGGGTTATCTCCTGTCCGCTGGCGGCGAACACACGGCCGCCGCTGCTGCGGCACAGGTCCCGTTCGTATTGGCACGGACCCATTTCCGGGTGGCGCTTGCACAGCGCGCCGACCTTCGGCGAGAACTCGATCGCCGTCTGCGTCTGCGTACCCTGTTTATCGGCAACGCACACGTAGAGCGCACCGGCGGGTGCTGCGATCGTGGGCTGCGCTAAAGGCTGCGGTCTGTTCGGCGTCGCGGGCTGCACGGGCGTGGGCACGTCAATCGGCCGGCGCGCGACGGCTGCATCCTTGACGTCCGCCGGCGCCGTGATGGGCAGCGGTGACTGCGGCGCGGCGCAAGCGGCGAGGATCGCGACGGCGGCGGACAATGCCCACCTTTGTAGCGTTGAATGACTCATCGGCGGTTCGTACGGTTGGGGCAGGCGCCGCGTTGGAGCATGACGCCGAAAATAAGCGATCTTTATGCCATTCGCATAGCCGGGACGCCCGCCCGCGACCGCCGGTTGCCCGCCAAAGCGAACAAAACCGTGCGCCGTCCGGCGCTTAGCCATTCGTCGGCCAAAAGGCGCGCGGGCAATCACGCGCGCCCCTGCGTTCCCGTTCTGTCGCCCGTGGGCGTCATGCGAGTCAAATCGCGTCACGCATTTGAAAGAATTGCGTCGCCGCGATGCGTGTCGCCTCGGCTCGAAAGCGCCGATCAGCCCAGCAGCAAGGCGAGTTCGCCCGCCGCCTCCCGCCCTCGCGCCGATCAGGTACGCTGCGCACGCAATCGGTTTCCTCGACGGAGCTAAACAGGATGGGCGATCTGCTGCAACTGATCGTTTCGGGCACGGCTACCGGCGCAATCTACGCGCTGGCCGCACTGGGCTTCACACTGTTGTGGCAGGCGGCGGGAACGATCAATTTCGCGCAGGGCGAGTTCGTGATGGTGCCCGCGTTCCTGATGCTGTTCTTCATGGCGATTCTCGGGGTCCCGCTGTGGGCGGCATTCCTGCTGGCGTGCGTCGTTGCGATGCTGCTGCTCGGCGTCGCCTTCAAGTACGCGATCGTCAACCCGCTGATCCGCCACGGCGTCATACCGCTGGTGATCGCGACGCTCGGGCTGTCGCTCGGCTTGAAGCAACTCGTGAAGGCCGGCTACAGCGCCGAGGCGCATCCGTTCCCTAGCGCGTTTCCGCTTGGTCAGCTGTCGATCGCCGGTGCGGCCGTTTCCTATGCCGACATCGGCACGCTGCTGCTGGCAGGCCTGATCGTCATCGGCCTCCAAACGTTTCTCAACCGGACCGTGACAGGTCGCGCGATGCAGGCCGTTGCCCAGAACACCGACGCGGCCAAGGTGCTCGGCATCGACGTCAATCGGATGGTGCTGTACACGTTCCTGATCAACGCGGTCCTGGCGTGCGTCGCAGCGCTGCTGGTCACGCCGACGTACCTCGCCAAGTTCGACATGGGCGACTCGATCGGGCTCAAGGCGTTCTTCGCCGCGATCATCGGCGGCTTCAACCAGACGCGGGGTGCGTTGCTCGGCGGCGTGCTGATCGGGATCCTGGAAAATGTCGTGGGCTTCTACTTCTCACCGGCCTACAAGGAGGGTGTCGCGCTGATGCTGTTCCTGGTCGTCATCCTGGTGCGCCCCGAGGGATTGCTCGGCAAGGTCGAGGAGCGCAAGGTATGAAGCCCACCGGCAAGGTCGCAGCGCTCGTCGTCGCCATCGCCGCCTTCGCGGTGCTGCCCGTGTTCCTGAAAAGCTACGGCGTCTATCTCTGCACGCTGTTCTGCGTGACGCTCATGGCGACGTACGGGCTCAACCTGACGGTCGGCTACGCAGGGCAGATGTCGCTCGGCCAGGCGGCGTTCTACGGCATCGGTGCCTACATTGCGGCGACCGCGCTCAAGGCCGGTATTCCCTTCTTCGTCATCCTGCCCCTGGCGGCCATCGTGTGCTTCGCCGTTGGGCTCGCGCTGGGTTTTCCCGCGCTGCGCGTCCAGCATCATTACCTCGCGTTCGCGACGCTGGGCTTCAACGTGCTGGTGTTCCTGATGATGCGCAACGAAGAGAAGCTCACCGGCGGGACGTTCGGCATCTCGGGAATACCGCGACCGACGCTGTTCGGACTGTCGCTCGACGGTGTGCTGCCATTTTTCTGGTTCACGCTCTTCTTCACCGTCTTGCTGATCTCCCTGCTGTGGTGGCTGCTGCGCTCGCCGTGGGGACGCGCGTTCGCAGCGCTGCGCGACAACCCGATCCGCGCGGAAAGCCTCGGTGTCAACATCACCGCGTATACGCTGCTGGCGTTCGCGATCGGCGCCGCCTGTGCCGGGATCGCGGGTGTGTTCTTCGCAGCGCTCGTGCAGTTCGTCGAGCCCGCGCCGTTCCACTTCTCGGCATCGCTGATGATGCTGCTCGCGGTGATCGTGGGCGGCTCCGGACGCTTCTTCGGCCCGGTGCTCGGTACCGTCGTGATCGTGCTGCTGCCCGAATGGCTGCGCTTCATGCAGAACTGGTATCTCGCCGTATTCGGCTTCGCAATCGTCGCGCTGATGATCTGGCTGCCCGGCGGGCTCCTGTCGATTCCGGAGAAGTTCGCCCGCAAGGGAGCTGCGAAGTGACGGCCCTGCCGAGCTTCCTGGAAGTGAAGCACGTGCGCAAGGCGTACGGTGCGATCAAGGCCGTCGACGGCGTCACGTTCTCGGTCGGACCCGGCGAAATTGTCGGCGTCATCGGCCCGAACGGCAGTGGCAAGACGACGTTATTCAACAGCATTCTGGGGCAGATCAAGCCATCGGCGGGTGGCGTCGAGTTCTGCGGCGAGGACATCACCGGCATGTCGCCGCTCGAGCTGTCGCGGCGGGGCGTCGGACGCACGTTCCAGACGCTGCAGGTCTTCACGCATCTGACGGTGCGTGACAACCTGATCGCCGCCGCACAGGAGTTCAAGGGCACGTTGGTCGGACGCCTCTTCGCGAAGCCCGACGCCGGGCTGGGTCATCACGCCGACGAGATGATCGAGCTCTTCCGCCTGAAGCACGTCGCGCACCTGAAGGCAGGCACGCTGTCGTACGGCCAACAGAAGCTGATCGACATCGCGATGGCGTTCATGCCGGCGCCGCGCCTCGTGCTGCTCGACGAACCTTGCGCGGGTGTGAATCCGAGCCTCGTCGACCAGTTGCGCGAGCTCCTGATCGATCTCAACAAGACACAGGGCGGCAGCTTCGTCGTCATCGAGCACAACATGGACTTCATCATGCGACTGTGCCCGCGCGTGATCTGCATGGTCGAGGGCAAGGTGATGGCCGAGGGAACGCCGTCGGCCGTTCAATCGAACCGGCAAGTGCTCGAGGCGTACCTCGGTAACTAGCGACTAATTTTCACCTAACTTCAAAAAAACACGGCTAGCGGCGCGCGTGCGTGGGCGAGCGCCGCTCGAGAGGATAACGGCATGTCCGGCAGGATCATCGAGTTCGACAGGGTCGTCGCCGGCTATTCGCCGAGCCTGACGATCCTAAACGAGACGACGCTCGACGTGTGCAAGGGCGAGATCACGCTGCTGATCGGACCCAACGGCGCAGGCAAGTCGACGGTGCTGAAAACGCTGTTCGGCATACTGACGCCACGCGCGGGCGAGATCCGCTTCGAAGGCCGGCGGATCAATGGCAAGCCGCCACGCGAACTGCTCGCCGAGGGCATCGCGTTCGTTCCGCAGGGCCGCAACCTGTTCGGCTCGTTGTCGGTGCGACACAACCTCGAGCTCGGCGGCATCACGCTGCCGCGCGCGGAGTTGCCCGGACGCATCGAACAGGTGCTGACGCGCTTTCCGCGCATTCGCGAGCGGATCGACAACCAGGCATCGACGATGTCGGGCGGCGAACAGAAGCAGCTCGAAGTCGGTCGCGCGCTGCTGTTGCGGCCCCGTGTGCTGTTGATCGACGAGCCGTCGATCGGCCTGTCGCCGAAGCTCGTGCAGGACGTGATGGGCCTGTTGCGCACGCTTGCAGACGGTGGGACAACGGTGCTGATGGTGGAGCAGAATGTGCGCACGGCGTTGAAATACGCGAATCGCGCACTGGTGCTCGAGATGGGCCGCCTCGCACTCGACCGGCCGGCATCGGAACTGCTGCATGATCCCGACCTCAACCGGTTGTTTCTCGGCGGTCACGCGAAGTCGGCCTGACGCCGGCGCATTCGTTCCGCCGCTTCAACGCATTCAAGGACATTGTCATGCAGAGACTCGAACTCGCAACGCTGTCGATCCGCACGGCCACGGCCGCCGCCGCGCTGCAGGGGATCGAGCGCTATGCGGGACAGCACAAGGGCCCGGGCGCGTTCGCAGGCGTGTGGACTGCTGAGATCGGCACCCTCAACCGCATCCTCGTACTCCGCTCGTTCGACGCGCAGGACGAGCTCTTCGCCGAGCGGGCACGCATCGTCGAATCCGGCGATTTCTTCGGCGCCAGCGACCAGCTCGTCGACTGCACGTTCGAGACGTGGGCGCCGTATCCGTTCGTGAAGCCGCAGCTCGCCGGGGCGTTCGGCGCGTTCTACGAAGTGCGCATCTACGGCATCAGGCCCGCCGGCATGCGACCCACGCTCGCCGCATGGGAAGCCGCGGTACCGGCCCGCACCAAGCTGTCGCCGATCGTCGTGGCCGCTTATGCGCTCGACGGTGCCACGCCGCGGATGCTGCACGTCTGTCCGTACGCCGACCTGAATGAGCGGACGCGCGTGCGCGGCGAAGCGGTGTCGAGCGGCATCTGGCCGCCCAAAGGGGGTCCGGATTGGTTGACCGTCATGCAGGCGACAATCTGCGTGCCTGCGAAGTTCTCGCCAATGCGCTGAACCCATAAGGCCGCTTCGCAACTCATCAATCGGCACCGCGAGGCACTCAACCATGCGCAAATGCATCGCCACCGTCTGCCTGTCAGGGACGCTTACCGCAAAGCTCGACGCGATATCGGCCGCGCGCTTCGATGCGATCGAGGTCTTCGAGAACGACCTCATCAACTTCCACGGCTCGCCGGCCGACCTGCGCAGCATGGCGGCGGACCGGGGGCTCGGCATCGACCTGTATCAGCCGTTTCGCGAGATCGAAGGTGTATCGGACGAACAGTTCAAGCGCAATCTCGATCGCGCAGAGCGCAAGTTCGACATCATGGACACGCTCGGGACGTCGATGATGCTCGTGTGCGCCAGCGTCTCGCCACAGGCGATCGACGACGACGCGCGCGCCGCCGCGCAATTGCATGCGATGGCCGAGCGTGCCGCACGCCGCAACATCCGGCTCGGCTACGAGGCGCTCGCGTGGTCGTCGCGCGTTAACCATTACGAGCACGCGTGGAAGATCGTGCGCGAAGCCGCGCATCCGCACCTCGGCATCATCCTCGACAGCTTTCACATCCTTTCGCTGGGCGACGATCCCGCGGCGATTGCCGACATCCCGGGCGACAAGATCTTCTTCCTGCAGATGGCCGACGCACCGCGGCTGTCGATGGACGTGCTGCAGTGGAGCCGGCATTACCGCAATTTCCCGGGTCAGGGGCAGCTCGACCTGCCGCGATTTCTCGAGCAGGTGCTCGTCGCCGGCTACACAGGACCGTTGTCGCTCGAGATCTTCAACGACGTCTTCCGCGAAGCGCCCAATCGGCCGCTGGCGGTCGACGCGATGCGGTCGCTGCTCTATCTCGAGGAGCAGACGCGGTTGCGTCTCGAGAGCGCCGCGACGGACAGCTCGCGCCCGATGAGCGAACGCGCGCGTACCGTCCACCGCATCGAGCTCTTCGATCCACCGCCTGCACCCAATCTCACCGGCGTCGCGTTCCTCGAGTTCGCCGTCGACGAAGCGACCGAGTGGCTGCTGGACAACGTGCTCGAGGTATTGGGCTTCAGGCGTGCCGGCCGGCACCGGTCGAAGAACGTTACCCTGTACCGGCAAGGGTCGATCAACCTCATCCTCAACGCCGAACCGAATTCGTTCGCGCGCGAGCATTTCGACATCCACGGTCCGTCGATCTGCGCCGTGAGCCTGACGACCGATGATCCGGTAGGCACACGAAACCGTGCGACGGCGCTGCACTGCCCGCGTTTCGACAGCCGGCTCGGGCCCAACGAGCAGAGCGTCCCGGCGGTGCGCGCGCCGGATGGCAGCGTCATCTACTTCGTCGGCAGCGAGCTTGCGTCGGGCGCGCTGTACGAGATCGACTTCGACCTCGATGCCGCGGCAACTGCGAACGCCAAGGACGCCGGCCTGACGCTCGTGGACCACGTCGCGATGGGTGTTCCCGTCGATGCGCTGGATACGTGGACGCTGTTCTATCGCGCCGTGCTCGGGCTCGAGCCGGGCGAAAGCCTCGAACTGTCGGATCCGTTCGGACTCGTGCGCAGCATGGGGGTTGCGAGCGCCGATCGAGCGGTGCGCGCGGTGCTCAACGTTTCGCAAAGCCGCAGCACGGCGATGGCACGCGCGATCTCGTCGCACGGCGGATCGAGCGTCCACCACATCGCGTTCGCAACCGACGACATCTTCGACACGATGGCCAAGCTGCGGCGCAACGGCGCGCAGTTCGTGCCGATTTCGCCGAATTATTACGACGACCTGCAGGCGCGCTTCGATCTTCCGGGTGAGCAGGTCGCGAAGATGCGCGAAGGCCGCGTGCTGTTCGAACGGACGCCGACGGGCGAGTATTTTCATGCGTACAGCGAGAGCTTCGCCGACCGCTTCTTCTTCGAGATCGTTCAACGCGTCGGCGACTATGACGGGTATGGCGCGCTGAACGCCGCTGCGCGCCTCGCGTCGCAATCGCAGGCAAACGCAGCAACATGACCGATCGGTACGCGGTGATCGGCAACCCGGTCGCCCACAGCCAGTCGCCGCACATCCACCGGATGTTCGCGGACGCGCTTGGCGAAGACATGGACTACGGGATGGTGCTGGGCCGCCCCGGCCGGTTCGCGGACGATGTGCGCGACTTTCGCCAGTCCGGCGGGCGCGGCCTCAACGTCACCGTACCGTTCAAGCTCGACGCATACGACTACGCGACCCGGCGCAGCGAGCGCGCGACGAAGGCCGGCGCCGTCAACACGTTGCAGTTCGACGGCGACGACGTGTTCGGCGACAACACCGATGGTGCCGGTCTCGTCCGCGACATCCGTGATGGATTCGGATTCGCCATCGCAGGCGCTCGCGTAGTGCTGATGGGTGCAGGCGGTGCTGCGCGCGGCGCGCTGCTGCCGCTGCTCGCCGAGCGTCCGGCGCGGATCGCCATCGTCAACCGTACGGTGGTCAAGGCGGAGGCGCTCGCGACGGGCTTTGCGAGCCACGCGGCCGGCGTGTCGCTGCACGGCGGGGGGTACGGCGACGTTGCCGGCGACACGTTCGATCTCGTCATCAACGCGACGTCGGCAAGCCTTGCCGACGCGTTACCGCCGTTGCCCGCCAGCGTTTTCGCGCGCGCAGCACTTGCCTACGACATGGTGTACGGCGCACGGGCGAAGGCGTTCATTGCATACGCGCTCGCGCAGGGTGCCGGGCGCGCCGTCGACGGCCTGGGGATGCTGGTCGAGCAGGCGGCGGAATCGTTTTTCCTGTGGCGCGGCGTGCGGCCGGCGACCGGTCCGGTACTGGCTGCGCTGCGCGCGCGCGACGCGGAAGCGACGCGCTAAAGGCGGCATAATGGTGCAACGATTGCGCGGGCAGAGGACGCAATGATCAACAAGATTGTTCTTTCGGCCGCCGAGGCCGTTGCCGACGTTCATGACGGCGCGACAGTGATGATCGGCGGCTTCGGAACGGCGGGCATGCCATCCGAGCTGATCGAGGCGCTGATCGAGCAGGGTGCACGCGACCTTACCGTCGTCAACAACAATGCAGGCAACGCCGATACCGGCCTCGCCGCGCTGCTGAAGACGAAGCGTGTGCGCAAGATCATCTGCTCGTTCCCGCGGCAGACGGATTCGTGGGTGTTCGACGAGCTGTTTCGTGCTGGCGCAATCGAGCTGGAGCTCGTGCCTCAGGGCAATCTTGCCGAGCGCATTCGCGCGGCCGGCGCGGGCATCGGTGCGTTCTTTACGCCCACCGGTTACGGGACGCTGCTCGCCGAGGGCAAGGAGACACGCGAGATCAACGGTCGCCAATACGTGCTCGAGTATCCGATCCACGCGGACTTCGCGCTGATCAAGGCAGACCGCGGCGATCGTTGGGGCAACCTCGTTTATCGGAAGACAGCGCGCAATTTCGGTCCGATCATGGCCAGTGCGGCGAAATGTGCGATTGCGCAGGTGCGCGAGACCGTCGATCTGGGCGGCCTCGACCCCGAGACGATCGTGACACCCGGAATCTTCGTTCAGCGGATCGTCAAGCTGCCGGCCGGCTCGATGGCCGTGCCGCAGGCTGCCGCGTGACAGGCTGCGCGCGACGTCCCGGATAAAAGGAACCTCGATGCAACGATTCACCCGCGATCAAATGGCTGCGCGCGTCGCGCGCGACATTCCGGAAGGGGCCTACGTGAACCTCGGCATCGGCCTGCCGACGATGGTCGCCAATCATCTACCGAAGGATCGCGAGATCCTGCTGCAAAGCGAGAACGGACTCCTGGCGATGGGTCCGGCGCCATCCCCCGGTTCGGAGGATTCGGACCTGATCAATGCGGGCAAGCAGCCGGTGACGCTGCTGCCGGGCGGCGCGTACTTCCATCATGCGGACTCGTTCGCAATGATGCGCGGAGGCCACCTCGACTTCTGCGTGCTCGGTGCATTTCAGGTATCGAAGACCGGCGATCTCGCGAACTGGCACACCGGCGCGCCGGACGCGATTCCGGCGGTCGGCGGCGCAATGGACCTCGCGATCGGCGCGAAGCGCGTCTACGTGATGATGGAGCACACCACCAAGCAGGGGCAAAGCAAGATCGTCGACCGCTGCACGTATCCGTTGACCGGCATCGGCTGCGTGAACCGGATCTTCACCGACCTCGCGGTGCTCGACGTGACGCCGCGCGGACTTGAAGTGCTCGAGGTCGTCGACGGCCTGTCGTTCGACGAGTTGGAGCGGATCACCGGCCTGCCGCTGTCGCGTGCCTCGGCCACGAAGGAATCACGATGAACGAAGCTTTCATCTGCGATGCGGTTCGCACGCCGTTTGGCCGTTATGGCGGCGCGCTGGCGACCGTTCGTGCCGACGACCTGGCCGCGGTGCCGCTGCGCGCGCTGATGCAGCGCAATCCGAACGTCGACTGGAGCGCCGTCGACGATGTCGTGTACGGGTGCGCCAACCAGGCGGGGGAGGACAATCGCAACGTCGGCCGGATGGCCGCACTGCTAGCGGGGCTACCGGTTGAAGTGCCGGGCACGACCGTCAATCGGCTGTGCGGCTCCAGCATGGACGCGATCGGCATTGCCGCCCGCGCGATCAAGAGCGGCGAAACATCGCTGATGCTCGCCGGCGGCGTCGAAAGCATGTCACGCGCACCGTTTGTCCAGGGAAAGGCGACCGAAGCCTTTTCGCGCGCGGCGAAGATCGAGGACACGACGATCGGCTGGCGGTTCGTCAACCCGCTGATGAAGTCGCGGTACGGCGTCGACTCGATGCCCGAAACGGCGGAAAACGTCGCGCAGGAGTTCAACGTCAGTCGCGCCGACCAGGACGCCTTTGCGCTGCGCAGCCAGCAGCGCGCCGCCGCCGCAATTGCCGCGGGTCGGCTGGCGGAGGAGATCGTTCCGGTCAGCGTCGCGCAGAAAAAAGGGGACCCGGTGTCGGTGATCACTGACGAGCATCCTCGCGCGACGACACTCGAGTCGCTGGCCAGGCTCAAGGGCGTCGTGCGGCCGGACGGCTCGGTGACGGCGGGCAACGCGTCGGGCGTCAACGACGGTGCGTGTGCGCTGATCCTCGCATCGGAACAGGCGGCGAGTCACCACGGCCTGAGGCCGCGCGCGCGCGTCGTCGCGATGGCCGTAGCCGGTGTTGCACCGCGGATCATGGGGTTCGGGCCGGCGCCGGCGATGCGCAAGGTGCTCGCCGCGGCGAAGCTCGAACTGGCGAAGATGGATGTCATCGAGCTGAACGAGGCGTTCGCCGCGCAGGCACTCGCCGTCACGCGCGATCATCGGCTACCCGACGACGCCGCGAACGTCAATCCGAACGGCGGCGCGATCGCGCTCGGCCATCCGCTCGGTGCGAGCGGCGCGCGCCTCGTCACCACGGCGCTCTACCAATTGCAGCGCACCGGCGGCCGGTATGCGCTGTGCACGATGTGCATCGGCGTAGGTCAGGGCATCGCGCTCGTCATCGAGCGCGTGTGATGGCAGGCGCCCGCGGCAGGCCGGTCGACGACTAGGCGGTCACCCGTGCCCGATTCCCTGTTCGCAACGGATGCGATGCGCGACGTGTTCTCGGAGCGCACGCGCATCGCGCGAATGCTGGAATTCGAGGCAGCGCTCGCGCGGGCCGAGGCGAGCGTCGGCGTCATCCCGCGCGAAGCCGCCGAGGCGATCGCCGGTGAATGCAATGCGGACGGCTTCGATGTCGCGGCCATCGCCCGCGACGCGCGCAAGGCGGGTAACCTCGCGATTCCGCTCGTCGCCGCGCTGACGCGCAATGTCGCCGCCGCGGCGCCCGACGCGAAGGGCTACGTGCATTGGGGTGCAACGAGCCAGGATGTCATCGACACCGGACTCGTGCTGCAGGTGCGCGATGCGCTTGCGCTGATCGAAGCGGACGTCGACCGCCTGGCAACTGCGCTCGCCGTTCAGGTGCGCCGTCACGCGACGACGGTGCTGGCCGGCCGCACGTGGCTGCAGCAGGCGTTGCCGGTCACGCTGGGCATCAAGCTCGCCGGCGTGCTGAGCGCGCTCGATCGCCATCGGCAGCGACTGGCTGCAGCGCGTCGCCAGGTGCTGGTCGTGCAGTTCGGTGGCGCTGCAGGGACGCTGGCGTCGCTCGGCGATCGCGGCATTGCCGTCACCGAGGCGCTTGCCGCGAGCCTCGCACTCGATGTGCCTGACTTGCCGTGGCACACGCAGCGCGACCGGTTCTGCGACGTCGCGTCAACGCTCGGCATGCTGACGGCGACGCTCGGCAAGCTCGCGCGCGACATCTCGCTGCTCGCCCAGTCGGAAGTCGGTGAAGCGCAGGAACCCGCGCTGCCGGGACGCGGCGGATCGTCGACGATGCCGCAGAAACGCAATCCGGTCGGTGCGGCGATCGCGCTCGAGGCGGCGGTGCGCGTGCCCGGACTCGTATCGACGATGTTGTCGGCTGCCGTGCAGGAGCACGAGCGGGGGCTCGGCAACTGGCCTGCCGAATGGGCTACGCTGCCGGAGATCGCGCTCTGTGCGTCCGGCGCAGTGGTCGCGATGGTGGAAGTGATCGAGGGCCTCGGCGTCGACGCAGACCGGATGCGCGCGAACCTCGACATCACGCAGGGACTGATCTTCGCCGAGGCCGTGCAGATGGCGCTCGCACCGTCGATCGGCCGCGGCACTGCACATTCGCTCGTCGCGAGCGCCTGTCGGCGGGCAAGTGCGGAGCATGCGCATTTGCGCGAGATCCTCGCGCAGGAGCCGGATGTGACCCGGGTGCTCGATGCGCAACAGCTTGCGCAGTTGTTCGATCCGCTGCACTACCTCGGCGCAACCGAAGCGTTCGTCGCGCGCGTTCTGGCCGGACATCCGGCGCGCACCGACCAGGTTCGCTAACGAAGGACTACACGAGGGACCTGTCATGCCAACTGCCCGGCTCGCCGACGTTACGCTCAATTACCAGATCGATGGTGGCGAGTCCGCGCCGCCGCTGCTGCTGTCGAACTCGCTCGGCACGTCGCTCGAGATGTGGGAGCCGCAGATCGCGGCGCTCGCGGGCAGGTTCCGAGTGATCCGCTACGACAGCCGCGGTCACGGTCACTCAACGGTCACGCCGGGTCCCTATACGATCGAGCAGGTCGCCAGCGATGCGCTTGGCCTTCTCGACAAGCTCGCGGTGCCGCGCGCGCATTTCTGCGGCTTGTCGATGGGCGGCATGGTCGGCATGTGGCTCGGCATCCACGCGCCGCAGCGGATCGACCGGCTGGTGCTCGCCAACACCGCGGCGAAGATCGGCACGGCGGAAATGTGGAACGCCCGCATCGACGCTGTGCGCAAGGGTGGCATGCCGTCGATCGCCTCGGCGGTGCTCGCGCGCTGGTTTTCGTCGCAGCTGCTCGAGGCGCCCACGCCGATCATCGCGAGGATGCGCACCACGCTCGAAGGCGTGTCGACCGAAGGCTACACGGCATCGTGCGCGGCGGTACGTGACATGGATCAGCGCCACCTGGTGAGCCGCATCCGGGCACCGACGCTCGTCATCGCCGGCACCGAGGACTTCGCCACGCCGGCCGAGGATGGCCGCTTCGTCGCCGAGCACGTGCCGAACGCGCACTACGTGGAATTGCCGGCGGCGCACCTGTCGAACGTACAGGCCGCGTCGGCGTTTACGCAGGCTCTGATGCAGTTTCTCACCGGCCGGATGGAGTAGCGAAATGCACGAAGACGAGCGATTCGAGAAGGGTCTCGAAGTACGCAAGGCGGTGCTCGGCAATGCCCACGTCGAGCGCTCGCTGGCGAAGCGCAACGATTTCAACGGTGAGTTTCAGGCATTGATCACCCGCTATGCTTGGGGCGAGATCTGGACGCGCCCGGGCCTGCCCCGACACACGCGCAGCCTGCTGACGATCGGGCTGATGGTCGCGCTCAATCGCTCCGACGAGTTCAAGCTGCATATCCGCGCAGCCTTCAACAACGGCGTGACGAAGGACGAGATTCGCGAGGTGCTGCTGCAGTGCGCGATTTACGCCGGCGTTCCGGCCGCGAACTCCGCTTTCCACCAGGCGGAGGAGGTTTTTGCGCAGATGGAGTCGACGCCGAAGTGACCCGGGGGTCGCGGAAGCGGCCCTGAAAGGCGACCGGGCGGCTGCCGACTATTGCTTCCGCTGCCCGTCCTCGGGTAGGGTGCGCACCATGCCACGGAGCGTGCGTCTCGCATTCATCCGCATCTCGCGCAAAAGCGCTCCACGCAGGTTATGCAGAGGCTCCCTAGGCGCCACCGGTAGCGCTCCGGTCGAAGGCGGCCTGCGATGATCTCGCAACCGCAGCGCGGCCTCGCGCTCGATGGCGCTCCGCCGGTATCCGCCGAACGCGCCCCGCCCGCACATGGCGGCCGACTGTTCCGCAAATACCTGTTGCTGATCCTTTCGCTGGTGACGGGCGCGATGCTGACGTCAGGCGCGTTCTGGATCTGGTCTTCCCACCAGGACAACAAGGCGGCGCTTGCGAGTCTGCAGCACGAGAAGGCGCTCGCGGCGGCGGCGCGCATCGAGCAATACATCAGCGGCATCGAGCAGCAGCTGAAGTACGCGGCGTTGCCGCAGATCGGCGCGGGGGACATCGAGCTGCGCCGCATCGAGTTCCTGAAGCTGCTGCGGCAGGTGCCCGAGATCACCGACATCGCGCAGCTCGACGGCGCCGGCCGCGAGCAGTTGCTCGTGTCGCGCCTGACGATGGACAGCGTGAACTCGGGAAAGGATCGGTCACAGGAGCCGGCGTTCCGCAATGCATCGCGTGCCCGGACGTGGTTCGGTCCCGTGTACTTTCGGAAGGAGACCGAGCCGTACCTGACGATCGCGCTTCGCTCGGGCAGCGACGCGGGACCGGTGACGATTGCCGACATCAACCTGAAGTTCGTCTGGGACGTCGTGTCGCGGATCAGGATCGGTGACAAGGGCAAGGCGTACGCCGTGGACGGCAACGGCTATCTCGTCGCCGATCCCGACATCGGCCTCGTGCTGCGCAAGACCGACCTGTCGGCGCTTCCGCACGTACGGGTGGTGAGCGGCGGTGGCAAGCCGGGTGCCGACGCGATGGAGTCGACGGACGTCACGGGCATTGCGACGCTGACGTCGGTGGCGCTGATCGAGCCGCTGAATTGGCGGGTGTTCGTCGAGCAGCCGATGTCCGAAGTGAACGCGAAGCTCGAGGCGTCGATCGCTCGAGCTGCGCTGCTGCTGCTCGCCGGCGTGTTCCTGTCAGCCTTCGGTGCACTGGCGCTCGCGCGCGGCATGATGCGCCCGATCCGTACGCTGGACGAAGGTGCGCGGCGCATTGGTTCCGGCGACCTCGACCAGAAAATCGACGTGCGCACCGGCGACGAGCTGCAGGGACTCGCCGAGCAGTTCAACCGGATGACGGGCAAGCTGCGCGAATCGTATGCCGGCCTCGAGCGCAAGGTCGACGAGCGGACGCGCGAGCTCAAGAATTCCCTCGAGCAGCAGACGGCGATCAGCGAGATCCTGCGGGTGATCTCGAGCTCGCCGACCGACGTGCAGCCGGTGCTGCAGGCGGTCGCCGAGCGGGCTGCGCATTTGTGCGGCGCGCCCTACGCGCGTGTGATGGTGATTGACGGCGAGATGCTGGTTCCACGGGCGGATTACTCGACCGAGCCGGTGTTCAGCGGCTTTCCGGTGCCGGTCGCCCGTACGTCGTTTACCGGCCGCGCGGTGGTCGACCGTGCCACGGTTCATTTCGCTGACATCGTCCCGATCGCCGATGCCGAGTTTCCGGATGCAGCCGAGAACATCCGCCGCCTGGGCTGCCGCGCGGTGTTGGCGGTGCCGCTGCTCCGCGAGGATGGCGCATACGGCGGCATATTCCTGTTTCGCCGCGAGCCAGGGTTGTTTTCATCCGACCAGGTGGCGCTGGTCGAGACGTTCGCACGTCAGGCGGCGATCGCGATCGACAACGTGCGGCTGTTCAACCGAACGAAGGAGGCGCTCGAGCAGCAGACAGCAATCAGCGAGATCCTGCGCGTGATCTCGAACTCGCCGACGGACGTCCAGCCGGTACTCGACGCCGTTGCGAAGCGGGCGGCGCACCTATGCGGCGCGCCCTACGCGCGTGTGCTGCTGATCGAAGGCGATGTCATACGCCCTGTGACCGAGTATTCGGCGGGACAGGAGCCGCTGCCGCCGCCGCCCACGCCGATTCCATATCGCCGTACGGTGATCACGGCGCGCGCCGCACTCGACCGTGAGACCATTCACCACGCGGATATCCTGCCGCTCCTGGATGCGGAATATCCCGACTCGCGCGCAAGCATCATTCCCCTCGGTGCACGCGCGGTCCTGGCAGTGCCGCTGATGCGCGAAGGTGGCGCATACGGCGGGATATTCCTGTTTCGCCGCGAACCGGGCCTGTTTTCGCCCGATCAGGTTTCACTCGTCGAGACGTTCGCGCGCCAGGCGGCGATCGCGATCGACAACGTACGCCTTTTCAACGAAACCAAGGAAGCGCTCGAGCAGCAAACGGCGATCAGCGAAATCCTGCGCGTGATATCGGCTTCGCCGGGCGACGTGCGCCCGATGCTGAACGCCGTGGCAGAGCGTGCGCTCAAGCTCTGTGATGCGGCGCAATCGACTATTTTCCTCGTCGAAGGCGCGACGGTCCGATGTGCGGCCAGCGTCGGAGATACCCCCGCGCTGAGCGAAGGCGAGCACATGTTGTTGAGCCGCGGTTCAACGAGCGGTCGCGCCATCCTCGATCGGACCCTCGTGCACATGGCGGACCTGGCGACCGCGCCGGAAGAGGAGTTTCCGGTCGGCCGCGAAATGCAGCGCAGGATCGGCCATCGCGCGATTCTCAGCGTGCCGCTGATGCGTGAGGATCGTGCGATCGGCGCGATCGCCTTGTGGAGGATGGAAGCGCGCGCGTTCTCGGAAAGCCAGATCGCGCTCGTCAATACGTTTGCCGATCAGGCGGCGATCGCGATCGAGAACGTGCGGCTGTTCAACGAGACGCGCGAGGCGCTGGAGCAGCAGCAGGCCTCCGCCGAGGTGCTGGGGGTAATCAGCAGCTCGGTGGCCGATACGGCGCCCGTGTTCGAGCGGATCTCGCGAAGCTGCAAGCGACTGTTCGAAGGTGTCGTCGTCAGCATCAATGTCGTCGGCGATGACGGCATGCTGCATCTCGGCTATTACGACGGGCCGAACCCCGAGCGATTGCGCAGCATCTTTCCCGGTCCGATCGACGTGAACTCGTCGTCGGGCATCGCGCTGACCGAACGACGCGTCGTCCATCTGGTCGATGCCGAGCGGGACACCAACGTGCCCGAGTACACGCGGCGGAGCGCTTTCGCCACGGGCATGAAATCAGTCGTGTTCGCGCCGATGCTGTGGGAGGGACGCGGTGTGGGGGTGATCACCGTCGCGCGTCCGTTCGTCAAGGCGTTTTCGGACAAGGAGATCGCGCTCCTCAAGACGTTCGCCGATCAGGCGGTGATCGCCATCCAGAACGCGCGCCTGTTCAACGAGACAAAGGAGGCGCTGAATCAGCAAACGGCGATCGCCGAAATACTGCGCGTCATTTCGAGCTCGCCCACCGACATGCAGCCGGTGCTCGAAGCGATCGCCGAACGCGCGGCACGGCTGTGCGACGCATCGACGGCGTCGATGTACCTCATCGAAGGCGACGTGCTGCGGCATCTTGCCTCGAAGGGACCCTCGCCCGACCCGGTCAGCCACGTCGAGTCGCTGCCGATCGACAGCCAGTCCATTTCAGGTCGCGCGCTGCTAGAGGGGCGTAGCATCCAGGTACCCGACATGCTCGCCGAAGAGGCCGCCTACCCGCGCAGCTACGTGCTGGCGCAGCGCTTCGGCCATCGGACAGTCATAGTCGTGCCGTTGTATCGCGAAGGACAGACCGTCGGCACGATCCTGTTGCGTCGCGACGATGTGCGCCCATTCGCCGAACGCGAGATCGAATTGTTGCGAACGTTCGGCGACCAAGCGGCGATCGCGCTCGAGAACGTGCGCCTGTTCCGCGAGATCCAGGACAAGAGCAAGCAGCTCGAAATCGCCAACCAGCACAAGTCGGAGTTTCTGGCCAATATGTCGCATGAGCTGCGAACGCCGCTCAATGCGATCATCGGCTTTTCCGAGGTTCTGCTCGAGCGGCTGTTCGGCGAGCTCAACGACAAGCAGGACGATTACCTCAAGGACATTCACTCATCGGGACGGCATCTGCTGAACCTGATCAACGACATACTGGACCTGTCGAAGGTGGAGGCGGGCAGGATGGAGCTCGAGCCCGCGCCATTCGACCTTCCGACGGCGATCGGCAATGCGATGGCGCTGATTCGCGAGCGCGCGCAAAAGCACGCGATCGCGCTTGACGTGCACATCGAGCCAGGACTCGCGAGCGTCGTCGCCGACGAGCGCAAGCTGAAGCAGATCCTGCTGAATCTGCTGTCCAATGCCGTCAAGTTCACGCCCGACGACGGACGCATCGAAGTGCGTGCGCGCTGCGTGGGCGATGACCTGGAGATCGCCGTCGAGGACACCGGGATCGGAATCGCCGCCTCCGACCACGAGGCGGTGTTCGAGGAGTTCCGGCAGGTGGGTCGCCAGTACACGAGCAAGCACGAAGGAACGGGACTCGGGCTTGCGCTGACGCGGCGGTTCGTCGAGCTGCACGGCGGTACGATTCGCGTCGACAGCGAGCCGGGCAAAGGCTCGGTGTTCACATTCGTGCTGCCGCGGGTGGTGCGCCGATGATCGCCGCTCCCGTCGGTTCGGTGCCTGCCCGGAGAAATGCGCAATGAGCGTGATCCTGATCGTCGAAGACAACGAGAAGAACATGAAGCTCGTCCGCGACGTGCTGCAGGTCAAGGGTTACCAGACGCTGGAGGCGGCTACGGCGGAAGACGGCATCGCGCTCGCACAGGCGCATTCGCCGGACCTGGTGCTGATGGACATCCAGCTGCCGGGCATGAACGGTATCGAGGCGCTCGGCGTGCTGCGCGAGAATCCGGCCACCGCGCACATCCCGGTCATCGCGGTCACCGCATCGGTGATGCAGCAAGACCGCAAGCTGATTACCGAGGCCGGTTTCGACGCGTACATCGGCAAGCCGATCAACCTGAAGGAATTCCTGCAGGCGGTGCGCGAAATGATCGAGGCGCCGCGATGAGCGGCGCGACCGCACTGGGCAAAGTACTGGTCGTCGACGACACGCCGACCAACGTGAAGCTGCTCGCGGACCTGCTGGCGATACGCGGTTACGCCGTCACGACGGCGACCAACGGCGAAGAGGCGCTGGCCAGAGTGGCAACGGACACGCCAGACCTCGTGCTGCTCGACGTGATGATGCCGGGGCTGTCCGGTTACGACGTTTGCCGGCGGCTGCGCGCCGATGCCGCGACCGCGCTGCTGCCGGTCGTGCTCGTGACGTCCCTCGACGCACAGCAGGAGCGGGTCAAGGGTATCGAGGCGGGTGCCGACGATTTTCTCAACAAGCCGATCAACCAGCCGGAGCTTTTCGCGCGCGTGCGCTCGCTGTTGCGCGTCAAGGCGCTGCAGGACGAGGTGGGCAAACAGGCGGCGGCGCTCAAGGAGTGGAATACGAAGCTCGAGGAGCGCGTCGACGCGCAAGTGGCCGAGCTCGGCCGGATGTCGGCGCTGAAGCGCTTTTTTGCGCCTGCCGTGTGCGACGCAATCCTGTCGGCGGGCACTGCGTCGATTCTCGCGCCGCACCGACGCGAGATCTGTTACGTGTTCGTCGACCTGCGCGGCTTCACCGCGTTCACCGACGCTGCGGAACCGGAAGAGGTGCAGGCGGTGCTGCGCGAGTACCACGCGACGATGGGCGCGCTGATCAGCCGCTACGAGGGGACGCTCGATCGCTTCGCCGGCGACGGGATCCTGATCTTCTTCAACGATCCGCTCGCCGTTCCGGACGCGCCGCGCCGCGCCGCCGCGATGGCGCTCGACATGCAGGCGCAGTTCGCGCCGCTGCGCGTGCGCTGGTCCGAGGTCGGTTACGAGCTCGATCTCAGCATCGGCATCGCGAAAGGTTTCGCCACGCTCGGCGCATTCGGCTACGAGAGCAGGTTCGACTACTCGGCGATCGGCGGCGTCGTAAACCTTGCGGCGCGGCTTTGCGACGAGGCGGGGCCCGGGCAGATCCTGACCGACCGGCGCGCCCGCGCGGCGCTCGACGGCATTGCGACGCTCGAGGCGCTGGGTGCGCTAGCCCTCAAAGGGTATCTGCAGCCCGTCCCGGCCTTCCGGCTGCAGGCACTTCTGTGACGCGGCCAGGCTTGCATTCGACGCCCTGGGCACGAGGCACGCGCAAAGTCCTCCGCGACGTGCGCGCCGGCGCAGCTTCTCGCCGGACCTTCATCGCGGCGACCGGCGCGCTAGCAGCATTTGCTGCCGGCGTTCGGGCGCAACCTCGTCCGGTCATCGGCTTCCTCAACAGCGCGACGCCGCAGCTCTACGAATTCAACGTCGCTGCATTCCGCGAGGGACTGCAGGAGGCCGGCTTCATAGACGGGAAGAACCTGACGATCGAGTTTCGCTGGGCCGAAGGCAATTACGACCGGCTCCCGGGCCTCGCGCGCGAACTCGTTGACCGGGGTGTCGCGGCCATCGCCGCAACCGGCGACGTGTCCTCGGCAAAGGCTGCGCAGGCGGCGAGTCGAACGACGCCCATCGTGTTCACGATCGGCGGCGATCCGGTGAAGTTCGGGCTGGTCGAGAGCTACAACCGTCCCGGAGGCAATCTCACCGGCATAAATCTGATTTCCAGCGCCATGGGCGGAAAGCGTGTGGAACTGCTGCACGAGCTTGCGCCTCGCTCGGTGATCGCGCTGCTGATGAATCCCGACAATCCCAATGCAGCTTCCGAGCAGCGCGATGCGCAGGAAGCTGCGCGCGCGCTCGGGCACTCGACAGTGCTGCTGAACGTGCGCAACAGCGGCGACTTCGACGCTGCGTTCGCGGGGTTTACGGCCGCGGGCGCGGGCGCGCTCTTTGTGGCGACCGATCCCATGCTGCTGAGCCAGCGCGATCGCGTCGTGGCGTTCGCGGCTCGCCAGCGCGCGCCGGCCGTTTATTTCGTCCGCGAATTCGCCATAGCTGGTGGGCTCGTGAGCTACGGCGGGAGCATTCGCTGGATGTACCGGCAAGCGGGTGTCTACATCGGACGCATCCTGCGCGGAGCGCGGCCGGCCGAGATGCCCGTTGTCCAGCCCACCAGCGTCGAGATGGTCATCAACCGGCGCACGGCCCGGACGTTGAATATCGCGGTGCCGCAAAGCCTGCTGCTGCGCGCTGACGAGATCATCGAATGACCGAATCGGTTGCGACGGACTTCAAGATCGCTTGGGTCAGCGACGGCGCCCGCCGAGCAGCGAGCCCAGCACACCGCGAACGATCTCGCGTCCGACGGTCGAGCCCATCGTCCGCACGGCGCTCTTCGCCATTGCTTCGACGAGGCTGTCCTTGCGTCCGCTGCCCGTCATCAGGCCGCCAAGCGATCCCTTCAGCGAATCCATGAGGCCGCCGCTTGCACCGGCCGGCGCTGCGGTGCCGGCCGACGCCGAGGCCCGGCCCGCAAGCTTTTCGTAGGCGGATTCGCGGTCGACCGGCGCGTCGTAGACGCCCTTGACCGGCGACTGCGCCGTGACGGCCTTGCGCTCATCGGCCGTGATCGAACCGATCCTCGATGCGGGCGGCAGGATGAACGCGCGCTCGACGATGCCGGGGCGCCCCTTTTCGTCGAGAAACGAGATCAGCGCCTCGCCGACGCCAAGCTCGGTGATCGCCTTTTCCGTATCGAGCGCCGGATTGGCGCGCATGGTCGAGGCGGCGGCCTTGACCGCCTTCTGGTCGCGCGGCGTGAACGCCCGCAGCGCGTGCTGGACGCGGTTGCCGAGCTGGCCGAGCACGATGTCAGGGACGTCGAGCGGATTCTGCGTGACGAAGAACACGCCCACACCCTTGGATCGGACGAGGCGGATCACCTGCTCGATCTTGTCGAGCAGCGCTTTCGGCGCGTCGGTGAACAGAAGGTGGGCTTCGTCGAAGAAGAACACCAGCTTGGGCCTGTCACGGTCGCCGACCTCGGGCAGGCGTTCGTAGAGCTCCGACAACAGCCACAGCAGCATCGTCGCGTAGAGCTGCGGTGACTGCATCAGCCGGTCCGCGGCGAGGATGTTGACGGCGCCACGGCCGCCCTCTGCCTGCAGCAGGTCGTCGACGTTCAGCATCGGCTCGCCGAGGAATGCAGCAGCCCCCTGCTGCTCGAGCGCGAGCAGGCCGCGCTGGATCGCGCCGATCGAGGCCGCCGAGATGTTGCCGTAGGTCGTCTGCAGACTCTGCGCATGGTCGGCCACGTTTTGCAGCAGCGCGCGCAGGTCCTTGAGATCGAGCAAAAGGAGCCCATTATCGTCAGCGAACTTGAACACGATCGCCAGCACGCCCTGCTGCGTGTCGTTGAGGTTCAGGATCCGCGACAGCAGTAGCGGCCCGAGGTCGCTGATCGTCGCGCGAACCGGATGGCCCTGCTCACCGAAAACGTCCCAGAAGACGACGGGCATCGCGGCAAACGCAGGTGGCTTGGCGCCGATCTGCTGCAGCCGGTCGCTGAACTTGGTCGACATGGCGCCGGCCTGGCTCATGCCGGCGAGATCGCCTTTCACGTCGGCCATGAACACCGGGACGCCAATCGAGCTCATCCGCTCGGCGATAACCTGGAGAGTCACGGTCTTGCCGGTGCCGGTTGCACCGGTGATCAAGCCGTGCCGGTTGGCGAGCGCGGGCAGCAAGTCGAGTTCGAGGTCGCCGTGGACGGCGATGGGTAGCGGGTCGGGCATTGGGGCGCACTTTCCGTCGATAAAAGCCGGCTGCCAGTTTAGCGTGGAAGGTGCTGCGGACGCCTCGCAAGCCTGTCAAAATACGCGATTTACTGCTACAATCCCGGCGGATAAGTAATGAGAAATGGGCTGGGGGCAGCCCATTTTTTTTTGGAGTTTGGATACGGGTTCGGCAGGTCGAGGGCGCGGTGAGCCTGGGTGAGCTTTTGGAGCAGACCGTACCTGCAATGGGGTACGAGCTCGTCGACTGGGATATGTCGGCCAGGAGCCGGCTCGTCCGCGTGTTCATCGACAAGCCGAACGGCGTCGACGTAGAGGACTGCGCGCGGGTGTCGAACCACCTGACGCACTTGTTCGCCGTCGAGGAAATCGACTTCGAGCGGCTCGAGGTGTCGTCGCCCGGACTCGATCGCCCGGTAAAGCAGCTAGCGGATTACGCGCGCTTCGCCGGGCAGGAAGCACAACTGACGCTCCGCGCGCCCGTGGACGGCGCGAAGCGGATCAAAGGCAAATTGCGGGGCAGCGAGGGCGACAACGTCCTCGTGGAAACTGCCACCGGCGTGAAGTCGTTTCCGTTCGAAACGATCACCCGGGCGCGGCTCGTCCCCGCGATCGACTGGACGAAGCGATGAGCGGGTTGGTGTGAAGCCAGAGGCCGAGCCGAGGCCGGGCGGGCGCGGCAAGGCGCGAGTCGCAGTGATCGACACGAGATGATTCGGCCGGCGCAGGCAGGCCAAGGAGAGGAAGGAACATGAACCGCGAACTTCTGCTGCTCGTGGATGCGCTGTCGCGCGAAAAGAACGTGCCGAAAGAGATCGTCTTCACGGCGCTCGAGGCCGCGCTCGCGTCGGCGACGAAAAAGAAATATGCCGACAACATCGACGCCCGCGTATCGATCGACCGCGAGACCGGCGACTACGAAACGTTCCGCCGCTGGACCGTCGTGCCCGACGAGGAGCACGAGGAGCCCGCGCACCAGATCGCGATCACCGATGCGGGCGAGCGCGATCCAGTCCTCGAAATGGGCGAGGTGGTCGAGGAGCCGCTCGAGCCGGTCGAGTTCGGCCGCATCGGCGCACAGGCGGCGAAGCAGGTGATCCTGCAGAAGATCCGCGACGCCGAGCGCGAGCAGATCCTGAACGATTTCCTCGAGCGCGAAGACAACCTGCTGTCGGGAACCGTCAAGCGCATCGAGCGGGGCAACATCATCGTTGAATCGGGCCGCATCGAGGGCCTGATTCCGCGCGACCAGCTGATCCCCAAGGAGATGTTGCGCGTCGGCGATCGGGTGCGCTCGTACGTGATGAAGATCGACCGCACCGCCAAGGGACCGCAGTTGATCCTGTCGCGCGTCGCGCCCGAATTCATCATGCGATTGTTCGAGCTCGAGGTGCCGGAGATCGAGGAGGGCCTGATCGAGATCAAGGCCGCGGCGCGCGACCCCGGCATCCGCGCGAAGATCGCGGTGAAATCGAACGACCCGCGACTCGACCCGCAAGGGACGTGCATCGGCATGCGCGGCTCGCGCGTCACCGCCGTGACGAACGAGCTCGCCGGGGAACGCGTCGACATCGTGCTGTGGTCGGACGATCCGGCGAAGCTCGTCATCAACGCGCTTGCGCCTGCGGAAGTGCAGAGCATCGTCGTCGACGAGGAGCGGCACGCGATGGACGTCGTCGTCGACGAGGAAAACCTGGCGATCGCGATCGGCCGCAGCGGGCAGAACGTCCGCCTCGCGTCCGAGATGACCGGCTGGGAATTGAACCTGATGAGCGTCGAGGAATCGCAGCAGAAGCACGAGGCCGAAACCGGCCGCTTGCGCAGCCTCTTCATCGAGAAGCTCGACGTCGACGAGGAAGTCGCGGACATCCTGATCGGCGAAGGCTTTACGTCGCTCGAGGAAGTGGCTTACGTGCCGATCACCGAGATGAACGAGATCGAGGCGTTCGACGAGGACACCGTCAGCGAGCTCCGCTCGCGTGCGCGCAACGCGCTGCTCACCGACGCGATCGCGCGCGAGGAAAGCGTCGAGAACGTCGAGGAGGCGCTGCTGTCGCTCGAAGGCATGGATACCGACATCGCGAGCAAGCTCGCCGCGAACGGCATCACGACGCGCGATGCGCTCGCCGACCTCGCAGGTGACGAGCTCGTCGAGCTGACCGGGATGGATGCCGTGAAGGCGCAGGAGCTGATCATGAAGGCGCGCGCCCACTGGTTCGAGCCTGCGGCCGACGCGCCGCAGACCGGCGCGGCGCTTTAAGGTACGGAGCCAGAACCCACGTTAGGGCAAGGCGCAACGAAAGAGCGGTACAGGAGAGCGCATGGCGCACACGACGATCGAACAATTCGCGACTGACCTGAAGATGCCGGCCGGCGCGTTGCTGGAACAGCTGACCGCCGCGGGCGTCGCGGGCAAGAAGCAGGGCGACAACCTGTCCGAGCAGGACAAGACGCGTCTGCTCGACTACCTGCGCAAGCAGCACGGTGCGGCCGGCGACGGCAAGAAGCGCATCACGCTGACGCGCAAGTCGACATCCGAGATCAAGGCGGCCGACTCGAGCGGCAAGGCGCGCACGATCCAGGTGGAAGTGCGCAAGAAGCGCGTGCTCGTCCGCCGCGAGGAGGAGGCGCCGGTACCCGCGCCCGTCGTCGAAGAGGCGCCGGTTGCGGCCGCCGCGACTCCGGCGGCGGCACCGGTTGCCGTCGGCGTGCTGTCGCCCGAGGAGATCGCCGCGCGCGAGGCCGAGGCTCGCAAGGGACATGAGCTGATGGCGCGTCAGCAGGAAGACCTGCAGAAGAAGCAGGCCGAAGTCGAGAAGCGCAAGACGAAAAAGGAACGCGAAGCCGAGGAAGCGGCTGCCCGCGTCGCCGCCGAAGCGAAAGCCGCCGAAGACGCGAAGGCCGCCGCCGAGGCCGCCGCTGCGGCCGCGAAGCCTGCCGTCGCCAAGCCGGAAGGCACGCTGCACCGGCCGGCGGCGAAACCTGGCGAGAAGCGCGAGAAGCCGACGAAGAAAGCACCGGGCCAAGTGTTCCAGGAAGAGGCGGCGCGCCGTCGTGCACTGCGGTTGCGTGGCGACACCACAGGTGGCGCTGCCACCGGCTGGCGGGGCCCGAAGGGCGGCCGTCACGGCCGGACGGACGAGGAAACGGGCGATGCGTCCGGTGCCCAAGCGGCGCAGGCCGGGCCGATGATCCGCGAGATCTCGGTGCCGGAGACGATCACCGTGGCCGACCTCGCGCATCGCATGTCGGTCAAGGCCGCCGAAGTGATCAAGGCGCTGATGAAGCTCGGCTCGATGGTGACGATCAACCAGGTGATCGACCAGGAAACGGCGATGATCCTCGTCGAGGAAATGGGCCACAAGGCGAAAGCCGCGAAGCTCGACGACCCGGACTCGATGCTCGTCGACACCGAGCAGACGCACGCGGCCGATGCGCTGCCGCGTCCGCCGGTCGTCACGGTCATGGGCCACGTCGACCACGGCAAGACGTCGCTGCTCGACACGATCCGCCGCACACGCGTGGCGAGCGGTGAAGCGGGCGGCATCACGCAGCACATCGGTGCCTATCACGTCGAGACGTCGAAGGGGACGATCACGTTCCTCGACACGCCCGGCCACGAGGCGTTCACGGCGATGCGTGCGCGAGGTGCCAAGGTCACCGACATCGTCGTGCTGGTCGTCGCGGCCGACGACGGCGTGATGCCGCAGACGAAGGAAGCGATCGCGCATGCGAAGGCGGCCGGCGTTCCGCTCGTCGTCGCGATGAACAAGATCGACAAGGCGGATGCGAATCCCGACCGCGTCAAGCAGGAACTCGTGGCCGAGAGCGTGCTGCCGGAAGAGTACGGCGGCGACGTGCAGTTCATGCCGGTGTCGGCCAAGACGGGGCAGGGCATCGATGCGCTGCTCGACGCGATCCTGCTGCAGGCCGAGGTGCTCGAACTCAAGGCGCCGCGTGATGCGCCCGCGAAGGGCATCGTCATCGAATCGCGGCTCGACAAGGGACGCGGCCCGGTTGCAACGGTACTCGTGCATTCGGGAACGCTGAAGCGCGGCGACATCGTGCTCGCGGGTGCGGTGTTCGGGCGCGTGCGCGCGATGACGGACGAAGCGGGCAAACCCGTCAATGAAGCCGGTCCGGCGATTCCCGTCGAGATCCAGGGACTGTCCGACGTGCCGCTCGCCGGCGAGGACGTGCTGGCACTCGGCGACGAGCGCAAGGCGCGCGAGATCGCGCTGTTCCGCCAGGGCAAGTTCCGCGACGTCAAGCTCGCCAAGCAGCAGGCGGCGAAGCTCGAGAACATGTTCGAGCAGATGGGCGATTCGGGCGTCAAGACGCTGACGCTGATCGTCAAGGCCGACGTGCAGGGCAGCTACGAAGCGCTGCAACAGGCACTGACGAAGCTTTCGACCGACGAAGTGAAGGTCAACATCGTTCACTCGGCCGTCGGCGGCATCACCGAATCGGACATCAACCTAGCACTTGCTTCGAAGGCGGTGGTGATCGGGTTCAACGTCCGCGCCGACGCGCAGGCGCGCAAGCTCGCCGAAACCAACGGCGTGCAGATCCGCTACTACAACATCATTTACGAAGCAGTGGACGAGGTGAAGGCCGCGTTGTCGGGCATGCTGACACCGGAGCAGAAGGAGAACCGGCTGGGCCTGGTCGACGTGCGCGAGGTGTATCGGATCTCGAAGGTCGGGACGGTCGCCGGCTGCTACGTGCTCGAAGGCGTCGTGCGGCGCGGTGCGAAAATCCGCATCCTGCGCGACAACGTCGTCGTCCACGACGGCGAGCTCGATTCGCTGAAGCGCTTCAAGGACGACGTCCGCGAGGTCAAGGCGGGCTTCGAGTGCGGCCTGTCGATCAAGAACTACAACGACATCGAGAAGAAGGACCAGCTCGAGGTGTACGAGATCGTCGAGGTCTCGCGCACGCTGTGAGACGACGACCCCCACGCTCGCTACGCTCGCTGCCCCCCGAGGGGGCGCACAGCGCCCTTCGGACGGCCGTGCGGGCGCTGGTCTCGTGAAGCGGCATCCGCAGAGGGCGCATCGCGTCGGCGACCAGATCCAGCGCGAGCTCGCCGACCTGCTGAAGAACGACGTGAAGGATCCGCGCGTCGGCCCGGTCACCGTGACCGCGGTCGACGTGACGGCCGATCTGTCGCACGCGACGATCCGCTTCACGCATCTCGCCGGCAGGGAGAACGCGGAAGCAGCGGTGAGCGCGCTCACGCGCACCGCGGGCTTCCTGCGCAGCGAGCTGTCGCGTCGGCTGAACCTCTACTCGGTGCCGCAGCTGCATTTCGCCTACGACGATTCGATCGAGTCCGGCATGCGGATGTCGCAACTGATCGACGAGGCGATCGCGGAAGACAAGAAGCATCCCGCCGACTAGGCCCTGTTCGCGTTCGAAGCCATCTTGTGAACGGGCCCTAGGCGCTCCCCCATGTCAGCACCGCGCCGTCCACCGCGGCGCAACGTCGACGGCGTGCTGCTGCTCGACAAGCCCTCCGGAATCTCGTCCAACGGTGCGCTGGGGCGCGTCAAGCGCCTCTACAACCCGGCGAAGGCTGGTCACACGGGCACGCTCGATCCGCTCGCATCCGGACTGCTGCCGATCTGCCTGGGCGCTGCGACGCGCTTCGCGCAGTTCTTGCTCGACGCGCACAAGCGCTACACAGCCACCGTGCGTTTCGGCATCACGACGACGACGCAGGACGCGGATGGCGACATCGTCCTGTCGCGTGCCGTCGCGATCGACCGGGCGGCGCTCGACGCCGTCCTGCCGAATCTGGCCGGCCGGCAAATGCAGTTGCCACCGGCGCACTCGGCGCTGAAGTACGCCGGCAAGCCGTACTATCACTACGCGCGGCAGGGGATCGAGATACCGCGTGTCGCGCGTGAAGTGTGGATCCATCGGCTCGAACTTCTCGCATGGAATACGCCGGATGCCACGCTCGACGTCGAATGCAGCAAGGGCACGTACGTGCGCGCGCTCGCGGCAGACCTGGGCGAAGCGCTTGGGTGCGGCGCGCACCTCGCGGCGCTACGGCGGACAGCGAGCGGAGGGTTTTCGATTGCCGACGCGGTGACGCTCGAAGCGCTCGAGGGTTGGTCCGAGGCCGAGCGGGACCAAAGGTTGCTGCCGATGGCGGTGCTGGTCGCGCATTTGCCGCAGCTCAAGGTGACTGCCGACGTCAGCCGGCGCTTTCTGCAGGGGCGCGCGGTGCCCGCCGAGGGCTCGCAGCCCGGGCCCGTGGCGGTGTTCGACGGTGAATCGCTGCTGGGCGTCGCCGATGTCGTCGATGGCGTCGCACGGCCGCGGCGCGTCATATCGGACTCCGCGGTCTCGGGCACGGAAAGTGGTCAAGGTTGAGCCCTTCAACGCCCCGCTTTCCGGGCACCAAGCTGGTTGAAAACTAAGCCTTTTCCAAGCTATAATCGCCCTCTTACCCAAGAGCCGAACAAGCGAACGAGGAAGGAATATGTCCGTTACGGTTGCAGAGAAGGCGAAGGTCATCGCCGATAACCAGCGTGCGACGGGCGACACCGGATCCCCGGAGGTCCAGGTCGCGCTGCTGACGGCCCGCATCAACGGGCTGAACGATCACTTCAAGGCGAACGTCAAGGATCACCATTCGCGTCGCGGGCTGCTGCGGATGGTTTCGCGCCGCCGCAAGCTGCTCGATTACCTGAAGTCCCGCAACACCGACAGTTATCGGTCGTTGATCGAAAAGCTCGGCCTGCGCAAATAGCGCCGCAGCTCGCCGGATCAACGCCGCCGAATCGCGCCGAGTGACCAGCATCGAGTTCATCGACGTCTGCTCTCGCCGCGGCCAACCCGGGCCGTCGCCGCTGACACCCGTCTGATGTCCCATACCGATGGCCGCGCCTCAATGCGCGGCCATTGTCATTCCTGAATTGCGAGGCAATCGTGTTCAATCCCATCAAGAAATCGATCCCGTACGGCAGCCATACGCTGACGCTCGAAACGGGTGAAATCGCCCGCCAGGCCAATGGCGCCGTCATGGTGAGCCTTGGCGACACCGTCGTTCTGGTTACCGCCGTCGCCGCGAAGAAGCCGAAGCCCGGCCAGGATTTCTTTCCGCTGACTGTCGACTACCAGGAAAAGACGTACGCCGCCGGCAAGATTCCCGGTGGTTTCTTCAAGCGCGAAGGGCGCCCGTCGGAGAAGGAGACGTTGACGTCGCGGCTCATCGACCGTCCTTTGCGACCGCTCTTCCCCGACGGTCTCTACAACGACGTGCAGATCGTCGCGACGGTGATGTCGGTCGATCCCGAGATCGATCCGGACATCCCGGCGATGATCGGCGCATCCGCGGCCGTGTCGCTGTCAGGTGTGCCATTCAACGGTCCGATCGGCGCGGCGCGCGTCGGCTATGCGGATGGCCAGTACATCCTGAACCCGACGAAATCGCAGCTCGAGAAATCGCAGCTCAATCTCGTCGTCGCCGGCACGGAAGCGGCAGTGCTGATGGTCGAATCCGAAGCGCAGGAACTGCCCGAGGAAGTGATGCTGGGCGCCGTTGTGTTCGGACACCAGCAGCAGCAGGCCGTCATCGCGCTGATCGACCAGCTCGTCGAGGAAGGCGGCAAGCCGCTGTGGAACTGGGAGCCGCCCGCGAAGGACGAGCCGCTGATCGCGCTCGTCGCTGCCGTCGCCGAGCAGGAGATGCGCGACGCCTACCGCATCCGCTCGAAGCAGGAACGGTCGCAGCGCATCAAGGAGATTTCCGCGAAGGTCGACGCCGAGTGCGTCGACGTCGATGCATCACCCGATGAGCGGCGTCACGCCGGCAACGTGCTGTTCGACCTCGAAGCGAAGATCGTTCGCGAGCAGATTCTCGCCGGCGAGCCGCGCATCGACGGTCGCGACACCCGCACCGTGCGTCCGATCCGCATCCGCACCGGCGCGCTGCCGCGCACGCACGGCTCCGCGCTGTTCACGCGCGGCGAGACGCAGGCGCTCGTCGTTGCCACGCTCGGCACGGCGCGCGACGAGCAGATCATCGACGCGCTGATGGGCGAATATCGAGATCGCTTCATGTTCCACTACAACATGCCGCCGTACGCCACTGGCGAAACCGGCCGCGTCGGCTCGCCGAAGCGGCGGGAGATCGGCCATGGACGACTGGCGAAGCGCGCACTCGTCGCCGTGCTGCCGTCCGTCGAGGAGTTCGCCTACTCGCTGCGCGTCGTCTCGGAGATCACCGAGTCGAACGGCAGCTCGTCGATGGCGTCGGTGTGCGGCGCGAGCCTCGCGCTGATGGACGCCGGCGTGCCGACGAAAGCGCACGTCGCGGGCATCGCGATGGGCCTCATCAAGGAAGGCAACCGCTTTGCCGTGCTGACCGACATCCTCGGCGACGAGGATCACCTCGGCGACATGGACTTCAAGGTGGCCGGCACCGATCGCGGCCTCACGGCGCTGCAGATGGACATCAAGATCCAGGGCATCACCAAGGAGATCATGGCGGTTGCGCTGTCGCAGGCGCGCGAGGGCCGGCTGCACATCCTCAGCCTGATGCAGGAAGCCGTTCCGCACGCGCGCACCGAAGTGTCGCAGCACGCGCCGCGGATGATGACGTTCAAGATCAACCCCGAGAAGATTCGCGACGTCATCGGCAAGGGCGGCGCCGTCATTCGCGCGCTCACCGAGGAGACCGGCACGACGATCGACATCAAGGACGACGGCTCGATCACCATCGCGTCGGTGAACGCCGAGGCGTGCAACGTCGCGCGGAAGCGCATCGAAGCGATCACTGCCGAGGTTGAAGTCGGCAAGATCTACGAAGGCCCCGTGCTGCGCCTGCTCGATTTCGGCGCGATCGTGCAACTGCTTCCCGGCAAGGACGGGTTGCTGCACATCTCGCAGATCGCGAAGGAACGCGTGAACCAGGTCTCGGATTACCTGAAGGAAGGCCAGGTCGTGCGCGTCAAGGTGCTCGAGGCCGACGAGAAGGGTCGAGTGCGCCTGTCGATGAAGGCGGCCGCAGAAGACGACGCGAAGCAGAGCCAGCCGGCGGAGTCGACGCCCGCGGCGTGAGCGTCTGTCGTGCATCGATGAAAGGGCGCCTCTCGGGGCGCCCTTTTTTCTGCCGTTAGAGACGCACCATCCGCAACATGATCCAGGCCGTCGACTACGCCGCACCGTAACGTGAGCGCACTGCCGATTTCCGCGCTGCACGCGCGGCAGATCCTCGATTCGCGCGGACGGCCGACGATCGAGGTCGACGCAATGCTCGCCGGCGGAAGCCGCGGCCGCGCGAGCGTTCCCTCCGGTGCCTCCACCGGAGCCGCCGAAGCGCATGAGCTTCGCGACGGCGATCCTTCGCACTATGCGGGTCTCGGCGTGCTGCGCGCCGTGGCCAACGTCAACGGCGAGATCGCCGCGGCGCTGCGGGGCACCGACGCGTCGGATCAGCGCGACATCGATGCGCGATTGATTGCGCTCGATGGCACGTCGCAATTGCGCAGGCTCGGCGCCAACGCGACGCTCGGCGTTTCGCTCGCCGTCTGCAGAGCCGTCGCGTCGGCACGCGGTCAGGCGCTGTACGAGCGCATCGGCGAGCTCGCGGGTGCGAAGCCGCTGCTGCCGCTGCCGATGACCAACATCCTGAGCGGAGGTCTGCACGCGGGTCGCGGCATGGACGTGCAGGATTTTCTCGCGGTACCGATGCGCGCCGCGACGATCGGCGAAGCGATCCACGTGATGGCGCGCGTGCGTAATGCCGCGGCGGACGTGATGCGCGATCGCGGTCTCCCGACGCTGCTCGCCGACGAAGGCGGGTTGAGTCCCGGGTGCGACCACGCGAGCGCGGCGCTGCGGCTGCTGGTCGAGTCTATCGAGCGTGCGGGCCTGCGTCCGGGTGACGATGTGTCGATTGCGATCGACGTGGCGGCATCGTCGCTGCAGCGGGCCGACGGGTTCTACGAATTTGCACGCGAAGGTCGCACGCTCGACTCGGACGCGTTGCTCGCAGAGATTGGCGCGTGGGTTCGCGAAGCACCCGTCATTTCGATCGAGGATGGGCTGGGCGAAGAGGACTGGAATGGCTGGCGCAAATTGACGGATGCGCTCGGCGGCACGGTGCAACTGGTGGGCGACGATCTCTTCACGACGCACCCCGACCGTCTGGCGCGCGGCGTGCGCGAGCGTGTGGCCAACGCCGTGCTCGTCAAGGCGAACCAGAACGGCACGCTTTCAGGCACGCTCGACGTCGTCGCGCAGGCAAAGCAATCCGGCTACGCGACGATCGTGTCGGCGCGCTCTGGCGAAACCGAGGATGCCTTCATGTCCGACCTCGCTGTCGGTACGGCGGCTGGCCAGATCAAGATCGGCTCGCTGCGCACGTCGAGCACCGTCGCGAAATACAACGAGCTCATGCGCATCGACGAGCGCTCGGGCGCGCCTTACGCCGGCCGCGCAGCGCTCGCGCCACGGCGACCGTGAACGACGCGATCCGTCCCGAGCCGCGGCTGCCTGCGTTTCTGGAGCGCACCGGGCTTGCGCGTGCGGGCGAGCCAATGTCGTGGACACCGCTCCGCGGCGGCGTGTCGTCGGACATCTGGCGTGTGGATCTGCCGGGACGCTCGATCTGCGTCAAGTGCGCGCTGGCGCAACTCAAGGTCGCCAAGACATGGCACGCACCCGTCGAGCGCAACGCCTACGAGTGGGCGTGGATCAACTTCGCCGCGCAGCATTGCCCCGACAACGTACCCGTGCCGCTGGCGTCCGATCCTTCGCAAGGCATTTTCGCGATGGGCTATCTCGATGCCTCGCGCTATCCGAACTGGAAGCAGCTGTTGCTCGACGGCACGATCGACGCGACGGTCGCCGCCAGCGTCGGCGCGATCGTTGCGCGCCTCCACGCGGCGAGTGCCGGCGATGCAGCGGTCGCCGAAGCCTTTCGCAGCGACGCGATCTTCCACGCGATCCGCCTCGAGCCGTATCTGCTCGCGACGGCGGTCGTGCATCCGGACCTCGCCGGCACGCTACGATCGTTGTCTGCACGCACGGCGGCAACGCGCTTGTCGCTCGTCCACGGCGACGTGAGCCCGAAGAACATCCTGCTTGGGCCGCGCGGACCCGTGCTCCTCGACGCCGAGTGTGCGTGGTATGGCGATCCGGCATTCGACGCAGCGTTCTGCCTGAACCATTTCCTGCTGAAGTGCGTCGCAAGACCGGCGCGGACGGACGACTATCTCGCATGCCATCGCGCGTTCGCCGATGCCTACCTCGACGGCGTCACCTGGGAACCGCGCGACGCGATTGAAGCGCGGATCGCGAGCCTGTTGCCTGCGCTCACGCTCGCGCGCATCGACGGTAAATCACCCGTCGAATACTTGACCGAAGAAGCCGTCAGGCAGCGCGTCAGGGAAACGGCGCGGCCGCTGATTGCCGCCGCGCCGCACCGCCTCGATGCCGTCGCGACGCGCTGGGGGCGTGCCTTTGCAGAGGCTTGACGTTGCCGACTAGGCCTAGCTGCGCGCGACAGCGATCGCGGCGCCGGCCATCACGCTTGCGCCGGTCCGATTGACGATCCGCACCGCGCGCGGATTCTGCAGCAGTCGGCGTGCGCGTGCCGCCGCCAGCACGTAGGCGCCGAGCACCGCCGGCAGCACCACGGCGATGACCGCGGCGATCTCGGCGAAACCCGCGACGGTCAAGCGGTCGAGCTGGACGACGGTGGGCAGCAGCGCGAGAAAGAACACCATCGTCTTCGGATTGCCCAGCGTCAGCGCGAGGCTTCCGGCGAACAGTCGCGACGGGCGCTGCGAGTCGGCATCCGCGCGAGGGTCGTCGGTGGCTTCGGCGCCGGTCGCCGGCGCCGTCCACATCCGCCAAGCGAGATAGAGCAGGTATGCAGCACCCGCGTACTTGATGGTCGCGAAAACCGCGCTGGCCGTTTGTGCAAGTGCTGCGAGCCCGGTCACGGCAATCGTGAACCAGACGAGATCGCCGATCACGAAGCCCGCGATGAACGCGGGCGCGCCGCGCGTGCCGCGAACGAGCGAACGCGCGACGACTGCCGCGACGCCGGGCCCCGGCGACGCGACCGCGAGCGCGTAGACGATGCAGAACACGGCAAGACCGTAGAGTGTCATTGGATAAGTCTCGTCGTCGTGCCGTGCAATGTGCCGATGGTCCTCGTCGCCGGGTGACGCAAGCGATTCAGGCACTTCCGTTCGAGCGGGCCCAGTCGAGGACGGTGGCGCCAGGGCTTGGGACGGCGATTGCATAACCCTGGGCACGGTCGCAGCCCATCTGCGTGATCGCAGCCAGCGCTTCGGTCGACTCGACGCCCTCGGCGATCACGTCGAGGCCCAGGTCGTGCGCGAGGTGGATCGTCGAGCGCACGATCGATGCGTCGCGCTCGCTCGTGGTCATGTGGCGAATGAACGAGCGATCGATCTTGAGGCTGTCGAGCGGCAGCTGCTTCAACGTCGACAACGACGAGAAGCCGATGCCGAAGTCGTCCACGGAGAACCGGATTCCGAGCGCATTGAGCTCGGTAATGGCCTCGATCGCGCGCGCAGGGTCGGCGAGCATCGCACTCTCCGTGATCTCGAAATGCAGTTTCTCGCCGGGCATGCCGTGAATCTCGAGGATCCGGCGTACATCGGCGGCGAAGCGCTTGTCGATCAGAACGCGCGTCGACAGGTTCACTGCGATCGTTGTCGTGAAGCCTGCGCGCGACCACGCGGTCCACTGCCGCACCGATTCCCCGAGCACGCCAAGCGTCAGATCGCGTATCTGGTCCCCAAGCTCGGCGATCGGAATGAACTCGTCGGGTGCAATCGTCCCGTGCGCGGCATGTTGCCATCGCGCCAGCGCTTCGACGCTGTGAAGGCGCCCTCCGCCCAAGTCGATGATCGGCTGATAGTGGACGGCGATCGCGCCGTCGCGGATGGCCTCGGCGAGCGCGGTGGCGAGCTCGAGACGACGCGGGGAATCACGGTCCAGCTCCGGCGTATAGAGTTGCGCGCGCAGGCGCCGGCGTTTCGCCTCGTACATCGCGATGTCGGCGCGACGCAGCAGCGTGGAGACGTCGTCGCCGTGCGAGGGATAGATCACTGCGCCGACGGACGCGTCGATCCCGAGGTGCAGCATGCCGACGTCGAACGGCGCGTGCAGCGCGACGACGAGATCCGACGCGGTCGCAAGCAGTGCATCTTCGCCGACGACGCCTTGCATGATGATCGCGAATTCATCGCCTCCGAGGCGCGCGACCTCGCCGCGCTTCGCGTCGAGCAGCGGTGCCAGGCGCGGTCCGATCAGCTTCAGCAGCTGGTCGCCGGCGTGGTGTCCGAGCGCGTCGTTGATCTCCTTGAAGCGATCGAGGTCCATCAGCAGCAGCGCCAGGCGCTCGCCCGACGCCTCGGCCTCCCGGATGCGCATTGCCAGTTGCTCGCCCAGCCACTTGCGGTTCGGCAGACCCGTCAGCGGGTCGTGTCGCGCGTGGTACTCGGCGTCTCCGAGTGCCAGCTTGCGCGCGGTGATGTCGCGCCACGTGGACCACAAACCGGTCAGCGCGGCATCGTTGACGACCCCGACATTGGAGCCGAGCACCCAGCGTTCACTCCCGTCGTGCGCGGCGATGCGAAATTCCTGCTCGTTAAGCCGATATCCGGCGCGCACCCATTCCAGTGCGATGCCGCGCCCAACGCCGGGTGGAAGCAGCGTGGCGATAGGCAGCCCGCGCAGCATGTCGACGGATGCGACGCCCAGCATTCGCGCAAGCGCCGCATTGCATTCGACGACGACGGCGCGCGCAGTGATCTGGTCTGCCTGCTCGTCCAGTGGAAGATCGGTGGCAACCGGGGGATCGAACTCGGCACTGAGGATCGCCTCCGTCGAGATCGAGACATAGGTTCGATAGCGCTTCTCGCTGTGCTCGAGCGCTGCGCGAAGGCGCCGCTGACGGTCGTCGGCCAACGCCCTTGCCACCATGTCGGCCACCGAGCCCGCGAACGTCTTCTCGTCGAGCAGCCATTGGCGCATCGGTCCGACGTGCTCGTGGCAGACGACACCGGCCAGCGCGCCCGTGTCGGTTCTCACGGTCGCCTCGAGCATCGACGTGATGCCGAGCGGCCGGAGGTAGTCGTCGGTGAGCTCGCGCGTTCGTGGATCGCTCTGCGCATCCGATGCGTCGATCGCGCGCGTTTTTTCGAGCGCGGCGATGTATTGCGGAAATACGCCGACGTCGATCTCGCCGCCGGCCATGTGCCGGCCGAAGCTGCGTCGATAGAGGCTGCGGCAGACGAGCCGCTGACGGTCGGGCGAGAACAGCCAGACGCTGGTTCGCTCGACGTCGATCGTGACGCCGGCGGTTTCCGTGATGCGCGCGAGCGCGTCGTCGACGCCGGGATCCGCATCACCGCCATGCGTGGCGAGCGCGAGCAGCGCGCCTTGCTGCCGCCGCAACCGCCGCTCGGTTATGACGGCAACCGCTATCTCCTGCATGGTGCCGATGAGTCGAACCGCAGCACCTGACGAATCGCGCATGACGCGCGCCTTTGCGACGAAGCAGCGCGGCTCGCCATGGACGTTCGACGTCCGGAACTCCACGTCCATTTCGCTGCCCGCATCGGCGGCATTGGCAAGTGCGAGCTCGAATCGCGGCCGGTCGATCGGCGTGAGGCGCGCGAGGAACTCCGCCTTGGTGCCTTCGAAGCCGCCTGACGGGTAGCCGAGCAACGTTTCGAGGTAAGGCGACAGCGCCATGCGCTCGGTGTCGAGCGGCCATTCCCAAAGTCCGACGCCGCCAGCCAGCAGCGCTGTCTGCACGAACGCTTCCGGCACTCCGCTCAGCAGATCAACCGTGAAGCTCGAGTCGCGAGCTTCCTGGTTCACGGGTGGGTGCGTTCAGTGGTAGCCATCGTGCGCGGTGACCTTGCCGCGAAACACGTAGTAGGACCAGCCGATGTACATGAAGATGATCGGCAGCAGGAACAGCGTGCCGACCAGCAGGAACGTCTGCGTCGATGGCGCGGCGGCGGCCTGCCACAGCGTATGCGTGTATGGGACGACGTACGGAAACAGGCTGATCGCAAGGCCGAGATAGCACATCGCGAACAGACCCATTGCGCCGATGAAAGGCACGTAGTCGGAGTCGCGCCGCAATCCGCGCCACGTACCCCACGCGATGACGCCGGTGATCACGGGGACTATGGCGAAGTACAACAGGTTGGGCAAGCTGAACCACCGCCTGGCGATCTCTTCGTGCAAGAGCGGCGTCCACACGCTCACCATCGCAATGAACGCGAGCACGCCGTAGAGCGCGATCGTCGCGCGGCCGCGTGCCCACGCCTGCAGGTCGCCTTCCGTTTTCATCACGACCCACGTCGCACCGAGCAGTGTGTAGCCGAACAGCAGCCCCACACCGGTCGCCAGCGGAAATGGCCGTATCCAGTCGAAGCTCGTGCCGGAAAATGAGCGTCCGGTAACCTCGAAACCCTGCACGAACATGCCCAGCACGATGCCCTGCGCGAACGTCGCGATCGTCGACCCGAAGAAGAACGCGCGGTCCCACCAGTGGCGATGCGCCGTTTCCTTCAGGCGGAATTCGAAGGCGACACCGCGGAAGATGAGGCCGAGCAGCATCAGCAGCAACGGGAAGTACACAGCCGGCATGATGATCGCGAACGCCAGCGGAAAGATCGCCAGCAGTCCCAGCCCACCAAGCACCAGCCACGTCTCGTTGCCATCCCATACGGGCGCCACGGACGTCATCATCAGCGTGCGCGCGTCGTCGTCGCGTGCCATCGGAAAGAGGATGCCGATGCCGAGGTCGAAGCCATCGAGCAACACGTACATGAACACGGAGACGCCGAGGATGATCGTCCACACCGGCACCAGGTCGAGGGGTGGCATGGCGGCTTCGCTCAGGCGTCGGCTTCAGCGCCCGACAGCGGCCGCGCCGGACGCTCGCCCAACTTCGGCTCGCGCAGTTCCACGTGCTCGGGTGGACCCGCACGTGCAAGGCGGACCATGTAGAAGATTCCCGCGCCGAATACGATCAGGTAAACGATCGCATACAGCGACAGCGACAGCAGCACGTCCGCTCCCGTGAGTGACGGTGAGACGGCGTCGCGCGTGCGCAGCAGTCCGTAGACCACCCAGGGCTGGCGTCCCACCTCCGTGACGGTCCACCCGGCGACCACGGCGACGAAGCCTGCCGGAATCATCGCGATGCAGGCGTTCTGGTACAGGCGATTGGTGTAGAGCCGACCTCGCCAGCGCAGCCAGACGCCCCACACGGCCATGCCCAGCATCAGCACGCCGATGCCGACCATGATCCGGAATGCGAAGAACACCGGCGCGACAGGCGGACGATCGGATGGCGGCGCCTCCTTCAATCCCTTGATGACCGCATCAGGCGAGTGCGCAAGATAGATGCTGGCGAGCGCGGGGATGGCGATTTCCGCGCGGTTGCGCTCGGCCTTTTCGTCCGGAATCGCGAACAGCACGGCCGGTGCACGGGCCTGCGTATCCCACAGCCCTTCCATCGCGGCGACTTTCAGCGGCTGGTGATGCAGGGTGTTGAGCCCGTGCAGATCGCCCGCGGTGATCTGGATCGGCACGAAGATCGCGATGAAGATCACCGTCATGCCCATCACCGCCCGCGACTCGGCAACGTTTCGCCGATGCTTCAGGTGCCACGCCGTTGCGCCCAGCACGGCGAACGCCGTCGTCAGGTAAAAACCCGTGACCGTGTGCGCGAGGCGGTACGGGAACGAAGCATTGAAGATCACGTCGAGCCAGCTCGCGGGCATGAAGCGCCCGTCGACGAGCTCGTGGCCGCCCGGCGTCTGCATCCAGCTGTTCGCGGCCAGGATCCAGAAAGCCGAGAACAGCGTGCCCACGGCCACCATGACGGCGGCGAGGAAATGTGCCCACGGCGGCACGCGCTTGCGGCCGAACAGCAGGATGCCGAGGAACCCCGCTTCAAGGAAGAACGCGACGAGCCCCTCGTACGCAAAGAGCGGACCGAGCACGTTGCTCGTCGCGTCCGAGTAGCGGCTCCAGTTGGTGCCGAACTGGAACGGCATCACGATGCCCGACACGACACCCATGCCGAATGAAACCGCGAAGATGCGCGTCCAGAAGATCGACAGCCGCAGGTACAGCGTATCGCGCTTCGTGACGTGCAGGCCCTCGAGCAGCACGATGAACGACGCGAGGCCGACGGTGAACGCCGGCAGCAGGATGTGGAACGCGATGACGAAGGCGAACTGCAGGCGGGACAGGAAGACCGGATCGAGGTCCATGGGCACATTGTTCCAGGGGACCAAAGGCGCTGCGCGCGGCTTGCAGCGGGCGACGCATTTTATCCGGCTTCGGGATTGACCTACAATGGCATCGATCGTACCGCGATCGCAAGGTCGCAACACGAACATGGATTCGGTACCTGCACCGACACGGTCGAACTGGCCGCGAACGTTGCGCAACGGCCTCGTCGCCGCGCTGGTCGCGATTGCACTGTTCGCGCTCGTCGGATTCCTGATCATCCCCGTCGTGGCGAAGGGCAAGCTCGAGGCGCTCGCCTCGCAGGAGCTCGGCCGGACAACGACGCTGCGCAGGCTGGAATTCAATCCGTTCACGCTGCGTGCGCGGCTCTTCGACCTGGCAATGGCCGATCGCGAGCCGCAGCGGGCGTTGTTCCGGTTCGAAACGCTCGACGTCGATCTTTCGCTCGAGTCGCTCTGGAAGCGCGCGCCGGTGTTCGACGCGGTCCGGCTGTCGCGTCCGCAGGTCGACCTCGTGCGCAACGCCGATGGCCGCTACAACATCGACGATCTGATCGAGCGCATCGGGAAGGAGCCGGAAGGGACGCCGGCGCACTTCTCGATCAACAACATCGAGGTCGACGACGGTACGGTGGCGCTCGACGATCGCCCGCACAACCGAAAAGTCGTCGTTTCCAGGATCGGGATCGGCATTCCGTTCCTGTCGAGCTTTCCGTACGACGCGCAGATCCACGTGACGCCGCGATTCGACGGCGCGATCGACGGCGCGGCATTCGCGCTGACCGGCAGTTCGACGTCGCCGTTCGAGGACACGAAGGAGGCGAAGCTCGACTTAAACCTCGACGCATTGTCGCTGCCGCGCTATTCCGAATATGTGCCGCTGCCTCGCGGCATCGTGGTGCGC
>Ga0207697_10000068_pt1 | contig 44303 bp, 34 predicted proteins | sample KBSSwiS5withPhiX_FD_184293 | JGI IMG/M metagenome (GOLD analysis project Ga0207697, IMG submission 184293) | Switchgrass rhizosphere microbial communities from Kellogg Biological Station, Michigan, USA, with PhiX - S5 (SPAdes) (version 2) | ecosystem: Host-associated > Plants > Roots >... | reverse complement strand
TCCTGCTACTCGCGGGTGGTGCGCGCGCCGGGGAAGGCGCTGCGGGGTTGGCGGTCCTCAAGGGTGATGCGTTCAGGCATTACGTCGACGAGTTCAATGCGGCGGATGCGGAGGACGGGGCCAGGTTCCGAACCAGCGCGGCCGCCACCTGCCCACGAAGGTGAGCGACGAAGTGACGCGCTACGTCACTTGACGCTATCCGAAGCGCCCCAACCTCAGGCGTCGCGATTGAACCTGAGCTTGACCCCGCCGACGTCGATCGTGTCGCCGAACGCCAGCACGGCGCCCTCGGCAGCGACCGCGTGACCGTTGACGAGCGGCGTCGACCGGCGATCGATCGCCACGAGGCGGTATCCGCCGGCTTCCCTGCGGATGGCCGCCACCGTCGCGCCGAGCTTGCCGAACAGGAACTCGGGCTTGTGCATCGACGCGATGTGGCCGGCGTTAGGCCCGCTCAGGATCTCGACGACAGCGCCGCTCGATTCCGCATGCCCGTTGCGCGCCCGATCCTCAGGCCGGCGAGCCATGGCGGCGCCGGACGACATGTCCACGGCCGCGGACGCATCGCTGTTCATCTCCATCAGGTCCGTCATCAGTTCGTCGACGTTCGTAAACCGCGGGTCGACGCGCGTTTCGCTCGGACGTGCGGCCGCCGCAGCGCGCGCGGGACCGGCGGTGCCCTTCGCGTTCTCGCGAACGCCGGCATCCGCATCGGTCTGCTCGATGGGCAGCGGCTCGATTGTTTCCGCCTCGTTCGTCAGGTACACGAGCTGCTGGCGGCCGATGTCGATGCGGTCGTGATCGCGGAGAAAATGCTTCGCGACGCGGTCGCCGTTCACGAACGTGCCGTTGGTGCTGCCGAGGTCGTGCAGGAACGAGTCCGAGCTGACGGTGATGATCTCGGCGTGATCGGCCGAGACGGCGGGGAACGGCAGACAGACGTCGTGATCGGCGCGGCGTCCGATCGTCACGCGATCCTGGTCGAGCAGGATGTCGCGCATCTCGCCGCCCTGCCGATGTAGAACGAGCTTCGCCATGGGCTCAGCTCACGCTGCGCTTCTTCGCCAGGAATCGTTCGGCCCACTTGTTGTTCGGCAGGAACCCCGCCGGCACGCGTGCCAGGATCACCGAGATGTTGTCGCGCCCGCCATTCTGGTTCGCGAGCTCGATCAGCTGGCCCGCGGCCACTTCGAGCGTTGCGCGCTGCTCGTCGACCACGCCGTGCACGATCTCGGTGTCGACCATGTCGGTCAGTCCGTCCGAGCACAGCAGGTAGATGTCGTCGGGTTCCACGCGATATTCTGAAATGTCGGCCGGGACGATCGCCTCGATGCCGAGCGCCCGCGTCACCAGGTTCTTGTTTAGCGAAAATCGCGCCTGGTCGGCAGTGATCTGGCCGCTGTCGATCTGCTCCTGCAGCAGCGAGTGATCGCGCGTCAGTTGCTCGAAGCGACCACCGCGCAACCGGTAGCAGCGCGAATCGCCGATATGGGCGATCGAAACGCGGCTGCCATGGAAGACGGCGGCGACAATGGTGGTGCCCATGCCGGCGCACTCGGGACGGCTCTGTGCGGCCTCGTAGATGCCCTTGTTCGCCGCGGCAATCTGCTGCTGCAGCAGCAAGGCGGCGTGCGTCAGCCCGGTATGGACGTCCACCTTGGAAAGGTCGCGTCCCGACACGAGCTCGGGCATCAGCCCTTCCTTGATCATGCTGACGGCAATGCCGCTTGCCACCTCGCCGGCGTTGTAGCCGCCCATGCCGTCGGCGAGCACGGCCAGGCCCGCGCCATCGACGAAGATGGCGTCCTCGTTGTGCGCGCGGACCATGCCCGGATGGGACAGGTTCGCGATGGCGAGTGCGCTAGTTGCAGGGTTCGGCACGTTGGCGCTGCTGAAGCGAAATCATTATTCGGATCAGTTTAGCGACAGTGTCAGGGACGCGCGACTAGAACACGGCGAACGGCCGCCTTCCTGGGTCGCAGCATGAAAAATTTACAACGAGCGGTTTGGAGCCGCGATCGGATTGCAGCAATATCAAGATGTTGCGTGTCGGCGCTGGCGCGACTGCAGCCATTTGGACACGCCGACAACGAGGACGACGCCGCCTGTCGGCGCCGCCCACGACAGCCATGCCGCGTGGGCGTGCACCCAGTCGACGATCGCCGAATCCTCGACGATCAGCTCGCCGGCCACGTAGCCCAGCAGGCCACCCCCCGCAACGATCAGGATAGGGAAGCGCTCGATCAGCCGCATGATCAGCTGGGCGCCGCCGATAACGAGCGGCACGCTGACGACGAGGCCGAACACGAGCAGCAGCAGGCTGCCCTTGGCGGCCGCCGCGACGCCGAGCACGTTGTCGATGCTCATGACGACGTCGGCAATGATCACCGTGCGCACCGCGGCGAACAGCCGGTCGCTCGCCTTGACCTCGGAGCCGCCTTCGCCATCCTCCTCGGCGATGAGCTTGATGCCGATCCATACCAGCAGCACGCCGCCGATTATCTTCAGCCACGACAACTTGAGCAGGCTGACGGCGAAGAACGTCAGCACGATCCGCAGCAGGATCGCGCCGATCGCGCCCCAGAAGATTCCCCAGCGTCGCTGGGTAGGCGGCAGGTTCCGGCACGCGAGCGCGATCACCACCGCGTTGTCGCCGGACAACAGGATGTTGATGATGATGATCTCGAGACCCGCAAACCAGAACTGCGGTGTTCCGAATTCCATGCCGGCAATACTCCGGAGTGGCGGCTATTGCGACAGCCGCCTTCGACTACGGGGGAGAGGGTTACAGCACCGACTGCAGCAGCGTTCCCATCTCCGCGGGATTGCGAGTGACCTTGATGCCCGACGCCTGCATCACGTCGAGCTTCTCGTCGGCGGTGCCCTTGCCGCCGGAGATGATCGCGCCGGCGTGTCCCATCCGCTTGCCGGGCGGCGCGGTCACGCCGGCGATGAAACCGACGACCGGCTTGCGCATGTTGTCCTTCGCCCACAACGCAGCGGTCTCTTCGTCCGAGCCGCCGATCTCGCCGATCATCACGACGGCATCGGTGTCGGGATCGTCGTTGAAGAACTTCAGCACGTCGATGTGCTTGAGGCCGTTCACCGGATCGCCGCCGATGCCCACCGCCGTCGACTGGCCAAGTCCGAGCTCGGTCAATTGCCCCACCGCTTCGTACGTGAGCGTGCCCGACCGCGACACGACGCCGATGCGTCCCTTGCGGTGGATGTGACCCGGCATGATGCCGATCTTGATCTCGTCGGGCGTAATGACGCCGGGGCAGTTCGGTCCGAGCAGCAGCGTCTTGCGACCGTGCATGCGGTCGCGCGTGCGGATCATGTCGCGCACCGGAATGCCTTCGGTGATGCAGATGACGAGGTCGAGATCCGCGTCGACGGCCTCGTCGATCGCCGCCGCGGCGAACGGCGGCGGCACGTAGATGACGGAGACCGTCGCGCCCGTCGCCTGCTTCGCCTCGCGCACCGTCGCGTAGATCGGGATGCCCTCGAAGTCCTCGCCCGCTTTCTTCGGATTCACGCCAGCGACGAACGCGTTGCGCCCGTTCGCATAGTCGCGGCACATCCGCGTGTGGAACTGGCCGGTCTTGCCGGTGATGCCCTGCGTGATGACCTTGGTGCTGCCATTGACAAGAATGCTCATGATGTCTGTCCGCGCGCGGCCGCGACGACCTTCTGCGCAGCCTCCGCCATGTTGTTCGCGCTGATGATCGGCAAGCCGGACTGCGCGAGCAGCGCCCTGCCCTCCTGCTCGTTCGTCCCCTTCATCCGCACGACCAGCGGCACCTTGAGCGACACGGCCTTCGACGCGGCGATGACGCCCTGCGCGATGACGTCGCAGCGCATGATGCCGCCGAAAATGTTGACGAGGATCGCCTTGAGTCCCTTGTTGCGCAGCATGATCTTGAACGCCTCGGTCACCTTCTCGGCGGTCGCACCGCCACCGACGTCGAGAAAGTTGGCCGGGTTGCCGCCGTAGAGCTTGATGACATCCATCGTCGCCATCGCGAGGCCGGCGCCGTTCACCAGGCAGCCGATGTCGCCGTCGAGCGATATGTACGACAGGTCGAACTTCGACGCTTCGACTTCCGCCGGATCCTCCTCGTCCAAGTCGCGCAGCGCGACGACGTCCGGATGGCGAAACAGCGCGTTGGCGTCGAAATTCAGTTTCGCGTCGAGCGCGATCAGCTTCGCGTCGCCGGTGATGATCAGCGGATTGATCTCGGCGAGCGACGCATCGGTTTCGACGAACAGCCGATAGAGCCCGCCGAACATCGCGCGTGCCTGCGGCAACATGGCGTCACCGATGCCGATCGCGCGTGCGATCTCGTCGGACTGCGCGTCGGTCAGCCCCTTGGGCGGATCGATGTAGACCTTGTGGATGCGCTCGGGCGTCTTCGCCGCGACTTCCTCGATGTCCATGCCGCCGTCGGCGCTCGCCATCAGCACGACGCGCTGCGAGCCGCGATCGACGACCATCGCCGCATACAGCTCCTTCTTGATGTCGGCGCCCTCTTCGATCAGCAGCCGGCGAACGGGCTGGCCGGTCGGGCCGGTCTGATGCGTGACGAGCTGCATGCCGAGGATCGTCCCCGCCAGCGACTTGACCTCGTCCATCGACCGCGCGAGTTTCACGCCGCCACCCTTGCCGCGGCCGCCGGCGTGGATCTGCGCCTTGACCACCCACACGGGGCCGCCGAGATCCTTCGCCGCCTTGACGGCCTCCTCGACGGAAAACGCCGGGATTCCGCGCGGCACCGCGATGCCGTATTTGCGAAACAGGTCCTTGCCCTGGTACTCGTGAATTTTCACGTCGTCTCCTGTTTCTTGGCGCCGCCACGATACCAGCGCGGATAGTAGCGGCGCACCGTCTCGCTCGTCGTCTCGAGCGCGTGGCAGCGATCGAGCTGGAACGGCATGCCGGTGCCGGCATCCTCGCGCGCTCGGAGCCCCGCGAAGGTCTGCACGGCGGCCGTCGGCAGCGAGCCCAGTATGTCGGTGATGTGCGTGCAGCCGCGCGTGTGTCCCATCGCATCGTGCAGCCGCTTGCGAAAGCCCTGCAGCAGGTTCGCACCGACGAGCACGCGATACGCGGGACCGATCTCGTCGCAACCGCCCGGATAAGGCACGCGATCGCTCTTCGCTTCGATGTCGGTAACCGTGAACGCGTCGTCGATCGTCACGCGCACCCACATGTCGTGCACGGGCTCGCCGGCCGGGCGCATACCCGACAGCAGCGCAGTGTCGTGATCCTTGACGTCGACCAGGTGCCCTTCGATGTCGAACAAGCCGTCGTCGCGCTGCCATCCTTCATACGTGACTCGTCGTGAATGAAGACGCTTGCGTGGAGCGGCAGGAGCGGACAGGGGCATCGAGGACAGTCGACCGGCGGGTTGGCGAAGCCTGGCAAGCGCGCCGCGGCGGCTACAATGCGGCGCAAACGATTGATTTTACGCGATCGGCTGCGCGCGCCGCAACCGAAGCGACCATCGGGAGATTCGCCAGATGCGCTGCATACTCGCGCTCGATCAGGGAACGACCAGCTCGCGCGCAATCGTGTTCGACGAGACGGGCGCCATCCGCGGCTCGGCGCAACAGGAATTCCGCCAGATCTTCCCGCAGCCCGGATGGGTCGAACACGACGCGACCGAGATCTGGGCCACGCAGTCCGGCGTGATGCACGAGGCGCTGGCCAAGGCTGGCGTTACCGCACGCGACGTCGCGGCCATCGGCATCACGAACCAGCGCGAAACGACCGTTGTCTGGGATCGAGCGACCGGGCGTCCGCTCGCGAACGCGATCGTCTGGCAGGACCGGCGCACCGCCGCGTTTTGCGATTCACTGCGGGCCGCCGGCAAGGCGCAACTCATCGCCGACAGGACCGGGCTTGTGATCGACGCCTATTTCTCCGGCACGAAGCTCAAGTGGCTCCTCGACAGCATCCCTGGCGCCCGCGACCGCGCGCGTCGCGGCGAGCTTGCGTTCGGCACGATCGACTCGTGGCTCGTCTACCAGTTGAGCGACGGCAAGACGCACGTCACCGACGCGTCGAACGCGAGCCGCACGCTGCTCTACGACATCCGCCGCGGCGAATGGGACGACGAACTGCTTGCGTTGTTCGACGTCCCGCGCGAAGTGCTGCCGCGCGTCGTCGACTCGTCGGGCGTGTGCGCGGAAACGCTTCTCGACGGCGTGCGCGTGCCGATCGCCGGCATCGCGGGCGATCAGCAGGCGGCGCTCTTCGGCCAGGCGTGCCTTGCACCCGGGCTTGCGAAGAACACGTACGGAACCGGCTGCTTCCTGCTGCTCAACACCGGAGTAAACGCCGTGGCGTCGCAGAACAACCTCGTGACGACGGTGGCGTGGAAGCGCGGCGCCAGGATCGACTATGCGCTCGAAGGCAGCGTGTTCATCGGCGGCGCCGTCGTCCAGTGGCTGCGCGACGGCTTGCAGGTCATCCGCACCGCGGCCGACGTCGAGGCGCTCGCCGCGAGCGTTCCCGACAATGGCGGCGTCTATTTCGTCCCCGCGTTCACGGGCCTCGGCGCGCCGCACTGGGATCCGCATGCGCGCGGATCGATCTTCGGCCTGACGCGTGGGGCGACCGCGGGACATCTCGCGCGTGCGGCGCTGGAATCGATCGCGTTCCAGAGCGCCGACGTGCTCGACGCAATGCAGAAGGATTCCGGGACGACGCTCTCCGAGTTGCGCGTCGACGGTGGCGCCACCGCCAACGACCTGCTGATGCAGATCCAGGCCGACGTGCTCGGCGTGCCGGTCGTGCGCCCGCAGGTCCTTGAAACCACGGCGCTCGGTGCCGCGTACCTCGCAGGTCTCGCCGTAGGCTACTGGAAGAGCGACGACGACATCGCGCGCAACTGGCGCGTCGACCGGCGCTTCGAGCCCAACGAGGCCGCGGGCGGCACTGCGCGCGAGCGCTGGCACGAGGCGGTGACGCGCGCCAAGCGCTGGGCGCAGTCGGACTGAATCACGGGCGACACGCTTTTTCAGTTGCGGCTGCCCCGAAACGTGCATATACTCCCATTTGAGTGCATATGCGCCCATCGACCTCCACTGACGCAACGCCGCGCGCGACTCCGGGTCCGCTTTCGCCCGCCTGTGCCTGCGGCCGGCTGCGGCGCGCGACACGGGCGCTGACGCAGCTCTACGACGACCTGATGGCACCGGCGGGATTGCGCGTCACGCAGTTCTCGCTGCTGCGAACGCTCGCGCGGAGCGGCCCGATGCGCATCAACGCATTGGCGGCAGCTCAGCTGCTCGACCGGACGGCCCTGTCGCGCAACCTCGATCCACTGGTCGAGCGCGGACTCGTCGAGATCGTGCGAGGCCACGATGCGCGCGTACGCGAGGTTGCGATCACCCGCAAAGGCGTGGCGGCATTCAAAGCCGCCGAGCCGCACTGGACGCACGCGCAGCGGGAAGTCGAGCGGCGCGTCGGTGTCGACAAGCTCGAGGCGCTGATCGAGACGCTCGGCGAACTGGAATCGCTCCATCCCGACAACGCGCCGCCGGCGGTTCGCCGCGTGATGCACCCGGCGAGTCGCGCGCAGCGGTAACGCGCGTGCGGTCCCCGCATTTCATCCGACAATAAGCTCGCAATGACCCCATCGCTTCCGACGTCCTCCTGGCGCACGCCCACCGTCGTGCTCGTGTCGTGCGGCATCATCATGACGCTTGCGATGGGCATCCGCCACGGCTTCGGCCTGTACCTGCAGCCGATCAGCACGGACATGCACTGGGGCCGCGAGACGTTCGCACTGGCGCTCGCCATCCAGAATCTCGTCTGGGGCATCACGCAGCCGTTCGCCGGCATGATCGCCGACAAGTACGGCACGGGTCGCGTCGTCGTCGGCGGCGCATTGCTGTACGCGCTCGGTCTCCTCTGGATGGGGCACCCGTCGTCGGAGCTGACATTCATCGTCGCGTCCGGCCTGCTGATCGGCACCGGGTTGTCGGGCTTGACGTTCAGCGTGATCGCGGGCGCGCTCGGCCGCGCGTTTCCGCCCGAGAAGCGCAGCATGGCGCTTGGGATCTCGGCCGCAGCGGGATCGTTCGGCCAGTTCGCGCTGCTGCCGCTGACGCAGTGGCTGCTGTCGAACATCGGGTGGAGCGGCGCATTGCTGGTGATGGCCTGCGTGGCCATGGTGATCGCGCCGCTGGCGGCCGTGCTCGTCGAGCGCCGCGTCGCGCACGCGCACACGTTCAAGCAATCGGCGCGGCAGGCGTTCAGTGAAGCGCTGGGCCACCGTGGCTATGTGCTGCTGACGGTCGGCTTCTTCGTCTGCGGGTTCCAGGTCGTGTTCATCGGCGTGCACCTGCCCGCCTATCTCGCCGATCATGGCCTGCCGCCGCACGTCGCCGTCACGGCGCTCGCGCTCGTCGGGCTATTCAACATCATCGGCACCTACACCACCGGCTGGCTCGGTGGTCGACTCCCGAAGCGCCACATCCTGTCGTTCATCTATTTCGCGCGTGCGGTGGTCATCGCGATCTTCATATTCGCGCCGCTGTCGGCGGTGTCGGTCTATGTGTTCGCGATGGCCCTCGGCCTGCTGTGGCTTTCCACGGTCCCGCCGACCAACGCGATCGTCGCGCAGGTGTTTGGCGTGCGCTACCTGTCGATGCTGTCGGGCTTCACGTTCTTCTCGCACCAGATCGGCAGCTTTCTCGGCGCGTGGCTCGGCGGCAAGCTGTACGACACGACGGGCAGCTACGATGTCGTGTGGTACCTCGCAATTGCGCTCGGCATCGTCGCAGGCCTCATCAACCTGCCGATCGACGAGCGGGCGATCGCGAGAACGAAGGCGGTCGCAACACCCGCCTGACAACGCGAAGCCGGACGACGACCGTCGCTAGGCTACTTGACCGCGTTCCGGTTGCGGCCGGCGATCGCGCCCTGGATTGCGACGATCAGCCGCGGCACGTCCACCGGCTTCGCGAGGTGGGCCGCAAATCCGGAACGTTTCGCCTGCTCGATCTCGCTCGCACTGTTGAAGCCGGTGCACGCGATGGCCGGCACCTCGGCGTAGCGCGGATTCTCCCGCAGCTTGCGCAGCAACGCGTGTCCGTCCATGCTGGGCATCGCGATGTCCGACACGACGACGTCGAACATGTGGCCTGACGTCACGCTGAGTGCCTCGGTGCCACTGTGCACCGCCCGCGCGCTTGCACCCTCCTCTTGAAGCAGGCCGCGCAACGCGTCGGCACTGGCGATGTCGTCCTCGACGATCAGCACGCGAATTCCCTCGAGCCGCCGCGGCTGATTCGACGTCGGATCCGAGGCCGCCCCATTCGGCGCGCGCTCGTCCTTTTGCGGCAACGACTGCGGCGAGCCGTCGGCAACAACGGCCGAACCTCCCGCGGAAGAAGGCTTCGCGCGCGGATCGGATGCAACGTACAGCGGCAGCCAGACGGTGAAGCGGGAGCCCTTGTTCTCCCCCGCGGAATGCGCTTCGATGCGGCCGCCCTGCAGATCGACGAGCTGGCGCACGAGTGCCAGCCCGATACCCATCCCGCTGTGCCGTCGCGTGATCCCCGGATCGCTCTGCTGAAACAGCTCGAAGACTCGCGGCATGAATTCGGCCGATATCCCCTTGCCGTTGTCCTCGACGTCGAGCCGCGCTTCCTTGCCGTCGCGATAGACGCGCACGGCGATCCGGCCGCCCGGCGGTGTGAACTTGACGGCGTTCGACAGCAGGTTCCACGCGATCTGCTTGACGCGCACCGGATCGCCCTGGACGATCAGCGGCTCCGGCGTCAGCATCACGTCGAGCGCGATCTGCTTCCGCTCGACATCCTTCTGCAAGGCACCGATCGAATCGCCGACGACGAACGGCAGCGGCAACAGTTGCTGTTCCACCGCGAGCTTGCCCGTGCTGATCCGCGACACGTCCAGCAGGTCGTCGACGAGACGCGCCTGCATCTTGACCGTCTGGTGGATGATGTCGACGCCGCGCGCGATCGTCGGTGACGATTTCGCGTCGGGCGAACGACGCATGATCTCGGACTGCATCATGATCAGGTTCAGCGGATTGCGCAGCTCGTGCGACAGCGTCGCCAGGAAGCGGTCCTTCAGGCGATTGGAATTTTCGAGCTCCGCTCGATCGGCCTGCGCCCGCGCGAATTCCCGCTCGCGTTCCGCTGCGGCGACCTGCTGCTCGGTCAGGTCGCGCGCGATCTTCACGTAGCCGTAAAGTGTCCCGTCGGTCAAAGGCGCCAGCACCCCGCTGCAATAGAAACGGCTGCCGTCCTTGCGCAGGTGCCAGCGCTCGTCGGCGGCATGACCGCGCTCGCGCGCAGTTTCGCGTTCCTGCCGTGGGATGTTGCTCGCGCGGTCCTCCGGCACGAACAGCACGTCGATCGGCTGGCCCGCGATGTCCGCCTCGCTGTAGCCGAACAGGGATACCGCACCCTCGTTCCACCCTTCGATGCGCCCGTCGAGGTCGGTCGTGATGATCGCGTAGTCACGGATGCTGTCGATGATCGCCCGGTAGCGTTGCTCGCTGCGGCGCAGATGCTCCTCGCTCTCGGTCCGGGCGGTGATGTCGACGAACGTCAGCACGGCCCCCTGAATCCGGTCCTCGGTCGTCCGGTACGGCAGGATGCGCATCAGGTAGGAGCGCCCGTTCGAGGCCCTCAGGTGACGCTCGACGATGCGCAGTGTCTCGAACACTTTCGCGACGTCGGCGGCGAGATCGGAATAATCGAGGTGGTGCGTTATATCGAGCAACGACCGGCCGACATCCGCCGCGATGACGTTGAACAGTTCGCGCGCCGGGGGCGTGAAGCGCATGAGCTTCAGTTCGCGGTCGATGAACAGCACGCTGATCTCGGTGGAGGCGATGAAATTCTGCAGATCGTTGTTGATGCTCGTCATCTCGTCGATCTTGGCCTTCAGCTCCTGATTGACGGTCGTCAGCTCCTCGTTGATCGACTGCAGCTCCTCCTTGCTGGTCTCGAGCTCCTCGGTAGCGGCGCGCAACTCCTCGTTGATCGCCTGCAGCTCTTCGTTCGATGCCTTCAGCTCCTCGTTCTGCGTCTCGTACTGCTCGATCGTCGAGCGGAGCTGCTCGCGGGTGTTCGCGAGCTCGTTTTCCGCCTCTGCGGACCTCCGGCCGGCCGCCGCTTCCTGGTCGGCGGTTGCGTCGCCGCCATCGGCCGCGTAGACCTCGTCGAAGATCACCAGCGCGAACGTACGCGACGTCGGCACGTCGCGCACCGGCTGAATCGTGATATCGACAAACGACGTACCCGTTGGGCGCTTCAGCTCGACGTGCCTCGCCTCCACGCGCTTCATCGTCTGGAACGCCTGATGAAGCGCCGCGCGAACATCGAAGCGCAGCGCCGGATGCACGGCGTTGACGAGGCCGAGCGTCGGCTCGCCGGCCGTGAACCGCAGAAACTGGCCGGCGCTCTCGGACAGGTGGACGATCGCATGGTGATCGTCGACGACGACCGACGGCGGCGCATAGCTCTCGAGCAGGCTCTGGTGAATCTCGCCGTAGGCATCGTGGCGCCGCACCGGGCTCGCCGCCGTCGACGGAACGGCATGCGTGACGACTGCAGGCAGCATCGCCGCCAGCGGCTTGGTCCGGGAGCGCATCTGCGCGCGATAAAGCCGGTTCGGCTTGTCGACGACGACGAACGTGTCATGACTTTCGTCGATCGATTCCGACGTGCCGAGCATCATGAAGCCGTCGGGCCGCAGCGCGAAATGAATGAGGTCGAGTACGCCGCTCTGGATTTCCCGATTGAGATAGATGAGCAGGTTGCGACACGACACGAGATCGACGCGGGAAAACGGGGGGTCCTTGATCAGGTTGTGCGGCGCGAACATCACCGTCTCGCGTATGTGCTTCTGCACGCGGTAGCCGCCCGGCTCCTTCGTGAAAAAACGTCGCAGACGCACCGGCGGAACGTCGGTCACGATCGCCTCCGGATAAATGCCGGCGCGTCCGAATGCAATGGCGTCTTCATCGATGTCGGTGGCGAACACCTGCAGGCCGGGCGGCGCCGCAAGCTCGTTGGCGTACTCCGCGAGCAGCATCGCAATCGAATAGGCCTCTTCGCCCGTCGCGCAGCCGGCCACCCAGACGCGGACCTGGTCGCCGGTGGACTTGCCTTCGAACACGGCCGGTATCGCGATTCGCTCGAGCACCTCGAACGCCTCACGGTCCCGGAAGAAATTCGTAACGCTGATCAGCATGTCTTTCAGCAGCGGACGCGTCTCGGCCGGGTTGTCGCGCAGGAAATCGCGATACGTCGGAAGGTCACGCAGCTGGTTGACCTGCAACCGCCGCTCGATGCGCCGCAATACCGTCGCGCGCTTGTACTGCGCAAAGTCGTGTCCGGTGCGCGCACGGAGCAGCGAGAGCACATCCCGCAAGGCGACGTCTGCGCGTCGGCTCGTGTCGGGCTCCACCGGTGGCTGCAGATCTTCCGCGTGCGGCAGCTTGATCAACTGCGCGTTCTCGCTGAGGTTCATCAGCTTCTGCGGCATGTCCTCGACGGACAACACGAAATCGACCATGCCCGTGCTGATGGCGTTGCGCGGCATCCCGTCGTATTCCGCTTCGTCGGGCATCTGCGCAAGGGTGATGCCGCCTTCCTCCTTGATGGACTTCAGCCCGACCGTGCCATCCGAACCGGTGCCCGAAAGGACGATGCACATCGCCCGCGCCTTCTTCGTTTCGCCGAGCGTGCGAAAGAAGAGGTCGATTGCCGTATGTCGATCGCGCTGGGACGGCGGCGCTGAAACCTGCAGCATGCCGTCGACCATCGACAGATGCTTGGCCGGCGAGATCACGTAGACATGATTTCTCTCGATCTCGATCGACTCGTTGACCTGCATCACCGGCATCGCGGTGACGGCTTGCAGCAGTTTGTCGAGGTTCGACTCGTGCTTCGGCGACAGGTGCAGGATGATGACGAACGCCATGCCGCTTTCCGGCGGCATGCGCTCGAAGAACTGCAGCAAGCCCTTCAATCCGCCGGCCGACGCACCGATTCCGACGACGGTGAAGTCGGCATGGGCAGCCGCGGCAGCGGTCTCGGGTCTATCCATGAAGCAAGTGTCGCCGAGTGGTGGAAAACTCAGTGTGCGCCGAACCCTCCGACCCTACAAATGCAATGTCGGTCAGGCGGTTGAATGTCCGTTCAACCCCATTCGGCGAAAGCTTAGTTCAACGTGGCGCGATGACGTCCACGGCGTCGGTGATCAGCGTGTCGACGCCCCATGCGAGGAGGTCGGCGGCTCGCGCCGGATCGTTGCACGTCCACGTCGCGACGCGCAGGCCGGCATCGTGGATCTCGTCGACGCGCGCCTTCGTCAGCAACGTGTGCTTGAGATCCAGTGCGATGCAGCCGAGCGGAACGACACGCTCGCGCCAGTCGTCGACCCAATATTCGCTGAGCCACGCGCGCGGTAGGTCGGACGCAGCCTCCCGTGCGGCATCGAGCGCCAGAGGGGAGAACGACGACAGCAGCGGAGGCACGTCGCTACCCGCCCACAGCGAAGCGGCATCGAATGCAATCGCGGCGCCGGTCTCGCGCTCACGGCCACGCGTGGGCTTGATCTCGATGTTCACGCACACGTGCCGCGCGCGGCTCCACGCGGCGACGGCGGCGAGCGATGCAAGCGGCTCACCGGCATATTCCGGCGAATGCCACGTGCCCGCGTCGGCGAGTGCCAACTCGCGCCACGTCAGCGCGTCGGCGCGCCCCTTGCAATTGGTGGTCCGATCGAGTGTGTCGTCGTGCAGCAGGAATGCGACGCCGTCGGCCGACAGCTTGACGTCGAACTCCGCCATCCGGTAGCCATGCTCGTAGCCCAAGCGGAACGCGGCCAGCGTGTTTTCGGGCGCGAGCTTGCCCGCACCGCGATGCGCGCAGAACTTCGGATACGGCCAGGCCGGAAGGCCGCACATGGCCGTCAGCGCAGGCGCGCGCCGGTGGCGGCGTCGAATGCGAACACGCGCGCGGGATCGGCGGCGACGCAGAACGTCGATCCGACCGCAGGCGACGCGCCGTGCGGCAACCGCGCGATCACCGTATTGCCGCCATGACCAATGTGGATCAGCGCATCGGCGCCGAGGTTCTCGACCATTTCGACGGGTCCCGACAGGATCGCGTCGCGCTCGCCGCAGGGCGTCAGATGCTCGGGCCGGACGCCGACCATCACGGCGCGACCCTGCTCGAGCGTGCTGCGCGTCGTGCGGGCCTGCCCGCCATGGTCGAGCGCGATCCGGCCGTCGCCGTTCGCCTTGCCGGCGACGAAATTCATGGCCGGCGAGCCGATGAATCCGGCGACGAAGATCGTCTGCGGATTCTCGTACACCTCCATCGGCGAGCCGACCTGCTCGGCGCGCCCGCCGTTCATCACGACCATCCGCTGGGCCAGCGTCATCGCCTCGACCTGGTCGTGCGTGACGTAAAGGCTCGTCGTCGATAAGCGCCGATGCAGTTTCTGGATCTCGAAGCGCATCTGCACGCGGAGCTTCGCATCGAGATTGGACAGTGGCTCGTCGAACAGGAACACGGCGGGCTCGCGGACGATCGCACGGCCCATCGCGACGCGTTGCCGCTGGCCGCCCGACAACTGGCGCGGTGTCCGCGCGAGCAACGACTCGAGCTCGAGGATGTCCGCTGCGCGCTTGACGCGCTCGGCGATGTCGCTCTTGGCAAGGCCGCGGATGCGCAGCCCGTACGCCATGTTGTCGAACACGCTCATGTGCGGGTACAGCGCGTAGTTCTGGAACACCATCGCGATGTCGCGATCCTTCGGCTCGAGGCGGTTGACGACGCGGTCGCCGATCACGATCTCGCCGCCGGTGATCGCTTCGAGGCCCGCGACCATCCGCAGCAGCGTCGACTTGCCGCAACCCGACGGCCCGACGATGACGATGAACTCGCCGTCGGCAACCTGCAGGTCGATCCCGTGGATGACCTCGGCGTTGGCGTACTGCTTGGTGACGTTACGGAGCTCGACGCGGGCCATTACGTCAGGCTCCCGCCGGCGAATTCGATGCCATCCACTGACCGTGCGCAGGCAGCCGCCAGCGTGCGGGTGCGCTCCGCGTCCGTGAACACCGGCCTGCGGGTTACCCGGCGCGGCGGATCGGCGTCGCGCTGCGCGCGCGGACGATTGGCCGCGCCACCCGCGACGGCCGGCACTCCCAAGTCGCGCACCTCGCACGCTGCCGGCTGCCTGCGCGCGAAAGCGCTGACTCGCGGCATCGCGACGCGGCGCAATTGGCGAAGACCCTTCATTTTTCGCTGTCCACCAGTCCCTTGACGAACCATTTCTGCATCAGCAGCACGACGAGCGCCGGCGGCAGCATCGCGAGCATTGCCGTCGCCATCACGAGATTCCAGTCGGTGGCGGCATCGCCGCCCGAGATCATCCGCTTGATGCCGATCACCGTCGTGTACATCTCCTCGTCGGTCGTGATCAGCAGCGGCCACAGGTACTGGTTCCAACCGTAGATGAACAGTATGACGAAGAGTGCGGCGATGTTGGGCCGCGACAGCGGGACGACGACGTCGAAGAAGAACCGCATCGGGCCCGCGCCGTCGATGCGCGCCGCCTCGGCAAGCTCGTCGGGGATCGTCAGGAAGAACTGGCGGAACAGGAACGTCGCCGTCGCGGACGCGATCAGCGGCACAGTCAGCCCGGCGTACGTGTTGATCATGTGCAGGTCGGAGACGACCTTGTACGTCGGCAGGATGCGCACCTCGACGGGCAGCATCAGCGTGACGAAAATCATCCAGAACGCCAGGCCGCGGAACGGAAACCGGAAGTAGACGATCGCGAACGCCGACAGCAGCGAGATCACGATCTTGCCGAACGCGATGATCAGCGCGGTGACGAGGCTGTTCAGCATCATCCGGCCGACCGGCGCCGACGCCTCGCCCGCGCCGTGCGTCAATACGGCCGTATAGTTGTCGATCAGGTGCGTGCCCGGCAAAAGCGACATCGGCGCGTTCAGCACCTGCTCGGCCGTCTGCGTCGACGCGACGAACGTCACATACAGCGGCAGCGCCACGATCGCAATGCCGATCGCGAGCACGACGTGCGAGACCAACGACAGCACCGGCCGGTTCTCGACCATCCCTTCCGGCGTGCGCGTGCGCCACGCATCCGGCAGCAGGTTCATCAGGATCAGCCAGGGGCCGCGGGGCGTGGCCGCGCGAGTCGGCGTCGATTCGGGCGTCGACACGATCAGTACTGCACTTTCCGCTCGACGTAACGGAACTGGACCACCGTCAGCGTGACGACGATCGCCATGAGGATCACGGACTGCGCGGCGGAGCCGCCGAGGTCGAGCCCCTTGAAGCCGTCGGCGTACACCTTGTAGACGAGGATCTCCGTCGCCTTGGCGGGACCGCCGGACGTCGACGCGTCGATGATGCCGAACGTGTCGAAGAACGCGTAGACGATGTTGACGACGAGCAGGAAGAACGTCGTCGGCGACAGCAGCGGGAACACGATCGTCGCGAAACGTTTGACGGGGCCTGCGCCGTCGATGGCCGCGGCTTCGATCAGCGACTTCGGGATCGACTGCAGCCCGGCGAGGAAGAACAGGAAGTTGTAGCTGATCTGCTTCCAGACGGCGGCGATGACGACCATGATCAGCGCATCGTCGCCGTCGAGCAGCGGATTCCACGCAATGCCGAAGCCGCGCATCCAGTGCGCGAGGATGCCCAGCGTCGGGTTGAACAGGAACAGCCAGAGCACGGCGGCGATCGCCGGCGCGACCGCGTACGGCCAGATCAGCAGCGTCTTGTAGAACGTCGCGCCGCGCAGCACGCGATCGGCGAAGGCCGCCAGCACCAGCGACACGGTGAGGCCGATGCCCGCAACGAGCACCGAGAAGATCGCCGTGACCTTGAACGACGCCAGGTAGTTCTGGTCGTTGAACAGCTCGCGGAAATTGTCGAACCAGACGAACTCGGTACTCGCGCCGAACGCGTCTTCGACGAGCAGCGACTGGATCAGCGCCTGGCCGGCGGGCCAGAAGAAGAAGACGATCGTGATCAGCAGCTGCGGAAAGATCAGCGCGTAAGGTAGCCAGCCCGACTTGAACCTTACGCGCTTTTCGCTCGCCATCGCCTAGCGCCTGATCGCCAACGCATTCGCGGGCATGCTGCGAACCACTCTAACGTGCGCCGATCACTCCGCCTTGACCGTCCTCGCGAACCGGGCGACGAGCTCGTTGCTGCGCTTCACCGCATCGTCGAGCCCCTCCTTGGCCGTCTTCTTGCCCGCCCACACGGACTCGAGCTCCTCGTCGATCACGTCGCGGATCTGGACGAAGTTGCCGAGGCGGATGCCGCGCGAGTTGGACGTCGTCTTGACGACCATCTGCTCGACCGAGACGTCGGTTCCCGGGTTCTTCTCGTAGAAGCCGGACTTCTTCGTCATGTCGTAGGCGGCCATCGTGATCGGCAGGTAGCCGGTCGCCTCGTGCCACTCCTCCTGGATATTCGGCTGCGACAGGAACGTCAGAAACTTGGCGACGCCCTTGTATTCCTCGGGCTTTTTGCCGGCCATCACCCAGAGACTCGCGCCGCCGATGATCGTGTTCTGCGGCGTGTTCGGCACGTCGGCGTAATACGGCAGCGGCGAGATGGTCCACTTGAACTTCGCGAGCTGCTTCGTGGTCCCGTAGCCGGCCGACGACGTCGTCATCATCGCGCATTCGCCACTCTGGAACTTCGCCTCGGGCTCGTTCTTCCGGCCGCCGTAGACGAAATAGCCTTTCTTGATCCAGTCCTGCATGTTCGCGATGTGGCGCGTCTGCACGGGACCATTGAACAGCAGCTTGGGATCGTTGCCTGCGAAGCCGTTCTGCTCGCTGGCGAACGGCACGTTGTGCCACGCGCTGAAGCTTTCGAGCTGCACCCACGACTGCCAACCGGTCGTGTAGGGGCAGGCCCACCCGGCGGCCTTCAGCTTCGCCATGGCTGCAACGACGGCCTGCCACGTGAGCGGCGGCTTGTTGGGATCGAGGCCCGCCTTCTCGAACGCGTCCTTGTTGTAATAGAACACCGTCGTCGAGCTGTTGAATGGAAACGACAGCATCTGGCCCTTCGTGTTCGTGTAGTAGCCGGCGACCGCGGGGATGTAGCTCTTGGGATCGAATTTCTCGCCGGCCTGCGCCATCACTTCGTAAACCGGCTTGATCGCGCCCTTTGCGCCCATCATCGTCGCGGTGCCCACTTCGAACACCTGCAGGATGTGCGGCGCGTTGCCGGCGCGGAACGCGGCTATCGCACCCGCCATCGCTTCCGGATAGCTGCCCTTGAACACCGCGTTGACCTTGTACTCGCTCTGGCTCTCGTTGAAGCGCTTCGCGAACGCGTTGACGCGGTCGTTGTTGGCGCCGGTCATCGCGTGCCACCACTGGATTTCCACGACGGCATGCGCCGCGGTTGCCGCACCCGCCAACGCGAACGCGACGGCGATCGATGCAATGCGCTTGATGCGAGAAGCCATGATTCCTCCGGATGAAAAGGACGGACGGCTATGGAGCCGCCTTTCGGGGTGCGATTCTAGCAGTCGATCCTATGCAAATCGATGCTGCATTGGGCACGACGTGCATTTCGATGCGCGACCCATACGCGACCCGGCCGCCGATGCGCTGCGGCAGCATTGAGCGTCAATCCGCGTGGCCCGAGACGGGCGCGCCCGGAAGCGGGGCCGCGGGTGTGGGCGCCGAAGCCGGCTCGTGATGCACGGCGCGGCCGGCAAGCAGTGTGTAGGCGGTGGGAACGACGAACAGGGTCAGCAGCGTGCCGAACGTCATGCCGCCGACGATCACCCAGCCGATCTGCGTCCGCGATTCGGCACCCGCGCCGTGCGCAAGTGCCAGGGGCAGCGCGCCCAGCACCATCGCGCCGGTCGTCATCAGGATCGGCCGCAGCCGCAGCGTGGCCGCATCGACGACGGCATCCATCAGGTCCTCGCCCTTGGCGCGAAGCTGGTTCGAGAACTCGACGATCAGGATGCCGTGCTTGGTGATGAGGCCGACGAGCGTCACCAGGCCGACCTGGCTGTAGATGTTCAGCGTTCCGCCGGTGAGCCACAGCATGAACAGCGCACCCGTCATCGACAGCGGCACCGACAGCATGATCACGAACGGATGGACGAAACTCTCGAACTGCGCCGACAGCACGAGGTAGATGAATGCGAGGGCGAGCACGAACGTGAAATAGATTTCCTTGCCGGACTTGCGGAATTCGCGCGACTGCCCGTCGACGTCCGTCTGCGCGGTGACCGGCAGCGTCGCCTTCGCGGCGGCGTCCATGGCGCGGAGCGCCTCGTCGATCGCGTAGCCCGGCGCGAGCGTCGCCGTCACCTTCACGGCACGCAGCCGGTTGAAGTGGTTGAGCGATTGCGGCGCGACGCCCTCCTTGACGTCGACCAGATTGGACAGCTGCACCATGCTGCCGTCGCGTGCACGCACGTAGCTGTCGCTGATGTCCGCAGGTGTCGTACGGTCGATGGGCGCGACCTGCACGATCACGTCGTACTGCTCGCCTTCGCGCTTGAACCGCGTGACCTGCCGCCCGCCGAGCATCGTCTCCAGCGTGCGGCCGACCGTGTCGACCGGAACGCCGATGTCGGACAGCTTGTCGCGGTTGATGCGCACGCGCACTTCGGGCGTGTTGAGGCGCAGGTCCGTCTGCAGGTTCTGCACGCCTGGGTACTTGCGCGCCTCGTCCAGGAAGCGATCGACGAGCCGCTGCAGGTCCGGGTACGGGATCTGCGACATGATGACGAACTCGACCGGCGTGGAGCGGAACGACTGGCCGAGCGACGGCGGATTCAGCGGGAACGCGATCGCACCGGGCACCGACTGGAATTTCGGCCGCAGCTCGTCAGCGATCTGTTGCTGCCGCTTCTTGCGTTCCTCCCACGGCTTGAGACGCAGCACTGCGTTGCCGTCGACGACGGTCGGAAAGCCGGAGATCGCCGTCCACGCGGCGGCCTCGGGAATCTGCGCGTAGAACTGCTCGATCGGCTTGATCTGGTCGGCCGTGTACTGCGGCGTCGAACCCTGCGGCGCCGTGACGACGCCGAACACGACGCCGCGGTCCTCGATCGGCGCAAGCTCCGCCTTCAGCGACATGAACAGCACGGCGCCCGCACAGAGTACGGCGAGCCACCCGATGGCGACCACCCAGCGCGCGTGCAGCACGGCCGTCAGCGCTCGCCGGTAGCCGTTCGTCATCGCCTCCAGCCAGCCCTCGATCAGGTTGAACAGCCACGAGTGCTTTTCCTCATGCTTCAAAAGCAGCGAGCACATCATCGGCGACAGCGTCAGCGCGATGAATCCCGAAACGAGCACGGCACCTGCGAGCGTCAGCGCGAACTCGATGAACAGCCGCCCGGTGCGACCCGTTGCGAACGCAAGCGGCGCGAAGACGGATGCAAGCGTCAGCGTCATCGCGACGATCGCGAATCCGATCTCGCGCGCGCCGGTGATCGCCGCCTCCCGCCGCGGCATGCCCGCCTCGACGTGGCGGAAGATGTTTTCCAGCATGACGATCGCGTCGTCGACGACGAGGCCGATGGCGAGCACCATCGACAGCAGCGTCAGCGTGTTGATCGTGAAGCCGAAGATGTACATGATCCCGAACGCGCCGATCAGCGACACGGGGATCGTGACGATCGGGATGATCGTGGCCCGGAGGCTCCGCAGGAAGAAGAAGATCACCAGCACGACGAGCACGATCGCCTCGACGATCGTCTCGAACACCGAGCCGATCGACCGGTCGATGAACACCGACGTGTCGTATGCGATGACGAGCTTCATGCCCGTCGGCAGCCCTTCGTTGATCTTTTTCACCTCGTCGCGAACCGCGTTCGACAGCTCGAGCGGATTCGCGACCGCCTGCTTGATCACGCCGATGTTGAGCGACGTCTTGCCGTTGAAGCGGGAAATCGTCCGCTCGTCGACCGGGCCGATCTCGGCGTTGCCGATGTCCCTTACGCGCACCGGGTAGCCGCCGACATTGGCGACGATGATGCTGTTGAACTGCTCGGGCGAGCGGACGTCCGTTTCGGCGACGACGGTGAACTCGCGCGCCGACGACTCGATGCGTCCCGCGGGAATTTCGGCGTTCTGCCGGCGGATCGCCTCCTCGACGTCCTGCACCGTCAGCTTGTAGCCGGCGAGCCGCGTACGGTCGAGGTTGATGCGCATCGACACCTGCCGCTCGCCGAAGATGCGCACGTCGGCGGCGCCCGGCAGCACGGACAGCCGCGGCTGCACGTAGCGCTTGACGAAGTCGGACGCGTCGAGCGACGACAGCGAGCCGGCCTCGACGGCGATGTAGATGACCGGCTGCGAATCCGCCTCCACCTTGGCGATGATCGGCTCGTCGATCGTATCGGGCAGCTTGCCGCGGGCGCGCGACACCTTGTCGCGGACGTCGGCGGCCGCCGAGTCGGGATCGCGCTTCAGCGTGAAGCGCACGTTGATGCGGCTCGTCTCCGAACGGCTCTGCGACGTCATCAGCTCGACGCCTTCGATGCCGGCGAGCGAATCCTCGAGCGGCTTCGTCACCTGCGACTCGACGACCTCGGCGGAGGCGCCGCGATACGTCGTGTTGACGCTGACGACGGGCTCGTCGATCCGCGGATACTCGCGGACCGAGAGCCGCGTATACGAGATCAGGCCGATCAGCAGGATGATCAGCGACAGCACCGTCGCGAACACGGGCCGCTTGATGCAGATCTCGGGTAGCTGCATGAATCAGGGCCTAGTGTCAGCTCTGCTTCGCCGAGACGTCGGAACTGTCAGCGTTGTTGCGCGCCCCGGGCGCGGTGGCGGACGCCGGACCCGGCGCCGTGCTGATCGTCACCGGCATCCCTTCGCGCAGCTTGAGTTGACCGGCCGTGACGACCATGTCGTTGACGTTGAGGCCCTTCAGCACTTCCACCTTGCCGTCGCGGCGCTGGCCGATGTCCACCTTCACGCGCGCCGCCTTGCCATCGACGATGCGAAACACGAACTGCTCGTCGCCCTGCGGCACGATCGCCTGTTCCGGAATCACGAGCGCATCCTTGTCGTCGCGCGTGATCAGGTTGACGCGCGTAAACATGCCGGGCCGCAGCGACGTGTCGGCGTTGCGCACGATCGCCCGGATGACCACCGAGCGGCCCGCCGCGTCGATCAGCGGATTGACCGCCAGCACCTTGCCGTCGAATCTCCTGCCGGGCAGCGCATCGAGTGTGACGGTCAGCGTCTGGCCCGGCTGCACTTGCCGCATGTAAGTCTCGGGAACGCGGAAGTCGACTTTCAGCGGGTCGATCGCCTCGAGGTTGACCATGTCGGCACCCTCTTTCACGTAGTCGCCAACCGACACGACGCGAAGACCGATGACGCCTGCGAACGGTGCCTTGATCTCGGTCTTGGCAAGCCGGGCTTCGACGAGCGCCACGGCCGCCTCGGCGACACGCAGGTTGTTCTCCGCTTCGTCCTTCGCCTGGCCCGAGATGAAGTTGCGCTGCGACAACTCGACGGCGCGGTCGAACTTGCTCTTGGCGAGCACGAGGTTCGCCTTCGCCTGTTGCACTTCCGCCTGGTTGATCGCCGGATCGAGCCGCACCAGCGTCATGCCCTTGCTGACGTTCTGGCCTTCCTTGAACAGGATCGCGTTGACGCGGCCGGCCACTTCGGGACGCAGCGTGACCGATTCGTCGGAGCGCAGGCTGCCGACGGCCGTGATCGTCTGCGGCAGGGGTTGGCGGACGACCTTGGTCGCTTCGACGACCATCGGCGTGCCGGCGGGCGCGGTCCCCTTGGTGGCTGCCGCGGCGGCCGGGACGTCGCCCGGAGCGTTCGCGCGCTGCGCGCCGAACCAGAACCCGGCCCCGGCGGCCAATGCAACGCACAGTAGCGCGGTGCCGACTGTTGCAGTTTTATTCATCAGCTGGACATTCTTCGAGCAGTTCGCCTGGCGATCGTTCGCGACGGCAATCATTAATTATGCGCTGCGCTGCCATCGCGGGCAAACCGCTCTGTAGCATACGCAAGTACCCAAGTTGGCCTGCTACACTGGCCACGTTGCGTGTTTTTGGCCGTTATCCATGTTGCAACCAGATGTTTCAGCCCGCCCATCGCATCGCTTTTCCTCGCGCGGCGTCGCGCGAGCGGTCATGGCGGCGGCAATTGTGGCATTGGTCGCCTTCGGCCCCGCACCGGCCGGTGCGCAGCCATTCCCGGCACGGCCGGCGAAGCTCGTCGTTCCGTTCCCGCCCGGGGGTCCGCTCGACGTCGTCGGTCGCGGGATCGCGCAGAAGCTGTCCGAGACGTGGAGCCAGGGCGTAGTCGTCGAGAACAAGCCCGGTGCCGGCGGCAACATCGGCGCGGACTTCGTCGCCAAGGCGCCCCCCGATGGTTACACCGTCGTCATGGGCGCGCTGTCGACGCACGCGGTGAACCCGAATCTCTACGCGCAGATGCCGTACGACGCGAAAAAGGACTTCGCACCGATCACGCTCGTCGCGATCACGCCCAACGTGCTGGTCGTCAATCCAACGTTGCCGGTCCATTCCGTGAAGGAGTTGATCGCGTATGCGAAGGCCCATCCGGGCAAGCTGTCGTTCGGATCCGGCAGCACGGGCAGCGCCGGTCACCTGGCAGGAGAGTTGCTGAAGGTCGATGCGGGCCTCGACATGGTTCATATCCCGTACAAGGGCGCGGCACCGGCCACCCAGGCGCTGCTTGCCGGCGATACCCAACTCATGTTCGACAACCTCGCGAACGCGATGGTGCAGGTCAAGGCGGGCAAGCTGCGCGCGCTGGCCGTGACGACGTCGCAGCGGTCGAAGCTCGCACCCGATCTGCCGACGATGGCGGAGGCCGGCGTGCCGGGCTTCGACATCTCGACGTGGTTCGGGCTGATGGCACCGGCAGGAACACCGCCCGAAGTCATCGCACGATGGAACGCCGACGTGACGCGCATCCTGAACACGCCCGAGATGCGTGAGCGCCTGATTGCACAGGGCGCCGAAGCGGCGCCCGACACGCCGGCGGAATTCACGCGCTTCATCGCCGACGAGCTCGCCCGCTACGCACGCATCGTCAAGGCATCGGGCGCGAAGGTCGATTGACCGCAGCTGTTCGCATTGAGCATGGTCGCCGGACGTTCCGCGGAGAACGCCCGCAAATCAATGGCCCTTCACAGGCTTTGGGAGGATCGATGAGGTCACTTACCAGGCGTTTCGTCGTGGTACTTGCGGCCGTCATTGCGATCGGCGCCGTGGCGCCCGTCGCCGCGCAGGGCACGTATCCGACAAAGCCCGTGCGGCTCGTCGTGCCGTTCCCCGCGGGCGGCACCACCGACATCCTCGCGCGCGCCGTCGCGCAAAAGCTGTCCGAAACGTGGGGCCAGCAGGTGATCGTCGACAACCGGCCGGGTGCTGGGGGCAACATCGGCTCCGAGCTCGTCGCGAAGTCGCCGCCCGACGGTTACACGCTGCTGATGGGAACGGTCGGCACGCACGCGATCAACCCGAGCCTGTACGCGAAGATGCCGTACGACCACGTCAAGGACTTCGTGCCGGTGATCCTCGTCGCCGGCGTGCCGAACGTGCTCGTCGTCAACCCGTCGCTGCCCGTCAACTCGGTGCAGGAACTGATCGCCTACGCCAAGGCGAATCCGAACAAGCTCAACTTCGCGTCATCGGGCAACGGCACGTCGATCCATTTGTCCGGCGAATTGTTCAAGACGATGACGGGCGTGCAGATGACGCACGTGCCGTACAAGGGCAGCGCGCCCGCGCTGACCGATCTCATCGGCGGACAGGTGCAGCTGATGTTCGACAACCTGCCGTCGTCGCTGCAGTTCATCAAGGCTGGCAAGCTGCGCGCGCTCGCGGTGACGAGCCTCGCGCGCTCGTCGACGCTGCCCGAACTGCCGACGCTCGCCGAGTCGGGGCTGCCGGGATTCGAGGCGTCGTCGTGGTTCGGCGTCCTCGCACCTGCCGGCACGCCGAACGATATCGTCAAGAAGCTGAACGGCGAGATCGCCGCGTGGCTCGCGTCACCCGACGCGAAGGAGAAGCTCGCGGCGCAAGGTGCGATCGCCGCAGGCGGCACGCCCGACACGTTCGTTACGCACATCGCCGCGGAATCGGCGAAATGGGCGAAGGTGGTGAAGGTCAGCGGCGCGCACGTCGATTGACGGCAAAGCTACTGACGAATTGCAACAGCCTGCGTTAGCGCGCGTCGCTGCGCGGCGCGACCTGCAACGAGCGGCCCGTGCACGCGAGCATCAGCCACCCGGCGATAAAGGCGGCGCCGCCGACCGGCGTTGCCAATCCGACGGCGTGTGGCGCGCCGAGTGCCAGCGCATAGAGACTCCCGCAGAACAGCGCGATGCCGGTGACGAACAGCCACGCCGTGCGCGCAAGTCCGCGCGAGTGCGGGAACTGTGTCATCAGCACGCCGACGCCGAGCAGACCGAGCGCGTGCCACGCGTGATAGTTGACCGCGGTCTGCCAGACGACGAGGGCATCGGCTGCGAGCCGCGCCTTGAGTGCGTGCGCGCCGAAAGCGCCCAGCGCGACAGCGACGGCCATCAGGATCGCGGCGCAGACAAGCGCGAGTCGGGGGGACATTTTCGACTACACTGGCGGCTCGCAGGAGCCCGTTATTTCAGGATAGCATCATGACCATCGAACGCCGTAACGTCGGCAAGCGCCTGTCGGATCTCGTGATTTACGCACCGCCGCCCGGCGGCCGTCTCGTCTACCTCGCAGGCCAGGTTGCGGAGGATCCGAGCGCCGACATCACCGCGCAAACGCGCTCCGTGTTGAAGCAGATCGACCGGCTGCTCGGCGAAGCGGCGTCGGACAAGACCCGGATCCTGTCGACGACGATCTACCTCGCCGACATGAAGGACTACGCCGCGATGAACGCCGTATGGGACGCGTGGGTGCCGCAAGGCGAGACGCCCGCGCGCGCGACGGTCGAGGCGCGGCTCGCCAACCCGGCGTATCGCGTCGAGATGCAGGTCGTCGCCACCGCCGGCTGACCGCCAACCACCCGGATCCCGAAGATGCCGCTCTCCTCTGCCGCGCAAGCGGTCGTCGCCGCGACGTCGCGGCGCGAGCCCGTCGTCACCAGCAATGCTGCGTCGGTGCCCGTGACGCGCGACGATTTCAATCGGCTGATGGTCCCGTGCTACGCGCCCGCGCCATTCGTGCCGGTGCGCGGCGAAGGCTCGCGCGTGTGGGATCAGGAAGGGCGGATGTACATCGACTTCGCCAGCGGCGTCGCGGTCACGTCGCTCGGCCATTGCCATCCCGCGATCGTCAAGGCGCTCGACGCGCAGGCGCGCACGCTGTGGCACATGTCGAACTGGTTCACCAACGAGCCCGCGTTGCGGCTCGCGCGCCGCTTCACCGAAGCGACATTCGCCGAGCGCGTGTTCTTCTGCAATTCCGGCGCCGAGGCCAACGAAGCCGCGCTGAAGCTCGCGCGTCGTTACGCGCACGACCGCTCCGGTCCGCAGCGCATCCGCGTCGTGTCCGCGCTGAACGCGTTCCACGGGCGCACGCTGTTCACCGTGACGGCCGGTGGCCAGCCAAAGTATTCATCGGGTTTTGGTCCCAACCCGGCCGGCATCACGCACGTCCGTTACAACGACATCGCCGCGCTCGAAGCGGAATTCGCCGCGCACGGCAGCGAGATCTGCGCCGTGCTGCTCGAGCCGATGCAGGGCGAAGGCGGCATGACGCCGGGCACACCGGAATACCTGCAGGCGGCCCGGCGCCTGTGCACGGCGCACGGCGCACTGCTTATCCTCGACGAGATTCAGAGCGGCATGGGGCGCACCGGGGCGCTGTTCTCGTACATGCAGAAAGGCATCGTCCCCGACATCCTGACGAGCGCGAAAGGTCTCGGTGGCGGCTTCCCGATCGGCGCGATGCTGACCACGGCCGACATCGCCAGCGCGTTCACCGTGGGCGTGCATGGCACGACGTACGGCGGAAACCCCCTCGCGTGCGCCGTGGCGGGCGCCGTGTTCGACGTGATCAACACGACCGAAGTGCTCGACGGCGTCAAGGCACGGCATGCGCTGTTCATCGAGGGCCTGCGCGCGATCAACGGCCGCCGGCAAGTGTTTCGCGACCTGCGCGGAGAAGGCGTGTGGATCGGCTGCGAGCTCACCGAAGCCTGGCGTGGCAAAGCGGTCGATGTGATGACTGCCGCTGGTGAGGCCGGGCTGCTCGTGCTCGTTGCCGGCCCGGACGTCCTGCGCATCGCGCCATCGCTCGTCATCTCGCTCGACGAAATCCTCGAAGGGCTGGCCCGCTTCGAAACCGCGTTGAACCGCGCACTGGCGTAGACGGACGATGCGCGCGCCGCGCCGTCCCGCGCGCCCGGCGCCCGCTGGCGCCCTCTCCCGCTGATGTTCTTCATCCGGCCGATCGCGCACGACGATCTGCCGATCGTCCTCGCGCTGTCCGAGCGCACGGGCACCGGTTTGACGACGCTGCCCGCCGACCGCGATCGACTGCTGCAGCGGATCGAGCGCTCGCTCGCGTCGTTCGGCGGCACCTCCGACAAGGCCGATGCCTGCTACATGTTCGTGCTCGTCGAGACGGGCAACGCGACCGGGGAGCGTGTCGTCGGCATCAGCGCGATCGAGGCGGCCGTCGGCCTGCGCGAGCCCTGGTACAACTATCACGTCGGCACGCTCGTCCACGCGTCGCGTGCGCTCAACGTCTACACGGTATCGCCGACGCTGTTCCTGTCGAACGACCATACCGGACACACGGAGCTCTGCTCGCTGTTCCTCGACCAGCGCTACCGGATCGGCAAGAACGGGCCGCTGCTCGCGAAGTCGCGGCTGATGTTCATGGCCGAGTTCGCGCAACTCTTCGCGCCGAAGGTGATCGCCGAGTTGCGCGGGCGGCTCGAGCCCGACGGTACGAGCCCGTTCTGGGAAGGTCTCGGCCGGCATTTCTTCGCGATGGAGTACTCGACGGCCGACTACCTGACGGGGCTCGGCCAGAAGGCGTTCATCGCCGAGCTCATGCCGCGGCACCCGGTCTACGTGAACCTGTTGCCGCCCTCGGCGCGCGACGCGATCGGCGCCGTGCACGCCGACACGGCACCGGCGCGCGCGATGCTCGAGCAGGAGGGATTTCGCTACGAGGGTTATGTCGACATCTTCGACGCCGGGCCGACGGTCGAGTGCGCTCGCGAAAATATCGATCTCGTCCGCCGCTCGGCGGTAATGACGTGCACCCTCGGTGAAGAGGATCCGGTGCCCGACAGCCTGACCGACGACATCCTGTGGCTCGTCTGCAACCGGCGCTTCGATGCGTTCCGCGCGCTGGTCACGGCGGCGCCCGCGCGCGTCGACCGCTTTCCGCTGCTGCCGTACGCCGCCGAAGCGCTCGGCGTCACCGAGGGCGAGAGCGTGCGCGCCGTGCCGCTTGCGCCGGCCGATCGCTGATACCGCGAGCCCTCGATGAACTTCGACGGACTGCCGGGGCCGACGCACAACTACTCGGGGCTTGCGCACGGCAACCTCGCGGCCGAGCGCAACGCGCTGCAGGTCGCCAACCCGCGCGAGGCGGCGCTGCAAGGCCTCGCGAAGATGCGTGCGCTCGCCGCACGCGGATTCGCGCAAGGCGTGCTGCCGCCGCAGGAGCGGCCGAGCGTCGATGCGCTGCGCGCCCTCGGCTTCACCGGCAGCGATCATGACGTGATCGCCGCGGCGGCGCGCGATGCACCCGATCTCCTGGCCGCGTGCTCGTCGGCGGCGTCGATGTGGGTGGCGAACGCGGCGACGGTCAGCGCAGCGGCGGATTGCGCCGACGGCCGGCTGCAGTTCACGCCGGCGAATCTCGTGACGAACTTCCATCGCTCGCTGGAGGCGCCGACGACGACGCGGATTCTGCGCGCAATCTTCGCCGACGAGACGCGCTTCCGCGTCCACGATCCGCTGCCGGCGGCGCCGCAGTTCGGCGACGAAGGTGCCGCCAACCACACGCGCTTTGCATCCGGCGTCGCGGAGCCCGGTGTCGAACTCTTCGTCTACGGACGCCGCGGGCTCGGCGGCGGCACCGCGCCAACGCGCTATCCGGCCCGGCAGACGCGCGAGGCCGGCGAAGCCGTGGCGCGCCGCCACGGGCTCGATCCCGCACGAACGGTGTTCGCGCAGCAGCGCCCGGACAGCATCGACGCCGGCGTCTTCCACAACGACGTCATCGCCGTCGGCGAAGGCACGTTCCTGCTGTGCCACGAGCGCGCGTTCGTCGACCAGCCGGCGGTGCTCGACGCGCTGCGCACGGCCGTCGGCGGCGCGTTCACGGCCGTGGTGATCACCGACGACGAGCTGCCGCTGGCCGACGCCGTCGGCACGTACCTCTTCAACAGTCAGCTCTTGCCGTTTCCCGACGGGCGCCTGCTGCTCGTCGCGCCGGCGGAATGCCGCGCGCATCCGAAGGCGTCGCACCTGCTCGACCGTCTCGTCGACGGCTCCTCGCCGATCGCCGACGTGCTGACGTTCGATCTGCGGCAAAGCATGCGCAACGGCGGCGGGCCGGCATGCCTGCGGCTGCGGGTGCCGCTGACGGACGACGACCGGCTCACGATTGCCGCCAACGTGTTCCTCGATGCCGACCTCGATGCGGCGCTGGACGGCTGGATCCGCCGCCACTACCGCGACCGGCTGGCGCCTGCGGACCTGCGCGATCCGGCGCTGCTCGACGAATCGCGCCGCGCGCTCGACGAGCTGACGGGACTGTTGAAACTGCCGTCGATTTACCCGTTTCAGCTGCGAGGGGATTGAACGGATGCTTTCCACGGACCGGCGGCAGGATTAAGCTACCCGCCGTACTGTTCGCAACAAAACGGCGTCAAAAAGGAGCGGCAGATGAACAGATGGATGATCGCAGCGGTGGGCGTCATCGCCTTCGCGCTGGCAGGATGCGAAACGGTCAACGGTCCGCAGGCGGTTGCGAACGCGGACGAGCAGCGCGGCGAGTGCAAGGTCGTCGGGATCACCAGCGGCACGCAGATCATGCGCTCGGAAAATCCGCGCGACGTCGATCGCAGCGACATCCGGCAAGCCGAAGGGTCGCTCGAAGCCGGGCGCCTTGGGCTGAATGAGCCCAAGGGCCTTCGCAAGGCCGGCTCGCCCAACGACAGCAACATCGCCCGGCTATCGCGCAACTGCTGACAGAGCCTCACGAGAAAGACGCGGGCCTCGCGATCGTCCGATCGCGAGGCCCGCGTTGCGTTCAGGGCCGCTTGATGACCTAGTCGAGTGCCACCGCCGGCAGGTGCCGATGCCGGCGCACCGGCGACCACCGCATCGCGACGATGCTGAGGATCAACCCCAGCACGCCGACGACCCATAGCGTCTGCCGCAAGCCGATTCCAGTGGCCAGCGCGCCGCCAACCAGCGAACCCAACGGCGCCGCGGCAACGGCCAGAAACCGCATCGTCGCGGTCATCCGCCCGAGCAATCGGTCCGGCGTGATTGCCTGTCGCAGCGACAGGTAGTTGATGCCCCACAGCACGGCACCGAAGTCGAACAGCAGCATCCCCACGCCGAGCGCCACCGTCGCGACGACCGTCGAGCCGCGGATCAGGCCGAATGCCTGCCAGCCGAACGCGGTGAGCAGCAACCCGTAGACGATGAGCGGACCGACGCCGAAGCGCCGCGCCAGCCGCTCGGCGAACGTCGCGGCGATCACGCAACCGACACCGCCGCCCATGTAGGCAAGGCCCAGGGCACCCGCGGACAATCCCAGTTCGCGCGTTGCGAACAGGATCAGCACGGCAACCTGCATGTGGTGCAGGATCTGCCAGGCGCCGGCCACGAGTGCCAGCGAGCGCAGCGTCGGGTTGTTCCAGACGAGCGACAGCCCCTCGCGGATCTCGCTGCCCATCGACCTGCGGACGTTCTTCGCGGGAACGTCGTTGGGCACCTGCAGCCTGCGCAGCATCAGCGCCGATCCGAGGAACGTCACGGCGTCGACGACGATTGCGAAGGGTGCCGTCAGCATCTGGATCAGCGCACCGGCGACGCCGGGGCCGATCAGCGCCGACGACGTCTCGCCGAGCGTGATCTTCGCGTTCGCTTCGACAAGTCGCTCGCGGCCAGCCATCTGCACGATGAGCACCTGGTACGCAGCACCGCCGACGACGTTCTGCACGCCGCAGAAGAAGCCGACTGCGTACAGCACATCGATCGACAGCACGTCGAGCCATGCGCAGATCGGTATCGACAGCAGCGCGAGCCCGCGGCTCACGTCGGACGTGATGACGATCGGCAGCTTGCGGACGCGGTCGAGCAGCACGCCCGCGTGCAGCGACACGAGCGCGAACGGCAGCGTTTCGAGCGCCACGAGGATGCCCATCTGCAGCGGCGTCGCGTGCAGCAGCAGTGCGGCCGTCAACGGCAGCGCGAGATTGGTCACCTGCGCGCCGAACGCCGTTATGGTCAGCGACAGCCAGAGCCGCCGGAAATCGGGCAGCCGCCACAGGCCGCGCAGGTTGCGCCGGGCCGTGCGTGCGATGCGCTCGAATAATTTCACGATGCTTCCTTTCGCCGCGCCGGAATGCGCGCGACACCGATGAAACGCATCGGCGGAAGCTTCGAACAACGGAGGGGTTGCCCGTTATCGGAGTCCGCCGGTCCCGGCGGACATCCGCGCGGGAGTTGCTACAGGATCAGATCGTCGCGACGCCCAATGCCGGCGCCGACGCCCTTGCCGCGGAGCATTCCATGCGCCAGCCACGCGCGCGAATGCGCACGGCGACGGGAGTCCGCGAAGAAGTGGGTCGACATGGTCATGGGTTGAACATAGTCATGGTGCGGCGAGATTGAAGCAATCTTACGCCGCGGGCGACGCTCGTGGCAATGCGAATAGTCCGCGTCCGGCGGACTTGCGCGTCCGCCTGTCGCATTTACGGCACGTGATCGACGCGTCAGCGCGCGGCCAGTTGCGCGTTGTCAACGCCAATGTAGAGCCACGGATGCTCCCAGTACGCGTGCTTCTTGTAGCCGCGCACCCACGGCTGCAACAGCGTCGTCTCGACCGGGTACACGTGCAACGCCCACGGGTTGTACGCGGCCACGAGCTCCGACATCCGCCGATACAGCTTGTTGCGCTCGGCGCCATCCGGAAGCATCCGCGACTGACGGTACAGCGTGTCGTAAGCCGGCAGGTCGAAGCGCGAATAATTCGTCTGGCCGATGTTCTTGCCGTACAGCAACTGCGCGAAGGCGTCGCCTTCGGCATACGCGTTGATCCAGCCGATCCGCCAGAACTGCAACTGTCCCGCCTTGCCCATCTTCAGGAGGTCGGGCCATTTCTGCTTGATGAACTCGACGCGGATGCCGATCGCCTTCAGGTTCTTCTGCCAGATCTCGTCGATCTCGCGGTCACGCGTGGTCGGCGTCGACGCCATCGTCAGCATCAGCGGCTTGCCGTCGGGCATGTCGCGCCAGCCGTCGCCGTTGCGATCGACGTAGCCGAATTTGTCGAGCAGCGCTTTCGCACCGGCCGGATCGAACGGCACCGCGACGTTCAGCGTGTCGTCGTGACCCGGCACGTTGGGCGGGATCGGCTGCGTCGCCGGCAGCGCCTGGCCCTGGTAGACGACGCGAACCAGCTCGTCGTTGTTGAAGCCCATGACGAGCGCGCGGCGCAGGGCGACCTTGTCGTTCGTGTAGCCGCCGACAACGGGGTCCTGCATGTTGAAGTACGCATATTGCAGCGATGGTTGCGTGAGGCGCTCGAGCGTCACGCCGCGGGCCGCGTAGTCGGGCTTCAGCCGATTCGAAGGATCGAGCGCGCGATCGGAAAGCTCGGGCGGCAGGTTGAAGTAATCGAGCGCACGGCTCTCGAACGCGAGCATCCGCGGATTGGCTTCTTCCATGATCGCGATGTCGACGCGATCGACGAGCGGCAGCTTCTTGCCCTGCAGTCCGGCGAAGCGCGCGCGGTCGGCCGCGTCGGTCGCTTCCGGAAAGCGCTCGTCGCGAAAGTTCGGATTCGCCTCAAGAACGATCTGCTGGCTGCGGCGCCACGATTTCAACACAAAGGCGCCGGTGCCGACAGGATGCTCCATCGTCCATCCGTTCGCATCGCCGTAGCGCTCGATCACCTCGCGCGCGACGGCCGCCATCGGGCTCGAGCACAGGTAGCCGAACAGGATGTAATCAGGCTCGTTCAGCTTGATGCGGATCGTGTAGCGGTCGATGGCCGCGAGGCCCTCCATCGGCGTGTCGTAGTCGAGCTTCCCGCTGGTGCGCGCCGCGTCGATGACCTTGTCGGCGCCGACCACCTTGCCCTGCAGGTACCACGAGAACGGCGAGCGAACGCGCGGATCGAGCAAACGCTTCCACGAGTAGATGTAATCGGCGGCCGTCAGCTCGCGGCGCTTGCCGTTGAAGGCCGGATCGTCGGCGAAATAGATGCCGGGCCGGACGCGAATGGTCCACGTGCGGCCGTCGTCGTCGATTTGCGGCAATGCGGCCGCCGTGCGGGGTACGCGTTTGTACGGACGGGCGAGGTAATCGAAGCCGTACAGCGGCTCGAAGATCGCCCGCTGCACGTGGTCGGAATACAGGTCGCTCGTCGCCTGCGGATCGAAGCCCGTCTCGGCGACGGGGAACGCCACGTGCAGCGTACGCGGCGACGGCGTAGTGCCGGTTTGCGCCGCCACCGGCAACGCGAGCGCGGCGCACGCGATCAGCGCGAGCAACGACGCGCGAATCGCGTCCGCTGCGCGTGTCATTGCGCGGCCCGTCCCCGGTCGTCCGCCGCTGCGCGTGACGGCACCCGGTCGGTCGCCGACGGATCGGCCGCGCCGTCCGCCGCACCCGAGCGGTCGATGTCGACGTACGCGAACGGGTACTGGAACGTCGGGTTGTACTTGTAGCCGCGCAGCCACGGCTGGATCAGCACGTTCTCCTGGCGGAACGCCGTCAGCACCCAAGGCGCGTAGGCGTTGAAGAGCTCCGACATCCGGCGCTCCACGGCGAGCCGCGGCGGTCCGTCCGGCATCGATCGCGCCTGTTCGTAGAGCCTGTCGAATTCGGCGAGCTTGAAGCCCGACAGATTCGAGAATCCGGCGTTCTTCCCGTAAAGGAGGCCGAAGAAGGCGAAGCCATCGGGGGTCGTATGGATGTTGCCGAGCTGCCACATTTGCAACTGACCCAGCCGCGCGGCCTTCAGCAGATCAGGCCACTTCTGCTTGATGAACTCGACGCGAATGCCGAGCCCCTTCAGCGTTCGTTGCCAGAATTCGTCGAACTCGCGGTCCTGCGCGCTCGTCGACGAGCCCATCTTCAGCGCGAGCGGCTTGCCGTCGGGCGTCTCGCGGAAGCCGTCGCCGTCGCGATCGACGTAGCCGAACTTGTCGAGCAATGCCTTGGCCCCCGGAACGTCGTACTTCACGCGGCCGTCGTACGACGGATCGTGGCCGGTCATGTTCGGCGGCACGACCTGCGTGGCGGGCAGGCCCTGACCCTGCCGCAACACGCGAATCTCCTCGTTGACGTCGTAGCCCATGATGATCGCGCGCCGCAGCGCGATGCGTGCCGGCTCGTAGCCGCCGACGACGGGATCGTCCATGTTGAAAAACGTGTAAGCGATCGCCGGCTGCACACCGCGCTCGAGGCGCACGCCGGCCTTCGCGAGCTCGGCATTGGGTCGGTTGTCGGCGTCGAGCACCTTCGACACGAGATTCGACGGCACCGCCATCCAGTCGAGTTGCTTCTGCTGGAACGCGAGGAGTCGCGGCTGCGCTTCCTCGATGATGCTGATCTCGACGGTGCGAACGAGCGGGAGCTTGCGGCCGGTCAATCCTTTCGCGAGCTGCCGATCGGCCGCTTCGACCGGCGCCGGATAGCGCTCGTCGCGAAAGCCCGGATTCGCTTCGAGAACGATGCGCTGGCCGCGGCGCCAATCCTTGAGACGAAATGCGCCTGTGCCGACCGGGTGGGCCATCGCCCATCCATTCTCGTCGCGGTGCGCTTCGATGGCTTCGCGCGCCACTGCCGACAGCGCAGTCGTCGTCAGGTTCGACAGCAGCTCGTAGTCGGGGAAGACGAGCTTGAACTGCAGCGTATGGCGACCGATCGCCTGCACGCCCTCGAGCGGCGCGTCATAGTCGAAGCGCCCGGTCTCCTTGGCCTTCGCCACCAGCGCGTCGGCGCCGACGAAGCGGCCGTCGACCATCTGCAGCGAGTTCGAGCGCATTCGCGGATCGAGGATGCGCTTGATCGCGAACGCGTAATCGGCCGCTGTCAGCTCGCGCCGCTGGCCCTTGAAGACGGGGTCGTCGGCGAAATAGACACCCTTGCGGACGTGGATCGTCCACGTCTTACCGTCGGCCGAGATCTCCGGCATCCCGGTCGCCGTGTTCGGTACGAGCTTGTAGGGACGCGCGAGGTAGTCGTACCGGTAGAGCGGGTCGAAGATCGCGCGATTGACGTAGTTCGAATAGGCGTCACCTGCGGCCTGAGGATCGAAGCCCGTTTCGGCGATCGGAAAGGACACGCGGAGTGTCTTCCCGGGCGCGGTATCGGCCCACGCCGGCGACACGGCGGCGAGCAGCGCCAGCGCGAACGCCGCGCACTGCGCGAACCGCCAGGTCTTCACAGCGCCTTGGCGACGTCGCGCTCGATCGACTCCGGCGTGTCGTTCGGCGCGAAGCGCTCCAGCACGGTGCCCGATCGGTCGACGAGGAACTTCGTGAAATTCCATTTGATCGCCTCCGTGCCGAGCAAGCCGGGCTTCGCGCTCTTCAGGAACTTGTAGACCGGCGCCGCTGCATCGCCGTTCACGTCGACCTTGCGGAACATCGGAAACGACACGTCGTAATTCGTCTCGCAGAACGTCGCGATCTCCTGCTCGCTGCCAGGCTCCTGCGCGCCGAACTGGTTGCAGGGAAATCCGAGCACTTCGAGCCCCTTGTCCTTGTATTTGCGGTAGAGCGCTTCGAGGCCCTTGTATTGTGGCGTGAAACCGCATTTGCTCGCCGTGTTGACGACGAGCAGCACCTTGCCTTTGTATCGGTCGAGCTTCACCGGCTTGCCGCCGATGTCGTCGACGGTGAAGTCATAGAGAGTCGTCACGATGATCTCCTGGGTGCGAGCCCGGTACGCCGGGCACGATGATCGGGTTATGTTACGCCGGTCGATCCGGCCGAAGGCAGCCGATGGCCCATAGAGAGAGTGCTGGAATCATCCTGTATCGCCGTGGCGACGCAGGCCTCGAGGTGCTGCTGGTGCATCCCGGTGGCCCGTTCTGGGTGCGCCGCGACGAGGGTGCCTGGTCGATCCCGAAGGGCGAGTTCGCGGATCCCGAACCCGCGGAGGACGCCGCACGCCGCGAGTTCGCGGAGGAGACGGGCATCGCGTTGACCGCACCGCTGACGCCATTGCCACCGATCGCGCAATCCCGTGCCAAGACGATTCATCCGTTCGCGGCGGAGCGCGACTTCGATCCGTCGCAGTTGCGCAGCAACCTGTTCGAGATGGAGTGGCCGCCGCGTTCCGGCAAGAAGCAGGCGTTTCCCGAAGTGGACCGCGCTGCGTGGTTCACGCTCGACTGCGCACGGCGCAAGATCGTCCCGGGGCAGCAGCCGCTGCTCGACGCGCTGAGCGAGCGCTTCGGCAACGCCGGCACTGCACCGGGCTGAGCTATCAGGCTACTCGCCTGATTGTGAGATCAGGCGGGTTCGGCGAGCGCGATTTCCACGCGCCGATTGCGCCGCCCCTCGCTGCGGATCTTCAGCACGCGAATGGCGCCGATCTCGCCGATGTTCGCGACATGCGTGCCACCGCACGGCTGCAAGTCGATGCCGGGAATGCGCAGCAACCGGACGCGTCCCGACCCGCGCGGCGGCTGCACGCTCATCGTCTTGACGAGCTCCGGCCGCGCATCGAGTTCCGCATCGGTGATCCATACCGTTTCCGTCGGCACGCCGCGGGCGATCAGCGCGTTCGTCTCGCGCTCGATGTGCGTAGCGTCGAGCAGGCTCATGTCGATGTCGAAGTCGAGCCGCGCCTTGTCCGGCGCGATGTTGCCCCCGGTGACCGGGGCCACGACCACGCACGACATCACGTGCAGCGCCGTATGCAGCCGCATCAGTGCATGGCGCCGTGTCCAGTCGATCTCGAGCGCGAGCGTTTCGCCGATGTCGGGCGTGGGCATCGCGGCGCCGGGAACGTGAATGACGCTGTCGGGCGAATCGCCTTTGCGCGTGTCGGCAATGCCGATCCGCTCGCCGTTTGCACGTACCAGCGTGCCGCTGTCGCCCACCTGGCCGCCGCCTTGCGGATAGAAGATCGTCCGGTCGAGCTCGATGCCGCGCTCGTGCACGGCCACGACGCGCGCGGATGCCGTCCGCAGATAGGCATCGTCCCTGAACAGCAATTCGGTCGTCATGGGCTTACCATAACGAACACCGCGTCCGGCCGCAATCGGGCGCAGGGGCGACTCGCCACTTCGAGGGGACGGACATGAGCATTCCGAATGCATCGCCGGCGCTTTACAACGAGGACCTGGCACCCGCCACCGAACGCAAATGGGGGGTGTTCAGCATCTTCAACGTGTGGACGTCCGACGTTCACAGCCTGTGGGGCTATTACCTCGCGGCGAGCCTGTTCCTGCTGTGCGGCAGCTTCGTCAATTTCCTGATCGCGATCGGGCTTTCCTCGCTGGTGATCTTCTTCCTGATGAACCTCGTCGGCTATGCCGGCGTGAAAACCGGCGTGCCGTATCCGGTGCTTGCGCGCGCCTCGTTCGGCATCTGGGGTGCGAACGTTCCGGCGCTCGTTCGCGCGATCGTCGCGTGCTTCTGGTACGGTGCGCAGACGGCCGCCGCGTCCGGTGCGATCGTTGCGTTGCTGACGCGGACCGACACGTTCCTCGCGTTTCACAAGAGCACGCACGTGCTCGGTCACTCGGGCCTCGAAGTGATCTGCTTCGTCGTCATCTGGGCGCTGCAACTCCTGATCATCCAGAAAGGCATGGAGACGGTGCGCAGGTTCCAGGACTGGGCCGGTCCGGCGGTATGGGTGATGATGCTGGTCCTCGCCGTGGGACTGTTCTTCAAGGCCGGCGGCTTCTCGTTCGACCACGGCATCCCGCAGGACGTCCTGCTGGCCGCAACCAAGGACGCCGGTGTCGCCGGCGCGCCCGGCTCGCCGGCAGCGCTGCTGGCCGTCGGCGCCACGTGGATCACTTACTTCGCGGCGCTGTACCTCAATTTCTGCGACTTCTCGCGGTATGCGCCCAGCAAGGAAACGGTGCGCAAGGGGAACCTGTGGGGACTGCCGATCAACCTCGTGCTGTTCTCGCTCGTCGCCGGCATCACGACGATCGCGGCGTTCAAGGTCTATGGCGAGGTGCTGATCCATCCGGAACAGATCTCGGCGAAGTTCGACAGCTGGTTCCTCGCGTTGCTCGCGGCGTTGACCTTTGCAGTCGCGACGCTCGGCATCAACGTCGTCGCGAATTTCGTGTCGCCGGCGTTCGATTTCTCGAACGTGTTCCCGCGAGTCATCGACTTCAAGAAAGGCGGCTATATCGCGGCGGTGATCGCGCTGATCCTGTATCCGTTCGCACCGTGGGAGGGCAACGCCGCCGCGTTCGTCGGCGGGATCGGCGCGACGATGGGCCCGCTGTTCGGCATCATCATGGTCGACTACTACCTCGTCGCGAAGGGCGACATCGACGTCAACGCGCTCTACGACGAGCACGGCAAGTACCTGTACCAGGGCGGCTTCAACATCGCGGCGTTCGTCGCGGCGGCGATCGGGGCGCTTTTCTCGAGCATCCTGCCGAACTTCACCAGCATCCTGCCCTCGTGGTGGAGCGTGTACGGATGGTTCTTCGGCGTCGCGATCGGCGGCGCGACGTATTACGTGCTGTCGCTGATGATGCCGCGGCCGGCCGCGCAGCCGACGTAGCTGCGGGTCACCGTGCCCGCTGCCCGCTGTGGCGGTTACCTGACCGCAGCGGCGCGCGCGGCTTCGCTCGCATCCCATCCAGCGATCGAGGCGAAAGCCGCCGGAACACCTTGCTGCGCGATGATCCGTGCGCCGAGCTTCGCGCTGGCGGCGGCGGTCAGGTGGTTCTCGTCGTAATACCTGGGCTCGCCCGTCGGTTCGACCACGGGGCATGTGCCATGCGGGCACAGGTAATCGATGGCGTCGAAGTAGCGGACGTTCGGCGTCGTCTGTGCGAAGGCGCGCAGTTTCGCGTTGGCTTCGCTGACTCGCCGAGGGATCGGAACTTCGTAATCGGGGCACGCGAGAAACGGATACGACAGCGCCTTCTCGCGGCAGCGACGATCGTATCCGTCGATTTCGGGGGCCTTGCCGATCAGGATCACGAGCTTGCCCGCGGCGGCGAGCCCGCGCGCCGTTTCGAAGACCATCGGCAGGAAGTCCTCGGACACCAAAGCATAGGAAGACCACGATGCCGCCATGATCGCCACGTCGAATCGATCGACGACCGGCACGACGATCCGGAGCGAGTCGGCGCAAGCCCGTTGCAGCCGCGGTTCGACGAACGGCCGCGCGTCCGATCGAAGCGGGGGACAGGACGGTATCTCCAGATTGCGGAAACGAAATCCGGACCGCTTCGCGAACGCCTCGATCATGCCGATGTAGTGCGCGGCGTTGGAATCGCCCCACAGGATTGCCCGCGGCTCGCCGGACCCCGGCGCTCCCAGCACGCAGCGCGGGTCCACCGTATCCCTCGGTCTCATCCACTGGTGCTGACAGGTCCAAGCGAAGCTGACCGCGGGGGTCGTTACTTCACGCAGGTGCGCCAGGCGCTGGCGGTAGGCATCCGTGTGCGCGGACAGCGCACCGACCGGAACCGGATACATCGTGCAAAGCGCGACGAGCACGATACCGGCGCCCGGAACGACATACTGCTGCACAATGAGCCGCAGCGCTGTGGCGGTAGATCTTCGCGCGGGAAGCTCCACGAACCGATACGACAGCCACGCCAATACCATCGTGGCAGTGAACAGCGCGATCGCTTGCGGGAGCCCGATCTCGCCGTAGCCGTAGCGATAGAGCGCGAGCAGCGGCCAATGCCACAAATAGGCCGAGTACGAAAGAAGACCGATCCAGACGAGTCCTCTCGTCGCAAGGACGCGTGAAATCGCATTGGTCCGGCAATGACCGGCATAGATGATCATGGCGGTGCCCAGCGTCGGTGGAACGGCCAGCCAGCCGGGAAACGGCACGCGTCCGCGCAGCAGGACCAGCGAGCCGACGAGCATTGTCATGCCGATCGCCGCGAGCCAGGCAACGGCGGGGCTCGGCCACCGCGGCTGCGCGCGCTTGACCACCGCGATGGCAACCAGCGCGCCGAGAGCGAATTCACCGGCCCGCGTCGGCAGCATGTAATAGGTGAACTCGGGGTGATCGGCGACGAGCGCCTGGGCGAGCGCGAACGATCCGATCGCAAGGGCGAGCATTCCCGCGGCAAATCGGAGCGCCCCCCACGGCCGATAAAGCAGCACGAGTGCCAGGGGCCACAGCAGGTAGAACTGCTCCTCGACCCCGAGCGACCAAAGGTGGAGAAACGGCAGCTCTCGGGTGCTCACCGCGAAGTAGCTCTTGTCCGTAAAAAGCCAGAAATAGACGTTCGCCAGCGAAGCCACGGACGCGAACGCCGACTTGGAAGCGGAACGCGCATCCTCGGGCAGCATCAGAAGTTGCGAGAACAGCAGCGTGACCGCTACCACGACCAGCATCGCCGGGGCAATGCGCTTCACGCGACGCCGGTAGAACTCGAGCAGCGAGAATGCGCCGCACTCGATCTCGCGGAGGATGTTGCGGGTGATCAGAAATCCAGAGATGACGAAGAAAACGTCGACTCCGACGAAACCGCCCGGCAGAAGCGACTCGTGGAGATGGAAGAAGATGACCGCAAGAACTGCGATCGCGCGAAGACCATCGATATCGGGTCGATAGTCGGTGCTCTGAGGCCGGGCATCAGTCATGCACCGGATGGCCGAAGCCGCCGCCGCCCGGCGTTTCGATGACGAACACGTCGCCGGCGTTCATCTCGACCTGGCACGTCGCGCCGTAATCCTCGCGGGTGCCGTCGACGCGCTCGACCCAGTTGCGGCCGACGTCACCGGCATGACCACCCGCGACACCGAACGGCGCCACGCGCCGATGATTGGCCAGCATCACGGCCGTCATTCGCTCGAGGAAACGTACGCGTCGCGTCGCGCCGTCGCCGCCCGTGTGCAGTCCCGCTCCGCCGCTGCCGCGCCGGATCGAGAACGCGTCGAGGCGAACGGGAAAACGCCATTCCAGCACTTCCGGATCGGTGAGTCGCGAATTGGTCATGTGCGTCTGCACCACACTCGCGCCTTCGAAGCCTGGACCCGCCCCCGCGCCGCCGGAAATCGTTTCGTAATACTGGTGCGCCGCGTTGCCGAACGTGAAGTTGTTCATCGTCCCTTGCGACGCGGCGAGCACGCCGAGCGCGCCATAGAGCGCATCGGTCACCGTCTGCGAAGTTTCGACATTGCCCGCGACCACTGCCGCCGGATAACGGGGGCTCAGCATCGATCCATCGGGGATGACGATCGTCAGCGGCTTCAGGCAGCCGGCATTCATCGGAATCTCGTCGTCGACGAGCGTGCGAAAGACGTACAGCACCGCCGCCTTGCACACGGCCGACGGCGCATTGAAGTTCGTCGGCTGTTGAGCGCTCGTGCCGGTGAAGTCGATCGTCGCCGAGCGTGCGGCACGATCGACGGTAATCGCGACGCGGATGACGGCGCCGCTGTCCATCTCGTAGGCGAAGCGGCCGTCGGACAGCGCCCCCACGACGCGCCGGACCGCCTCCTCGGCGTTGTCCTGCACGTGGCGCATGTAGGCACGTACGACGGACAGCCCGAAGTGCTCGACCATCTTGGCGAGCTCGCTCGCGCCTTTCGCGCATGCGGCCACTTGCGCGCGGAGGTCGGCGAGGTTCTGCTCGACGTTGCGCACCGGGTAACGACCCGAAACGAGTGTCGTCCGCAGCTCGGACTCCAGGAAACGGCCGTGCGCGACGAGCTGCACGTTGTCGAGCAGCACACCTTCCTCGTCCACGTGAGTCGAGTCCGGCGGCATCGAGCCGGGCGTGATGCCACCGATGTCGGCGTGATGGCCTCGCGCCGCCACGTAGAACTCCGGTTCGCGAGCCGGATTCGGGGCGCTCGCCTGATCCAAGGCGAGAAACACCGGGGCGATCACCGTAACGTCGGGCAGGTGCGTGCCACCGTTGTAGGGTGCGTTGAGCACGAACACGTCGCCGGGCTGCATCGTGCCGGCGCGCCGGTCGATGATCGTGCGCACGCTTTCGCCCATCGACCCGAGATGTACCGGCATGTGCGGCGCATTGGCGATCAGGTTGCCTTGCGTGTCGAACAGCGCGCATGAGAAGTCGAGGCGCTCCTTGATGTTCACCGAGTACGAGGTATTCGCGAGCGTCACGCCCATCTGCTCGGCGATCGCCATGAACAGGTTGTTGAACACTTCGAGCAGCACGGGGTCGGCGTCGGTGCCGATCGCATGCGCGCGCTCGATCGGCACCACGCGTTCGAGCACGAGGTGGTCGAGCACGGTCAGCGTCGCGCGCCATCCGTGCTCGATCACCGTCGTCGCATTCGGCTCGCGAATCACCGCGGGGCCGTCGATCGCATCGCCCGGGCGCAAGGCTTCGCGCGCGTAGACGGCGGCATCACGCCATGCCCCATTCGCGTAGAACCGATTGGTGCGAAGTGCCGCGAGCGCGCCGGCACGCGGGGCGAAGACGGGCCGTTCGTCCTGCACGTCCTGCGCCTTGCCGACTGCTTCGACGGCGATCGCCTCGATGACGAGCGGCTTTCCGGGCATCAGGAAGCCGTACTGTTGTCCGTAGCGGCGCTCGAATTCGGCGATTACGGGGGCGGCTTCGTCCTGCGCGGGGATCGGAAGCGTCGTGTCGGTCCCGTCGTACTTCAAGTGCAGCACGCGCTCGCAGCGGATGCGCGTCGCCGCGATCCCCTGGTCCAGCACATCGCGTCGCGCACTGTCTTCCAGCGCCGCGAACGGCTCGTTGCACTCGGCGAGCGCCGCATTCGTCAGCCTCGCTTCGACGGCGCGCTGCCGCAGCGCGCGGACGTCGGCGAGGCCCATGCCGTAGGCGGACAGCACACCCGCCAGCGGATGGATGAACACGCGGCGCATGCCGAGTGCATCGGCGACGCGGCACGCATGCTGACCACCCGCACCACCGAACGAGCACAGCGTGTAGCCGGTGACGTCGTAACCGCGCTGCACGGAGATGTGCTTGATCGCGTTCGCCATGTTCTCGACGGCGATGTCGAGGAATCCGTCGGCGACCTCTTCCGCCGTGCGCGTGCGGCCGGTGCCGGTGGAGACCTGCGCGGCGAGCGCTTCGAACTTGTCGCGAACGACTTCCGCGTCGAGCGGCGCATCGCCGCGCGGCCCGAAAACCTTGGGAAAGAGCGACGGGTCGAGTTTGCCGACCATTACGTTGCAATCGGTCACCGTCAGCGGCCCGCCGCGGCGATACGACGCCGGTCCCGGGTTCGCACCGGCGGATTGGGGACCAACGCGCAGGCGCGAGCCGTCGAACGTACAGATCGAGCCACCGCCCGCCGCCACCGTGTGAATGCTCATCATCGGCGCACGCAGTCGCACGCCGGCGACTTCGGTCACGAACGAACGCTCGTACTCGCCAGCCCAGTGCGTGACGTCGGTCGACGTGCCGCCCATGTCGAACCCGATGATCCGGTCGAAGCCGGCGAGCCGCGACACTTCGACGGCACCGACGATGCCGCCCGCGGGTCCCGACAGGATCGCGTCCTTGCCCTGGAACCGGTGCGCGTCGGTGAGCCCGCCGGACGACTGCATGAACTGCAGCCGGATGGGTTCCGCGCCATTGGCGCCCTGTGGTTCGAGGCCGGGCGGACGATCACGCAGTGACGCACCGAGGTCGCGCTCGACCTGCTCGACATAGCGGCGCAGGATCGGCGACAGGTAGGCGTCGACGACGGTCGTGTCGCCGCGCGACACCAGCTTCATCAGCGGGCTCACCTCGTGCGACACCGACACCTGAGTGAAGCCGATCGCGCGCGCGAGTGCGGCGAGCGCCCGTTCGTGCTCCGGGTAGCGATAGCCGTGCATCAGCACGATCGCCACCGCGCGAATGCCGGCGTCGTACGCCAAGCGCAGCG